>Ga0081455_10005914_pt1 | contig 13275 bp, 11 predicted proteins | sample TabmetS3T2R1_FD_70207 | JGI IMG/M metagenome (GOLD analysis project Ga0081455, IMG submission 70207) | Tabebuia heterophylla rhizosphere microbial communities from the University of Puerto Rico - S3T2R1 | ecosystem: Host-associated > Plants > Roots > Rhizosphere ... | reverse complement strand
GCTACAACCGCCGCTGGGTAGCCACCGTGCAAGCTCGGGCGGGTGCTGGTGGAGGGGGAGCACCGACACCGAGCGCTGCAGCGGCACCCTAGGGGGAGTGGGTGGCGTTGCGATGAGTCCGAGATGAACGTTCGGTGTCGCCGTCCGGAAGATCAGATGGCCAGCGCCCCGCCATCGCCGGTCAATGGGGGAAGTCCTAGCCCGAGTACGGCGCCGTCGCTTCTCCCAGATTGCTGTCCTGCGCCTACGCCCGTCCGACCAGCGTCGATGCCGCGCATGAACAGGAAGCAGCCCGGGATGTGCGTGCGAGGCTGGTGACCCCGAACTGGTTGTAGCTGTGCGGGATATGACCGCACGTCTACACCCAGAATGATTGGGTCTTGACAGTGATACCATGTAACAACATGAAATAGCTCATTGGTCACCACGAAGACGCGGTTGCGGCCATCGGTGCCCGGCGGCGCGGGATCGTCACCGACGAGCTCGCACGGGATGCCAAGGTACCGTCCCATGCCCTCGACACCCTCCGATCTCGTGGGGTGCTCGTCTCACTCGGGAAGGGCGTCGATCGCCTCCGGGACCATCCGTTCAATCACTGGGCGCAGTGCCAGGCAGCGCTCGATCTCGCCGGCCCGGGAGCGGTACTGGGCCTCCGTACCGCCGCTCGCCTCCACGGCTTCTACACCTACCGCAGGGCCGGAGAGGTCGAGGTGATCGTGGGGCGTGGCCGAGATGCGCGCACGAGCATCGGCCGCATCGTCGAGACGCGGTTGCTCCCGCGACAACACGTCACGGCGATCCGCGGCTTCCCCGTGACCACCGTGGCCCGGACGTTCTTCGACCTGTGCGGCGACCCCGATCCTGGCCTACGCAGGCGCGGCGGCCATCCGGTCCACGACAAGAAGATGGCCCGTGTGTACAACGACGCCGCCGGTCGTCGTGGTCTCACCTTCGTCCAGGAGCTCGCAGTCCTGGCCGCCCTGGCGCAACGAGGGCGGCGCGGCACCCGATTGGTGCGGCGGCTCCTCCTGCGCTTCGGTCCGCAGTACGTGCCGACCCGGTCGGACGCCGAAACCCTGTTCTTCGAGCTCGTTGCCAGCTTCGGCCTACCCGAGCCAGAGAAGCAGGCGGTCGTCACTGACATCGAGGGCTGGATCGGCACCGTCGACTTTCTGTGGCGGGCGGAGCGAGTCATCGCCGAGGTCGACTCCAGGTGGCATGACGGGCCACTGGACGAGGAACGCGACGAAGCGCGAGACCGACGCGCGGAGGCCGCCGGATACGCGATCCGCCGCTATCGGTACCGGGATCTGATCGGCGAGCCCGGCCGGGTCCACCGCGAACTGGTTGTAGCTATGCGGCGATTGACCGTGCAGCTACAACCAGAATGACGGGTCAGGGGTACGCGCCGGGTCCGCTGAGCATGCCTCGACGCCAGCGGCGGGGCGTGGCCAACACGGCTCGGGGGTAGTCCTCGAACAGCCAGCGGGCGAAGTTGCGCCGGGTCCAGTCGGTGGCGCCGGCCAGCCGCAGCCCCGCACGAACGCCCCGGCGGTGGCGCACCGCCCGGATGAGCAGCATCGACATCCGGTGGTCGGCCACCAGTGCCCGGCGCACCGCGCGGCGGTAGCGGGCCGTGACCACCCCCGGCCCCTCGGCCCTGGTGCCGTCGCCGCTGGCGATGGCCTCGGCGGCGAGGATGCCGCTCAACAGCGCCTGCCCGATGCCCTCGCCGGTTAGCCGGTCGCTGGCCGCAGCCGCATCGCCCACGAACAGCGTGCGGCGGCCGGTGAGCACCGCCTCGTCGATCCTGGCGGGGATGGGCCATGCCCGGTGCGGTGCCTCGGGCTCGGCGCCGTCGCCCAGCACGCCACGGATGTGGGGCCGACCGAGCAGGTCGCGCCAGATGCCGGCCATGTCCTGGACGCGCTCGACCCGCTCGCCCCTGACGATGCCGAACCCGACGTTGGCGCGGCCCCCGGGCAGCGGGAACGACCAGGCGTAGCCGGGCAGGAGATCGGGCTCGAACCACACGAACAGGTCGCGTGCGGCCCGGGGGCCGACGCCCCCGAAGTACTGGCGAAAGGCGTGCCAGTCGCCCCGGTATCCGGGCGCCGCCAGGCCCAGGTGCTTGCGGGTGGGCGACCACATGCCATCGGCGGCTACTGCATAAGCGGCGGTCAGTTCGCCCACACCCTCGACTCCGATGGCCACGCGGTCGTCGTGCTCCCGTGCCCCCACACACGCATGTCCGTCGAGGACCTTGACCCCGGCGACGCGGGCCTCGTCCAGCAGCGCGGTGTCCAGGTCGGCCCGGCGGGCCACCGCCGCGAACGTGCCACGGCCCCGGGGGAGCGGAAACGTCACCTCGGGGCCCGCCGGACCCCGCACGACCACGTCGTCGACACGCTGCCACGAGGCGACGCGACGCGGCGGGAGCCCGAGGTCCTCCAGGAGGCGCAGCGCACCCGTCGTGATCCCGTCGCCGCACACCTTGTCGCGGGGGAACCGTGCCCGGTCGACGAGCGTCACGTCCCGACCGGCGCGAGCCAGCTCGATCGCCGCCGCCGACCCGGCGGGCCCCCCTCCGATCACGACGACGTCGGCAGCGAGCACCCGCTCAACGCTAGGTGCTCAACAGGACTGATCCGGTCCCGGGCGGTACGTGGCGGCGAACGTGTCCGTGGCGGGTGGCTTGTCGGGGTATGTGATCCGGCGGGTGGTGGTCACGTTCGTGCAGTTGCCGGACGAAGACTCCGAGATGCCGACCTGTTCGCCGGTGGCGTACGGGCTCGACCACATGGTCACCGTGACGCTGGTGTCGGTGTACGAGGTGTCGACGAGGATGCCGAACGGCGTGTCGTTCATGAACGACAGGTTCGGGGCCGGGTAGCCCATCGTGGCCTCACGGCCCCGCGGGTACCGGGTGAAGTACTCGGAGTGCGCCTGGTACGAGGTGATGTCGAGCCCGCAGAAGTAGGCGGCGTTGAAGGTCGTGGTCGCGAACTGCGACACGCCTCCGCCCACCTCGTCGACGTGCTTGCCGTCCCGGATGGCGCCCGCCACCACGAAGCCCTTGTCGAGGGTGCGTTCGCCAACGACGTCGTTCATCGAGAACTCGTGCCCCGGCAGGACCAGGGTGCCGTCGACGATGTCGGCGATGCGGTGGATGTTGGTGACGCGCGGCTCGCCGGGGTTGTAGTAGGTGGTGAACCCCGGACCGGCCGTGGTCGGCCCGCCGTTCCGCCAGGCGTTGTTGCCGCAGACCGGCCGCGTCACGCCCAGCCCCTGGGCCGCCTCGGTGGTGAGGGCGGGCTCGGTTGTCGTCGCCTCGAGCTCGGCGCCTGGCTGGCCGTCGCTCAGCGCCTTCCAGACCCGATCGGCGCTGTCGGCACCGCAGCAGGACACGCCCTGTTGCGACGGCACGACCGTCGGCCCGTTGGCGCCGAGCACGATGCGCGCGTTCTGCGCCGGGGTGATGATGTCGGCGAAGACGTCCGGCAGCGCCTTGCCGATGGCTTCCTTGTTGGGGGCCAACCCGAGCTTGCCGTCGTTGGCGGTCGGCGAGATCCACGTGCGCAGCTGCGCGGCCGGCACCGTCTTGGTCGTGTCGCCGGCAGTGAGCTCGAGCCCGTTGGCGGTCATCTGGTTCGCGCTGTCGGCCTGCTGCTGGGCCTCGGCGTCGGTGAAGGTCGGCGCCACCGGCGCAGTGCCGACTGCCACCTCGATCGTGCCGGTTCGCGACTCGGCGGCCGCATCGGGCAGCTCGTCGATCAGCGCCTCGGTGTCGAGGCCCCGACCCGGCGTGCCGGGCACGACGGTCCAACCCTGCTCGCCCAACGTGATGGTGGGGTCGCCCGCCGCGGTGCGGTCGGCGCCCTGTAGCTCCACGATCTTCGCCGTCGCGGTGGGCCCGCTGACGGTGTACCGGACGTCGACGTCGCGGGGCGTGAAGAACGAGCGGAGCCACGAGAACGGCTGCATCACCAGGGGATTGCTGCGACCGGCGTCGAGCGCGGCTTCGGAGGTCGCCTGTTCGTCGAGGGCCAGCCCGATCTCTCCGGCGGTTGTCTCGTACACCTTGTCGTCGTTGGTGATCCGCACCGGTCGCGCCGCCACCTCGTCCGCGATGCTGTTCATCACCTCGGGGAGCGAGGCCTCGCCCAGGCCGCCGACGGGGCGGCCAGCCACCTCGACATTGCGTCGCACCTGGCCGGAAAGGGCGGCCGTGTCGATCGCCCAGGCGACCACCAGGAGGACCAGGACGAACACGGGCACGGCGGCGAGGGCCAGCGCCCAGCGGGGGGGCCCGCCGTCGCGATCGCCAGTGGACGCGCGGATGTGGCGGCCCGGGGGCTCCTCCTGCTCCACTCCGGCACGGCCGTTCCCATCCGCCTGATGCCGGGCCTCGGCCGGGAGGGGGCCGCCGATGCGGGGGTTCGGGCCGGTGGTCCGTCCCTCGGCCGCAGCGGCGCCGCCGAGGACCAGGGTCCGCTCGCCAGTGCGACCGGGACGCCGGGCAGCCTCACCATTGCCGGAGGACTCGTCGGCCTCCCCGTCGGCTCGGTGGTCCGGCAGGTCGAAGATCGGCGCCGCCTCGGTTGTCGAGTCGTCCGGTGACGGGTGGTCGTCGGTTGTCGAGTCGTCCGGGGATGGGTCCTCGTCGGTTGGCGCATCACTTGGGGCTGGACCGTCCACGGTCGATTCGCCGCCGGCGTGCTCGCCGGCCGATCCGTCGCGACCGGATGGCGCGGTGTCGTCATCGCTGGCGGGCGGCTCGCTGGTGGGCGGCTCCTCGACGCCGGATGGCGCGTCGTCGCCGTCGGCGGGCTCTACGGATGACGGCGCGTCGGTGGATGCGCCGACGCGCGCCGCTGAGTCGATTTCTTCCCTGGGCACCCCAGCGCCCGCCCGGCGAGGGCCGGGCGTGGCTTCGTTCCCGTCCACTGGGCACCACCCTGCCACGTTCGGCCGCGGGGTACTAAGCGCGCTCGACCACACCCCGCGCGAAAACGGGATCTGTTACCGGATCGTCATGGGCGAGCGTTGTGCGGGTCGGTGTCGTCGTCGAGGTCGCGTGGATGGTCGCGGGAGATGTGGTCCTCGAGCTCGTTGCGCGACCCGAATCGCAGCTCGCAATAGGGGCATTGGTGCACCTCGGTCACGGCATCCAGTGTCGCGCTGCTACGTTCCCAGCGGGTTGAAGATCAGGCGGCAACGCCGAAAGGGGACGTGGTCGATGGGCATCTGTGACGATCGAGTCGCGATCGTGACCGGGGCGGGCCGGGGCATCGGCCGCGAGCACGCGCTGCTGCTCGCCGCCCAGGGAGCCCGGGTGGTCGTCAACGACCTCGGTGGATCGATGGACGGCACCGGCAGCGACACCGGCCCCGCCCACGAGGTGGTCGACGAGATCACTACGCAGGGTGGTCAAGCGGTCGCCAACACCGACGACGTCAGCGACTTCGCCGGTGCCGAGAAGCTCATCGGTACCGCCATCGAGGCCTTCGGGCGCCTCGATGTCCTCATCAACAACGCCGGCATCCTGCGCGACCGCATGCTGGTCAACATGAGCGAGGCCGAGTGGGATGCCGTCATCAGGGTTCACCTCAAGGGCACGTTCGGCCCCTCGCACTTCGCCGCCAACCACTGGCGCGAGCGCGCCAAGGCCGGCGACGCAGTCGATGGTCGCATCATCAACACGTCGTCGCCGTCTGGCATCTACGGCAACGTCGGCCAGACCAACTACGGCGCCGCCAAGGCCGGGATCGCGGCGTTCACGATCATCGCCGCCAAGGAGCTGGCCCGGTATGGAGTCACCGTCAACGCCGTTGCCCCTGCGGCCCTGACGCGGATGACCGCCGACCTGGGCATGGGCCAGCTGCCTGACGAGGGCAAAGAGGAGATGGCGCCGCACCACATCGCGCCGATCGTGTGCTGGCTCGCCAGCCCGCTGTCCGCCGGTGTGACCGGTCGGGTGTTCGACGTGAGCGGCCGGATGATCTCCGTGTCCGAGGGCTGGCACCGGGGCCCGTCGATCGAGAAGCCCGACGCCGACCCCGAGGTCCTTGGCCACGCCATCACGGACCTGGTCGCCCAAGCCCGCCCCAATGCCAACATGTTCGGCTACGACGAGACCTGAGGGGAGCCCCCATGCCCATCAACCACGACGCCGTCGGCGCCAGGTCGGATCCGGCCCGCCATCGCTGGAGCTCGAAGGACTGCCTGCTGTACGCGGTCGGCGTCGGGGCCGGCGCCGAGGACCCGTGCCAGGAGCTGGCGTTTACCACGGAGAACAGCCAGGACGTCGAGCAGCGGGTGCTCCCCACGATGCCTGTGGTGCTCGGAGTCGGCGGCGGCGCCTTCGGCGCCCTCGGCGAGTTCAACCCCGCCATGCTCGTCCATGGCGAGCAGGCGATCTCGCTGGAGCGGGAGATCCCGGTCCAGGGCGAGGTCGACACGGTCACCGAGATCGTGGGCATCTACGACAAGGGCTCGGGGGCCCTGGTGGTGGTGGAGTCGACCGCCAACCTCGTCTCGGACGGCCAGCTGCTCTTCACCAGCCGCTCGGGCCTGTTCATCCGGGGTGAGGGTGGCTGGGGCGGCGAGCGCGGCCCGTCGTCGTCGTTTGCCGTTCCCGAACGAGCGCCGGACCACGAGGTCACGTACCCGACCCGCATCGACCAGGCCCTCACGTATCGCTTGTCGGGCGACCGCAACCCGCTCCACTCCGACCCGAAGTTCGCAGCCATGGCCGGCTTCCCGCGACCGATCCTCCACGGCCTGTGCACCTACGGCTTCACCGGGCGGGCCCTGCTGCACACCCTGTGTGCGGGCGATCCCGCGCGCTTCCGTTCCATGAGCGGCCGCTTCTCCAGCCCGGTGTTCCCGGGCGAGGCGCTCACCGTCCGGATGTGGCGCGAGGGCGAGGAAGAGGCGCGGTTCCAGACCGTGGGGCCCGACGGCCGGGTGGTGCTCGACGCCGGCTCGGTCGGCTTCGACGCCTCCTAGAGGCCGAGCGGACAGGCCCGCACGTGGGCACCGAACAGTACGGGATTTGCAGCGTGAGCCCAGGCCTCACAGCTTGGCCTCCAGGCAACCCTGACAACGGTGCCCCGAGACGACGTGACAAGTCGCGCAGCTTCCTAGGACCGGGCCGCTAGAAGAGGCGCAGGGCGTCGGGCTCGATTCCCCGCAGCACGTCGTAGTCGACCTCCACGCAGGCGATGTCGCGCTGGCCCGCCAACACCCGCGCCTGCGGCTTGATCTGCTGGGCGACGAACACGCCGCGCACCGGCCGCAGCCGCGGGTCGCGCTCGAGGAACTCGACGTAGCGGGCCAGCTGCTCGACCCCGTCGATCTCGCCCCGGCGCTTGATCTCGATCGCGACGGCGTTCCCCTCGGCGTCGCGGCACAGCAGGTCGACCGGGCCGATGTCGGTCGGGTACTCACGGCGAACGAGGCGTAGGCCGGGGGCGATGGCGCCGCAGTTCGCGGCCAGCAGCTCCTGCAGGTGGGACTCGACGCCGTCCTTCCACAGCCCGGGGTCGGTACCCAGGTCGTGGCTCGTGTCGGACACGACCTCGTGGAGCGTGATCGTCAGGGTCTCGCCCTTGGGGGAGCGGACCGTCCAGACGGCCTGGCCCCGGTCGTCGATCACCTCGCTGACCGTGTTGGGCGCGTTCATCCAGTTGAGCGGCTTGTAGGCGCCGCCGTCGGCGTGGATCGCTACGCAGCCGTCGGCCTTGACCATGATGAGGCGAGGGGCGGGTGGCAGGTGGGCCTCGAGCCGGCCCGCGTAGTCGACGGAGCAGCGGGCCACGACCAGGCGCATTGGACGAGGGTAGACGTCGGTTGGTGGCCTAGCGCCGCCCGGTCCGCCGTTGCGACAGGTTGCGCCGGATCGTCTCGCGCCGCTGCTGAAGCTGGCGGTGGGTCAGGCCCTCGGTGTCGTCGGAGATGCCGAAGCTTGCCTTCACGCCGGTCATGTCGAGCTCGATGGCGCGAGGGTCGATGCCCACGTCGGCGGCGATGCGGTCGCCGTGGTGGGTGGCGAAGTAGATCGAGATGCTGGCGATCTCCGCGAATATGTCGAGGTCGGGCGCCAGCCGGGCGATGGCCCCGTCCAGGAACACGAGGTTCTTCACGAACAGCATGAGCTCCTTGGGGAAGCGGGCGCCGATGCCGAGCAGCGCCTTCATCACCTGCTGGATCTCCGCGACCAGCTGCTCGCCCGACATGGTCGTGGGGTCGACGGGTGGTTGGTCGAGGTGGAGCTCACGTACCACGGCCTCGAGGTCGGCGTCCGTCGGCAGCGCACCCAGGTCGCGCAGCGCGGCCAGCTGCGCTAACACGTCGTTGCCGGCTCCGCCCATGAGCAGCCGCAGGAACGCCTGGCGCCGGAGCTCGTCGAGGCGGCCGGTGATGCCGAAGTCCAGCAGGGCGGTGCGCCCGTCGGGCTGGACGAACAGGTTTCCGCCGTGGAGGTCGCCGTGGAAGATCCCCTTGAGGATCGCCCCCTCCAGCGTGGCGATCATGCCGGTGCGGATCACCGCCTCGGTGTCGACCCCGGCGTCGCGCATGCCGACCACGTCGTCGAAGCGGAAGCCGTCGAGCCGCTCCATGACCAGGACCCGGCGGGTGACCAGCTCGGGGTGGGGTCGGGGGACGACGTAGCCACGCTGGCCGAGCTCGGCGAAGGTTCGGGCCAGGTCCACCATGTTCTCGGCCTCCAGGCGGAAGTCGAGCTCCTCGGCGATGGTCTGGGCGAACAGCTCCACCAGAGCCGGTGGGTTGGCCAGCGCCGTGACCGGAATGCGCCCCACCAGCTTGGGGGCGAGCCAGGCCATGACCCGCAGGTCGTCGCGCACGAGCCGGGCGACGGCCGGCCGCTGGACCTTGACGACCACGCTCTCGCCGGTGCGCAGGGTGGCGGCGTGGACCTGTGCGATCGAGGCGGCGGCCAGCGGGCTGCGGTCGACCCAGCGGAACGTGTCCTCCAACGGGCGGCCGAGGTCCTCCTCGATCACCTGGCGCACGACGCGGAACGGCTCGGCCGGCACCTGGTCGCGGCAGAGCTTGAACTCGTTCACGAGCTCGGCGGGGAAGATGCCCTCACCCGCGGAGATGATCTGCCCCAGCTTGATGTACGTGGGCCCCAGCCGCTCCCCGGCCACGCGGAGCCGGCGGGAGATGCCGGCCCGGCGGACCTCCGGCGCGTTGGATCGCCGCTCGCGCAACGCCCACAGCCCGACGGCCGCGCCCAGCCTCCGGGTGACGGTGAGCACGCGGCGGCCGGGTGGCCACCGTCCCGCGGAGGTCAGCCGGGGCACCTCGGCCACGACCCGGGCCCGAATGTCCGCCAGGTCCTGCCGCCAGGCCAGGGCCTCGGGGTCGTCGAGCGTCCACGGCGGGTCGTCGCTGTAGCTGCCGGTGTCGAGATCGGTGGCGACCGCCATCGACGTGAGTCTGACCGCTGTACGGCGGAAAGACACCTGGAGGGCGACGGTGGCCTAGGGCCGCACGTGCCCGTCCGCGACCGGGATGCCCTCGGCCCGGAGCCGCAGGGCGTGCTCGACCTCGTGGCCGGGCACCAGGCGTCCGGTGGAGGTGACCACCCGCCACCATGGCAGGCCCAGGTCGCTGGTGGCCAGGATGCGGCCGACGGCGCGGGCCCGACCGGGGTAGCCGGCCTCGGCGGCGACCTCACCGTAGGTAATCACATCACCGGGACCGAGCGACCTGAGCACGGCGACCACCGCCTCCTCGAACGGCGTCAGGTCGGACATGGCACGCAACCTAGAGTTCCGCGCATGCGGACGTTGACGCCCGAGGAGCTCGCGAGCCACACCGACCGCATCGCCGAGCAGGGCTGGACCGTGGTCGAGGACGCCATCGAGCCGGACCTGGCCGACGAGCTGACGGACGCGCTCGATCGGCTGGAGGGCGACCTGGCGGTCGCACCGGCCGAGAACACGTTCGAGGGGACCCGCACCGTCCGCATCTACAACCTGTTGGTGCACGGCGACGTGTTTGCGCGGGTGCCCATCCACCCCAACGTGTTGCCACTCGTGGAACGGGTCCTCGACCCCGGGTGCCTGCTGTCGTCGTTGTCGTCGATCGCGATCGGCCCGGACGAGACGCCGCAGCCGATCCACTCCGACGACCAGCTCATCCCCATCCCCAAACCCCACCCGCCGGTGGTGTGCAACTCGATGTGGGCGCTGACCGACTTCACCGAGGCCAACGGCGCCACGCGCCTCGTGCCCTCGACGCACCTCGGGCCGTCACCCGACTTCGGCCGCGATTACGACTCGGTCCCGGCCGAGATGGCCCGGGGGAGCGTCTTGGTGTGGAACGGGAGCCTCTGGCACGGGGGCGGCGCAAACACCACCGATCGACGACGTGTGGGGCTGGCGTGCAACTACTGCGCGGGCTACATCCGCCAGCAGGAGAACCAGCAGCTCGGCATCCCGCGCGATGTCGCCTGGAGGTTCGACGAGCGCCTCCAGCGCCTCTGCGGCTATGGCATCTACAACGGCCTCATCGGGCACATCGACAAGCACGATCCGATCGAGCTGCTCCGGGAGACCGACGGCGCCGGGATGGTCTGGGACGGGATCTGACCGCGAACTGGTTGTAGCTGTGCGGCGTATGACCGGATGCCTACAACCAGAACGAGACGCGGCGGTCGGTCAGCCCCCGGCCGCCGCTTCGATCACCCGCTCGGCCAGCTCGGGCCGGCAGATCAGGAGGTCAGGGAGGTACGGATCCGGCCGGTTGTACAGCAGCGGCGTCCCGTCCAGGCGCGAGGTGTGCAGGTCCGCGGCGCGGGCCACGGCCACCGGGGCCGCCGAGTCCCACTCGTGTTGGCCGCCGTTGTGCGCATAGACCTCCGCCTCGCCCAGGACCACCGCCATGGCCTTGGCGCCCGCCGATCCGAGCGTGATCAGCTCGCCCTCGAGCGCCTCGGCGATCAGCGTCGCCTCGGCCGGGGGGCGGCTGCGGCTCACCACCACGCGGACCGGGCCCGTCCGCGCTGCGGGCGGTGGGGGCGGCGTGGCTGTGGCCAGGGTCAGGCCCCGGGCAGGCAGGGCCACGGCGCCGGCGCCCGGGTCGCCGGCGACGACCAGCGCCACGTGCACGGCCCAGTCGGTTCGGGGCACCTCGCCGAACTCGCGGGTCCCGTCCAGGGGATCGACGATCCACACCCGCTCGGCCGCGAGCCGGGCAGGGTCGGCGGCTCCCTCCTCCGACAGGACCGCGTCGTGCGGCCGCAGCTCGGCGAGGCGGCGCGTCAGGAGCTCGTGCGCCGCCCGATCGCCCTCGGCCCCGAGGGCCCGGCCGGTCACGCCGTCACCGGTGAGGCGGGCACGCAGGTCGACCAGCATGTCACCGGCCTCGGCGGCGAGCCGGGCGGCGATCACGTGATCGTCGGTGTCGATGGCGGGCATGCTGTCCCCCTGGGATACGAGACCCAACGGAATTGCTTACCAAATAGGTCGCATTTAGCCTGACTCGGTCATGTCCACGAGCGCCCCGCCGCAGCCCTACTACGAGTTGACGCACCTCCAGGCGCTGGAGGCCGAGGCGATTCACATCATCCGTGAGGTGGCGGCCGAGTTCGAGCGTCCGGTGATGCTGTTCTCGGGCGGGAAGGATTCCGCGGTCATGCTGCACCTGGCGGTCAAGGCGTTCGCCCCCGCCCGGCTGCCGTTCCCGGTGATGCACGTGGACACCGGCCACAACTTCCCCGAGGTGATGGAGTTCCGCGACCGTCGGGTGGCCGAGCTCGGCGCTCGGCTGGTGGTGGCCAGCGTCCAGGAGGCCATCGACGCCGGCAAGGTGGTCGAGGAGACCGGTCCCCGGGCCAGCCGCAATCGGATCCAGACCGTCCCGTTGCTGGAGGCCATCGACGCGCATGGCTTCGACGCCGTGTTCGGCGGTGCCCGGCGCGATGAGGAGAAGGCCCGGGCCAAGGAACGTGTCTTCAGCTTCCGCGACGACTTCGGGCAATGGGATCCCAAGAACCAGAGGCCCGAGCTGTGGAACCTCTACAACGGGCGGCACCGCCAGGGTGAGCACATCCGTGTGTTCCCGCTGTCCAACTGGACCGAGCTCGACATCTGGCAGTACGTCGCAGCCGAGGACGTGGCGCTGCCGCCGATCTACTTTGCACATACCCGGCGCGTCTTCCAACGCGACGGCATGTGGCTGGCCGAGTCGCCCTGGGTCACGCTGCTCGAGGGAGAGGAGATCGAGGAGCGCACCGTGCGCTTCCGCACCGTCGGCGATGCCACCTGCACCGGCGCCGTCGAGTCGGCGGCGGCCACGGTCGCGGCGATCATCGAGGAGACCGCGGTCACGCGCATCACCGAGCGGGGCGCCACCCGCGCCGACGATCGCATCAGCGACGCCGGCATGGAGGACCGCAAGCGCGAGGGCTACTTCTAGTGGGTCCACGAGTGGGGGTCGCCTGACATGGAGCTGCTGCGGTTCGCCACGGCCGGGTCCGTGGACGACGGCAAGTCGACGCTCATCGGCCGGCTGCTCTACGACTCGAAGGCGATCTTCGAGGACCAGCTGGAGGCCGTGGAGCGCACCAGCCTCGCCCGCGGCGACGCGTACACGGACCTGGCGCTGTTGACCGACGGCTTGCGGGCGGAGCGGGAGCAGGGCATCACTATCGACGTCGCCTACCGCTACTTCGCCACGCCCCGCCGCAAGTTCATCATCGCTGACACCCCGGGCCACATCCAGTACACGCGCAACATGGTCACCGGCGCGTCGACGGCGGACCTCGCGCTCGTGCTCGTCGACGCCCGCAAGGGCGTGCTGGAGCAGTCGCGCCGGCATGCCTTCCTGGCCACGTTGCTGGGGATCCCCCACTTGGTGGTGTGCGTCAACAAGATGGACCTGGTCGGCTGGTCGCAGGAGCGCTTCGAGGAGATCAGGGCCAGCTTCCGCAGCTTCGCCATGCGGCTCGACGTGCACGACCTGTCGTTCATCCCCATCTCGGCACTGCACGGCGACAACGTCGTGGAGCGCTCCGCCAACATGGACTGGTACGAGGGGACGTCGCTGCTGCACCACCTCGAAGAGACCCACATCGCCAGCGACCGCAACCTGATCGACGCCCGCTTCCCGGTGCAGTACGTGGTCCGCCCGCAGGACCAGGACAACCACGACTTGCACGACTATCGGGGCTACGCCGGCACGGTGGCCGGCGGTGTGCTCAAGCCCGGCGACGAGGTGGTGGTGCTGCCTTCGGGCCTC
>Ga0081455_10005913_pt1 | contig 13276 bp, 22 predicted proteins | sample TabmetS3T2R1_FD_70207 | JGI IMG/M metagenome (GOLD analysis project Ga0081455, IMG submission 70207) | Tabebuia heterophylla rhizosphere microbial communities from the University of Puerto Rico - S3T2R1 | ecosystem: Host-associated > Plants > Roots > Rhizosphere ... | reverse complement strand
AAATAATGGGGACATTCATCGATTTCTAGTAAAAGGGGACAGACCTCGCGGATCGGTCGGCCCCGCTTCCCGGTTCGAAGGATTTTCGGCCCGCGGGTCGAGCGCGCTTCAAGAATTTCCGAGGACGGAAATTCTTGGCGTTCGCTCGTCGTTCGCTGCGCGCCTTGACGTCTTCAAAAATGGCGAGTCGCTGAGCACTACAACGGCGCGCGGCCGCTCACTCCTCGCCGCTCTCTACGCGGGCCGAAAATCCTTCGAACCGGGAAGCTGCGTCACCGCGAGGACCGGGTCTGTCCCCTTTTACTAGAAATCGATGAATGTCCCCATTATTTGGAGGCGAGCCAGTTCGCCACCTCGGTCCAGTCGATGAACAGCTTCTCGATGTCCCGCGCGACGTCCGCGTGACCTTCGCAGCCCGAGTTGAGATCGACCGTGCGCACGCCGCCGTTGCCGTCGGACTGAGAGCGCATGATCTTGAGCATCGGCCGGCCCTTGAGGCAGGTCTTGCGCTTGATCTCCTTGTCGAGGACGCCCTGACGCACGATGAGCGTCAGCAGTTCGGCGTACGCGTCCGGCGACACCTGCTTTTTCCACACGCCCTGTTTGCCCGTGAACTTGCGCCCGACGAACGTTACGCGGCCATCGTCGAACACGTAGAGCTCATAGACGGGACAGCTGCCCGAGCATTCTCCGCCCGCGACCGCGACGAACTTGTCGCCCGGCTTCCACTGCGGGATGCCGCCGTAAGGAGCGCCTGCGGCGTACGGAAGGTCCCTGGGTTTCTCGGCGGCGGCCGGCAATGAGAACAGCAAGGCGGCCAAGGCTGCGGCGAACAGGATGTTTTTCATGGGCGCGAGCATACGGTCAAATGCGGGCGGGTACGAATTCCGACCACCGCTGTGCGAAAAGGTGCCCGGTGATCGCGCTGGCGCCGAAAATCGTGGTCCCGCCACGCTAGACTCCGCGCGCATGACTAACAGAACGCGTCTCTTACTACTGGCCGGCCTGGCGCTCGCTGCGCTCGCACAGGCCCGCGACAAGCCCTACGACCCGGCCGCCGAGGGCTACGTCGTCATCGGCATCGCGCCCGGGGACTACGTCGTCGAAATATCCGTCGGGGACGCTGACGACAAGCTCTGGACGGGCACGAAGTCGCGGCCCGCATTCGCCGGCAGGCCGAAGGACGGCTACATCGTTGCGCGCGTTCCCGCGAACACGGATCTCGCAATTACGCGGATCCGCCCGCCCGGCAAGCGCCGCAGCGGCTGGACCTGGTGCCGGACGACGTTCACACCGCTGCTCAAGGTCGCGCCGGGCCACGTCGCGTACTTCGCCGACATCACCTACCACTGGCCGGAAGATTTCGAACCGTGGTTCACGACTGCGATCGACTTCGACCGTGCCCGCGCGCACGTCGAAGCAAACTACCCGCAACTGCGCGGCCTGATCGAGCAGGGCGAGTGGCGCACCGTGCGCCCACAGACCGGCTGCGGTGCCAACGGGTCCGTGAGTTGATCGAGACTCGTCTGGGCCGGCAAAGTGTCAGGAGGTGAGCAGATGCCGGGTAGTGCGCCGCACAGGGCCGCTAATCTGCTTCCCGATACACGAACCAATACTCTTTGCTCTCGCGGAAAGGGACGATCATGGACAGCCCAGACTCCCTGCTGTGCACGTGAACTACCAGCGCACGATCTACGGCCCTCTCGAGTACCACCTGACCCGCAACGTGAAGGGCCCCGTGGCCCTCACTTTGAATCGACATCGGTGGCGTACCGACGAGTCGCCCGTTTTCACAATGCCAGTTCTCGATCGGCACATCTGCGCCACCATCGATTCCCGGGCTATAGGTCCTCACGGCCAGTTGTCCGTCATGTACTTCGAGTTCAACGGCCGCGAACGCCTGAGTTCGTATTTCCCAGTTCGATCCAGCCAACCAATAAGTCAGTCGTGCGTGTCCCCGATCAGTGGGTGTCACCAGATCTGGAACGCTCTTGAATCGACCTGCGAGATGATCGCAGTCGGTATGTTGTACGGTCTCGATTACCGGCCAACTCGCTGGATAGATTGTCTCGGAAGTTGAAACGCAACCACCTGTCCCGGCCAGCGTGCAAATGGCCATGCTGAATCTCGTGATAAATCGCGACACGTAGGCTACCGGTTGACCTGAGCGGCGCGCGCGCCGACGTTTGAACTGGTTCCTTTATCTATCACGCGTTCGCTCCAGCGACATGTCAGGCGCGCCATCGCGGCTCTTCAACGATTTCCGCAGATCTGGACGGCCATTCGCTGCTCGGGTCTCGACGATATCCGCTACTCCGAACTCACCCGCCAACGACGAAGCAACTTCTGCGACCAGAGGCCCCGCAAAATCCGCACCCGGGTCGCTGCTGCAACCACCGCGTAATACGCTGAAGTACAGCGCAAGCGAATTGCGACCTTGAGGCAGGACCTCCACCCATGCGGGACGGGTCCCGTACTGCATCGTTGCGCCTTCAGCAGATCGAACGAAACCGCGTCTCGTCAACTCTTCAGTCACTCTTTCATCCAGCCTCGTGGACCCGTTTACTTCTGCGGGAAAGGTGAGCACAAACAGCGACTCCGAACTACTGGTCGTCGCGAGAAGGAGGCACGACATCAGCGCTATGCAGATGGCGCGGAGCTTCATGGGCGCCTAGTTGTTGAGCTTGGCCTGCGCCCGACGTACGAGATTTGCACTTTATTTCTCACGCGCCCGCTCCAGAGATTTGTTAGGCGCCTGGTCAAGCATGCAATCGACGTTCCCCCAGGACAGGCTTTCGATGTATGCGAAAGATTTCCGGAAATCGTCCGTCGTCAGATATCTCAATAGCTCCGAATGACAAATATTGTCGTCGGGTATCGCAAACTCCAACACCTCCGGCTGATCGCGACAGCTGTCCTTTGAGCGATCGGGCTGCAATTGAATCGCAACGTACGTCCAGGTTCCGTGATACGTAGTCGCAGATGGGCGATGTGCAGAGCGCTCTTGTCGCGCGATCACATATGGGCTCGTACACTTGCCAAACGTTACTTCTGTGGGTGTGACATCAAGCACCAGGTTCATCTCCGGGGTTGCGCCACTCGACCATGAGCCGACGATCAAGTTGCCGGGCGGCGTTGATGCCCCGACCGTGACCGCGCCACAGCATGTGGCAACAATCCCAAGAAACTGCCGCTGACGCATCTGGTGCCTAACGGTTGAGGGCGGCGCGCACGTCGGCGTTTGAGCTTGGCACTTTATTCTTCACGCGTCCGCTCGTACGAGATGTTAGGCGGCAACTTCGACATACTCGACCTTGCTCGATGGAGGTGGGATGGGCGAACCATCCTCACGCAGCCCATCCAGGTGGAACGCGATGGCCTCTCGAATCGCCGATTCGGTGTCCGCAAGGGTAGCGCCAGTTGCAACGCAACCGGGGAGGTCTGGAACATAGGCCGAGAAGTTCGAGCCCGCGTTTTCAATGACAACGGCGTAGCGCATCGCAGTTACCTTAATTTCGCCTCAAACCGGCCTGCTTGAGAATACTGTTGAGCGTACCCGGAGCCAAATCATCGCTCGGTTTTCCCGGAACGGTTACTCGCCCGGGCTTAGCCAGGTGCTTGAATTGGCGATGGCTTCCGCGAGTGGCGACCAAGAACCAACCGTCGGCGTGTAGAAGCCGGAGCAGCTCACTCACTTTCATCCGCCAACGCTAAGGTTGACGTGTTCCTCCGTGAACGTTCGAATTCATTGTGAATCGCTAGATTTGCCGCCTAACGATTGAGCTGAGCGGCGCGCGCGCCGACGTGTGAACTTGGCACTTTATCCCTCACGGGTTCGCTCGAACGAGTTGTTAGGCGTCACGTTGTAGGTCCTGATTGAGAACTCGCGTGACTTTGCCTAGACCCACGACTCTAAGAGCCTCTTGAACTGTGAATTCGAATCCCACGTGCAAGCGCTTGCGCTGCATCTCCGGAGCAAGAAGCCACAACAATGCCGCGACCGTTTCGCCGGGATACACCCATTCACGTCCTGGGTACTCGTGTTGGGCGTCGTTGAGCCCCGCGGGAAGCCCAAAGTCGTGATTGGGACGATACCCCGATGCGACGGGCCGCTGCTTGCCGCCTTCGTTGGTCGCGAGATACCGGATCTGCGCCTCCAGGTCGGGCGAGCTCGTTGGCCGTCGGTATGGTGGGGGTGCGCTCATGACGCCTAACGAATGTAAGGGACTTCCCCGTCCCGAAGGGGCACGCGAGTGCCAAGATTGATGTGTGTATGCATTCAATCACCAATGAGAAGGGGAAGTCGCCATGAACGTTACTACTGTGGGAATCGATTTGGCAAAGAATGTGTTCTCGCTGCACGGGGTAGATGGACGTGGAGCGGTAGTGCTGCGCAAGACGGTGAGCCGGGCGCGGCTTATGCCGCTGATTGCGCAACTGCCCGCCTGCGTGATCGGCATGGAGGCGTGTTCTGGGGCGCACGAGTGGGCGCGGCGTTTTGCAGAACTCGGTCACACCGCAAAGCTGATGGCGCCGAAGTTCGTGGCGCCGTATCGCAAGAGCGGCAAGAACGACGGGAACGATGCCGAGGCGATCTGCGAGGCGGTGTCGCGGCCCTCGATGCGCTTCGTACCAGTCAAGAGCGTGGAGCAGCAGGCGATGCTGACTCTACACCGGGTGCGGCTCGGGTTCGTCGAGGAGCGCACGGCGACGATCAATCGCATCCGCGGATTGTTAGCCGAGTTCGGCGTGGTGCTGGCACAGCGGACGGTTGAAGTACGGCGCGGCGCGGCGGCGGCGCTCGATGCTCTACCCTCGCACGCCGCACGTGCGTTGCGCGATCTGCTCGAGCATGTGCGAGTGCTCGATGAACGGGTGCGAGAGTACGAGCGAGAACTCGCACAGCATGCCCGCAGCGATGAACGCGCGAAGCGGATCCAGGCGCTGAGCGGCATCGGCCCGATCAGTGCTTCTGCGATGATCGCAAGCGTCGCCGATGCGCGCGAGTTCCACAACGGCCGCCAGTTCGCCGCCTGGTTGGGGCTCACCCCAAAACAGTTCTCCACCGGCGGCAAGACTCGTCTGGGCCGCATCACCGCGCACGGCGATCCGTACCTTCGAACACTGCTGATCATGGGTGCCCGATCGATGTTGCAGACTGCGGCGCGACGCACCGACAAACTGGCTCGCTGGGCGCAGGCGATACGAGCTCGACGCGGCTATCACCGCGCCTGTGTAGCAATCGCGGCCAAACACGCGCGCATCGTGTGGGCGATGCTCGCACGGAACGAGCCGCTGCGGCTCGCGTGACCAGAGAAACTAGCTACTGACACTCCACTTCCAAACGCTGCGTTCAAGGCAACAGGTCAGACCGGCGTCCGCAGACCCTGATCAGCTCACGGGCCATCAAAAGGCCGACTAACGATCGAGGGGCGGACGCGCGGCTTATATCCGGGCCCGAGCATCGACGAATGCTCACACGAGGCCGATTAGAGACTTGCAGTCGGACCTTCTCGCCAAGACTCGCAGCGCCAAGGACAAAGGAACCGCCATTCACTAACAACAGCGGACGATAAACAAGACGAAGCTTGACGCCGACGGAGAGTCCTTAGAGCTTGAGCTGAGCGGCGCGTACGCCCGCGTTTGTGCTTGGCACTTTATCGTCCACGCGTCCGCTCGAGGAAGTGTTAGGTGAAAATCCTGACGCTAACGCAGACATTACTTTACCCACAGGTTTGGAATCGCCTGGTCGCGCACGGGCGTGTAGAAGACGTACAAAAATGCGGACGACGCCAAGAGTACACAGACAATTGCAGTCGAGATCAATGAGCGCGCAGCCGCGACCCTCGCCCGCAGGCTAATAGTCGCTGTCACTATGCCCAAGAGAAGCGAGACTGCAAGCTGCCAGTTGGGCGCCAGGAGTGTGAATTCAGCGAAGAGAATGGAATGAGGGCGCGTCAGGACAAAGAGTGCGAGGCGCATAAGCACCAGTATGGCGATGCCGGTAACCACAGCGGATGGAACTCGGACGACTCTTTGTGCCTCGACGGAGTGCAATTGCCACCTAACTGCTAAGCTGAGCGGCGCGCACGCCGGCGTTCGGACTTGGCACTTTATCTTTCACGCGTCCGCTCCAACGAGGTGTTAGAGCGCACTACGCGGAGGCTGGGGCTGCGACGGTGATCCACGAGCACGGAGACACATTCGCTTTCCGAAGTAACGAGATATTCGGCGACCTCATTGAATGTTTGATGTGAAATGAATCCAGCGCGGCCGGTCTCTTGCGATAGCCAACCACCGGAGGCGACTTTGAATAGCCAAGCGCCAGAACGTGGCGATTCAAATGCGAAACCAATGTCTCGCTCATCTAAGACTCGATACCCAAGAACTCCTTCAAAGTGCGCTTCGACCGCGAACTCGGGACCGACAAGTCGAACGGCAAGCTGCCTCGGACGGTAGTCAACGCCGTCCAACCATACGGCAGACGATGAGCGAAATGCGTCTGCGCCCTTGACCGCTTGAAGTGAAGGTGCCACTTCCTTGCGCTCTAACGGTTGATCTGAGCGGCGCGCACGCCGACGTTTGAGCTTGGCACTTTATCTCCCACGCGTCCGCTCGAACGAGGTGTTAGGCAGCACATTGCACCGAGTGTATTACGCGATATGCGACTGAACGTGCATTTGGTGAGTCGAAGTACGCAGACAGTTGCAGGTGGCCGTTCTGGCTGATGACATACGCCGAGATCGATGCGTTCTCTGCTGGAATGCGTGACGGATCCTCCTCCGGCAGCTCGTATGTGAGGCGAATCAGGGACGATGTCCGCTCAATTTGCTCTGCGCGACGCTGCGGGCTCGCGGCGCTAAGCATGGAAGCAAGGCGTGTTTCCATTGAGCTGTCGTGATCGTTGTTCCATGCAATTGCCCAGAACGTGAGCTGCGGCCGCCAAAGCACCAAGCTGTCGTCCTCAAACCTCCGATTGAACTGGTCCGGCAGGACCAACCGCCAGTCTGCGGTGAGCTGGTAGTCGCCGGTTACGACTGGGAAGTCCGGGTGTAGCACGACGGTTCTGTGCTGCCTAACTGTTGAGCTGAGCGACGCGCGAGCTTGGCTCTTTATCGTTCACGCGTCCCGCTCCAGCGAGGTGTTAGGCAGCGCGTACCCTGACCACGTCGCTCTTCGAAGCTGGCTCTGGCACCGACTGACCAGCTTCTCGCAATGCCTCGACGTGCAGCTTCACGGCATCGCGAATTAGCTTGAGAACCTCGCGGCGAGTTCCGCCGGCCGCGATGCAGCCAGGAAGGTCTGGAACGTATGCGCCGTAGCTAGACGTTCCCTTCTCAACAACAACGAGATATTCCATAACTCGTCCTTTTCTCACTTTTTGAGGCCTGCGCTCTTGAGAATGCTGTTGAGTGTACCCGCGGGAACGTCTATGCCAAGTTTTCCCGCAACCGTAACGGTTCCAGCCCTTTCGGCATGCTGAAACTGCCGGTGGCTGCCTCTGGTGCGGACATGGCGCCAGCCGTGGTCTTGCAGGAGTCGTAGCACTTCGCGCACCTTCATGTGCCAACGGTAACGCTGGCCGATTGATCCGCAACTCGGGAATGCTTTGCGATTCGCTAGATTCGCGCTGCCTTACGGTTGAGCTGAGCGGCGCGCGCCGGCGTTTGAGCTTGGCAATTTATCTTTCACGCGTCCGCTCCAACGATTTGTTAGGCCGCTCATCGGCTACGTACCCAGCCTCTTCTTCAGCTGGCCGACCATGAGCAAATGCTTTTTGCTCAGGACACCATGCTTCGCAGCCATTTGGTAGTGCCGTAGGGCTTCAAACAGGGCCTGATTCTTCTCAGCATCTGAGCAACCCGATGCTCCAGCCGACATCGCTTGTTTCGCCAACATAAGATGACGATCGAAAGGCGGCATTTTTTCTAGATAGTGCGCGTATTCCCGCTCAATGCTCGGCTCACACGCTACCCCGGCCTTTTCCAGAAAACTCCTTGCTGTATTGACTCCCTCTGATATCAGCTTGTCATCGATATCTAAGTTTGCAACCACCTGATAGAGCCGAAGCCGCAGCTGTCTACGCCAAGGGAACCACCGAAGGCGCTCAGCTTCGTCTAAAGCCCGCCCGACAGCTTCTACATATGAAAACTCGTTCTTCTCTCGAGCCGCATCGATAGCTATTGAGGCTTCTTCGGGGGTCATAGCGGTCAGGCGATCGGCCAACGGTTGAGCTGAGCGGCGCGCACGCCGACGTTTGAACTTGGCACCTTATCTCTCACGCGTCCGCTCCAGCGAGGGGTTAGGTGTCATTACTTGCGCTGACTCTAAATTCGAAGTCTCCGGAAAACTTACGGCGATGCGCACTACCTCGGACACTCCGCGAATCCTGCGAGCGACCTCGGCTGACGGCGGCCGCACAGGAACAGCCACGCGCACGTAGCAGCTGGTCGCCTCGCGCCAGTCATATGCGAATAGCCCGACCCTAGAGTAGCTCTCCCATACTTGCGGAGTACCCCAGCCAGACACTTCAATGCTGTCACTGATGTCGTTGTGCGCCTGGATAGAGCATTGAGCTAGCGGCGGCACTGGCCCTGAGCCGGCAGTTGCGAAGACAGCGATATGTCCCGCGTCGTCTACCGCGAACCAATCGAACTCGCGTCCCGCTATATCCGCTACTTGGCTCATGACGCCTAACGGCTGAGTTGAGCGGCGCGAATGCCGGCGTATGAGCTTCGAACTTTATTTCCCACGCGTCCGCTCCAGCGAAGCGTTAGTTGGCGACGCACCAAGGCGATGCTCCGTGGCAGATCCGTGGACTTCGCTAGCGACCGGGACGTCCTGAGTTGACTTATCCATCGCCGAGCTTGGCACTTTGTCTTTCACGCGTCCGCTCCAATGAGGTGTTAGGCGTCACGCGGCCAACGTTCAATCACAGTCCTGGTAAGCGAGGTAGCGTTTGCAATGCGAGCAGCGAAAGACATATGCAGTTGGGCTCCCCTCGCGCGAGAGATGCTGAAAAAAGCGTTCCCACTTCGCACCGTCCAGACCACAGTCCTCCTGGACTGCACGCGCTGCTTCTGGCCACTCCGCCTCCAGCTCGCGCCTACCGGCATGGCCCAGGAACTGCGCGGCGTCATTGCAACAGGCCAGCCATCGCTCTTGCTGCCAGCCACTAAATCCTGGAGTTCGAAAAGCGATCTCTTCGATGATCCGTGAATTCAACTCACCCGCACCTCGCGGCCCGCCCACCGACGAACTGTCAGTGAACTCGGCGTTAAATTTCAGGTGCGCTTCGTTATTCGCGATGCACCATGGACAGAGGGCTTCCTCAAGATCGTCTTGAGCGAAGACCGGCCCACAATAAACATAGCCGCGCTGTTGCTCACAGCAGACGCACCGGTTGGAAGATCGCACAATGCTGCCTGTGGCAACCGGATTCGGGTGATAACGAAAAGTCGGCAGCGATTCATGTGTTTCTGCCACTTTCTCGTCCCGACTCGCGATGCTTATGAACCGCTCGTATTCGTTTCCCTTGGGATTTGCGCGGTTGGCAGCGATACGTGCCAAGTCCGCGGTTGCACCATCTTGTCGAAACTGACTGACGATGAAACCAGGCAGGTTTGGCACGGCATGCTTCCGATAGGTCCAGAACATCCTTCTTATGAAGGACCACCGAAGGTCCTTCAAATTCTCATCGGTGATCCATGAGTATTTGACAGCTGCGACTTCGCGAACTTGTGTCTCGAACTCAGGGTATTCCATGCTTATGACGCCTAACGACTGAGCGGCGCGGCGCGGCCGCGGTTGCATGAGCCTGGCACTCTATCCCTCACGCGTCCGCTCGAACGAGGTGTTAGGCCTACCACGTGGTGACCTACACCATGATGAGTGGCTTGCCATTCACGAGAGCCCAGCGCCGAAAGCCGCCGCCCTCCCAAGTCGAGTACTCCTCGACTCCCGCTGAGTACTGCGCAAACGTCGCATACATTTCCTTGCTACATGGCGCATTGGATGGCTTGCCAGCTGACGGGGACATTTGAGGCATGGCAATACGCAGCTGCTCATAGTCACGTTGAGATACCTCGACCAATGCGCAAGCATCATGGTCACCGTGGACGTCCCAGTTCATCGACTCCGACTTGAGAATATGAGCACTCTCGGAGAGTGAGTGGCCGGTGGCACGCTTGAAATCGTCTGCAGAGAATGTCGGTGCCCTAGAGCATGCGACCAACTGCGCCACGACGAGAACGGCAAGGAATCTTGCTGCACGCATCTCTGGTAGGCCTAACGGTTGATCTGAGCGGCGCGCACGCCTTTGTACGAGCTTGGCACTTTATCGTCCTCGCGTCCGCTCGAGCGAGTTGTTAGGCAGCGCGTACCCGGACCACGTCGCTCTTGGACGTCGGCTCAGGGATTGACTGGCCGGATTCTCGCAACGCCTCGATGTGCAGCTTAACGGCGTCGCGAATTAGCTTTAACACCTCACGGCGAGTTTCACCGGCCGCGACACAGCCTGGGAGGTCAGGAACGTACGCGCCGTAACTGGACCCACCCTTCTCAACAACAACGAGATATTCCATAACTCGTCCCTTTCTCACTTCTTGAGGCCTGCGCTCTTAAGAATGCTGTTGAGTGTACCCGCGGGGACATCAATGCCAAGTTTTCCCGCAATCGTAACGGTTCCAGCCTTCTCGGCATGCTGAAACTGCCGATGGCTGCCTCTGGTGCAGACGTGGCGCCAGCCGTCGATCTGCAACAGTCGTATTACTTCGCGGACCTTCATGTGCCAACGCTAACGTTGGCCGTGGGGCCCGCAACTCGGGAATCCGTTGTGATTTGCTAGATTCGCGCTGCCTAACGGTTGAGTTGAGCGGCGCGCGTGGCGATGTCTGGGCTTGGCACTTTATCTCTCACGCGTCCGCTCCAACGAGGTGTTAGGGCACATATACGAGGGGTTCAGACGCACGCGGCGTGAGCCAATAGCCTTGAAGCCCCTTTTGCGCTTCGCCACCGGTAAATCCTCCAGCATCGGCCGCTTCGCGCAGGAAGGCAGTGACTGCGACGCGCTGCTCTGCATTGAAAAGCTTAAGTCGAGAAAGCGAGTATCCGGTTTCAGTATGCGTTAGATGGAACACTGTTGAACCGAAAAGATCGTCGGTGCTTGTCACCGGCCGCGCAAGGTGGTCGAGAGCTGCACAGATAAAGGCAGGAACGTAGTACACGAAGCCCGCCTCAGATATGTGCGACAGCGCCGCGGGACACGCCAAGAGCGTTTCGAGTGTCACCTCTTTCCATGTAACTCCCTGACCCGCCGCGTGAGCCGCATCCCATTCCTCCTCGGAGATTTCGCGGTCGAGTGTGTAGTCCAGGAGCTCGCCCTGTTGCAACGTCATTTCCGGCAACGGTGACGCCGGAAACGCGCTGTGTACGAGTGGCCGTGCCGACGACATCGCGATGTGCCCTAACGGCTAAGCCGAGCGGCGCGCACGCCGACATTTGGGCTTGGCACTTTATCTTCCACGCGTCCGCTCCAGCGAGGTGTTAGATGGCACTGACCGCCAAGCGTGGACGACACAGGCTAGAAGCGCCACTACCCCTCCCGACAGCGTTACCCACAACGGAATGAACGTGTGTTCGTACGCGCGCGGATGGTTCTCCGGGAATGACGTGTGCCGCAGCAGGACGTAGGCCGCCGCTGCGCCCACAATGAATGAGATGATGGCAGCGGCCAAACGATGGGAAGGTGCGCACGAATAAGCAGTAACTACCGCGACTGCAGCGACGAAACCAACACTTGGTGTCGGCCAATCGAGGACGCTACCCAGAACTATCCAGGACACAAGGCCAGAAAGTAGAAAACCTACGCCCACCTTCCAAGGCAGCCAAAGCCACGGCGCAAGGGGATGCGTTGCGGTTGCCTGCGCCATCTAACGATTGAGTTGAGCGGCGCGCACGCCGACGTTTGAGCTTGGCACTTTATCCTTCACGCGTCCGCTCCAGCGATTTGTTAGACGTCGATGCGCCAGCCGAACGGCCGAAAGTCGATGGCGTATGGTCCGGAATGTCCGAACATACGATTGAAGCAAGCATCGATGGTGTCCGCCGCTCGTTCCAAGTCGGTCCCTAGAAATCCGCGTGATACCTTTTCTTTTCCCCAGGTCTCCCAAGTCGAGCGCAGCTTGCGGCTACGGCAGAAAAGTCCAAAGCGAATCGACTCAATCATGCTTCGAGATGGGCCGTGGACGTAATCTAGTGCCAAGCTGTTTGGCACGACGCCAGCGATCATGCCGTGATTTGTGGTTCGAACGGTCATGAACAGCATGCTCATGCGATCGCTCCGGTCGCGCAACGCGCCGAGGAAGTCAATTAGCTCGGTCCTAGAGGCGGCGTGCACACAGCCCTCTAACGGCTAAGTTCAGCGGCGCGCATGATGCGGCCGGAGCTTGGCACTTGATGGTGGGCGCGTCCGCTGCAACGTGGTGTTAGAGCGCACATGTCGTACCTCGACGAAGCTGATTGAGTCTCTTGCCACTGAGTTCTCAGGCGGATGCCTACGACCGCGATTCCAATCGAAGGGCGCTCGCCGAAGCTGAGGCCGAGAATGCCTCCACCTACCCAGCGGCGCAAGCACGCTGACCTTAACCCTTTGATCGAGCGGACCTCGGCTTCGACCGGACTTGCGATTGATCTCGACGGCTCGGTCGAGAAATGTTTCCGACCGGCAGAGCTGGCCGCGTGATCTGTGCGACTCCGCGATGGTTGAGCGCCGCGGCAACGAAGGGCCGAACCTCGCGGCGAGTTCCGAACTGAAGAAAAGATTTGTGCGGTCTAACGGTTGAGTTGAGCGTCGCGCGCGTCGACAAATGCGAATGGCACTTTATCCCTCACGCGTCCGCTCCAACGAAGTGTTAAACATCACTACTCCGCGCTGCCCTTGGAGATCTCGCCTGCGCCGTGCGGCGTATTCGGAGCCATACTCCAAGTCATCCGGCAACTGCACCCTTCGACGGGGCATTCCATCCAACCCTCGGTGGGTGGGCTTCCGTAACCCAGCAAGCGATGCGGGTTGAATGGGTGTCCGCATTGCTTGCAGAGCTCGTCTGCGCCGGGAACCTTGGTGTGCTCTGACAAGGTATGCCCTCGAGTGATGCCTAACGAGCCTGTAGAAAAACCCATTCGTACGAACGCAGCGGAGCGCCGAGTGGTTGCGATCGATGCATTGAACGATACCGCCGGTCGATACGATTCGATTTAGTTGTCCGGGTTGTTAGTC
>Ga0081455_10005912_pt1 | contig 13276 bp, 11 predicted proteins | sample TabmetS3T2R1_FD_70207 | JGI IMG/M metagenome (GOLD analysis project Ga0081455, IMG submission 70207) | Tabebuia heterophylla rhizosphere microbial communities from the University of Puerto Rico - S3T2R1 | ecosystem: Host-associated > Plants > Roots > Rhizosphere ... | reverse complement strand
GTCACGAGAAGGATCGAAATTGAAGGCCGTCTTGTACTGCTCGATCCGCTCTTCCTCGAGGGTCGCCTCGAACAGGCGGTACTTGTCGGCGAAGTAGACATAAAGGGTGCCCTTGGAGACGCCGCAGGCGCGCGCGATCTCGCCCATGCTGGCGCCGTCAAAGCCGAGATCCATGAACACCTTGCGCGCGCCGTCGAGGATCTGGCGGCGTTTGGCACTTTCCTCCTCGCCGGAAGTCGGATGCGAATAGGGAACGCTTGCAACCATTGGTTTAGCTTCTGGGAAAAGAGTCCGCGACTGCGAAGGGGTTGGGTGGGCTTTTGGCCTTATCTTCCGTCCTGTAGCAATGTATCTTGACCGAACCGTTCGGTCAATGATAATTTGAGCATTGGCGATGGCGAGGCCGGGATAGGCTTGGCCTGCGCCGTGACATCCGTTGTGAGGAGGCCGCAATGGCCGCGACGAGAGACCAGGCGGCCCGCGCGGTCCGGCCCGATGCCGACAGCGCCGAAGGCGAGACGTCTGGCCACGCACCTTCAGCTCCTGGCGAGCCGCTTCGCCATCACGTCGCCGACGAGACCAAGCGGATTCCGCCGGAAGCACCGAACGCGCCGCCCGCGGTGAGGCCTGCCGGTCCGCCGACAGCCGCGCCCGACGCTCCGAAATCCGGCAAGCGCAAATTCGTCGCGATGGGCATCATCGGCCTGCTCGCGATCGCCGCGGCGAGCTATGCCGTCTATTACGTCTTTGTCGGCCGCTTCTACATCTCCACTGATGATGCCTATGTGCGCGCCAACAACACCATGCTCGGCGCGCGCGTCGCCGGCCATATCACGGCGGTGATGCCCGGCGACAACAGCATCGTGAAGCAGGGCGACGTCATCTTCCGCATCGACGATGGCGACTACCGCATCGCCGTGGATTCCGCGCGCACGAAGATCGCGACCCAGCAGGCGACCATCGACCGCATCGGCCGCCAGATCACGGCGCTGGAAAGCGCGGTCGGGCAGTCCAAGGCGCAGCTGGTCTCGGCGGAAGCGGCGCTGAAGCGCGCCGGCCTCGATTTCGAGCGCCAGCAGGCGCTCTCCACCAAGGGCTTTGCCTCGCGCGCCACCTATGAAGTCTCGGAAGCCAGCCGCGACCAGGGCGCAGCAGCCGTGCGAAGTGCGCAGGCCGCCTATGACGCCGCCCGCGACAATGTCGAGGTGACGAAGGCGCAGCAGAACGAAGCGCGCGCGCAGCTGGCGGAATTGCAGACCGCGCTCGCCAAGGCCGAACGCGATTTCGATTTCACCTATGTGCGCGCGCCGGTCGACGGCACCTTCTCCAACCGCCTGGTCAATGTCGGCGACATGATCCAGGCCGGCCAGCGGCTCGGCAATGTGGTGCCGCTCGACGACGTCTTCATCGACGCCAACTATAAAGAGACGCAGCTCAAGCGCATCCGTCCCGGTCAGCCGGTGACGATCAAGGTCGATGCCTACGGCTTCCGCAAGTTCAAGGGAACGGTCGACAGCATTTCAGCAGGCGCAGGCTCGGTGTTCACGCTGCTGCCGCCCGACAACGCCACCGGCAACTTTACCAAGATCGTGCAGCGCGTGCCGGTGCGCATCCGCGTGCCGAAGAGCGTGGCGAAGCAGAACCTGCTGCGCGCCGGCATGTCGGTCTACACCACGGTCGATACGCGCGAGGGCGCGCATGACGCCGATGACGAGACCGATCTTGATTCACCCGAGATGACGCATCCGAAATAATCCGGGCTTTTGGCCCGACGGTTCGAGCAGATCATGGCTGACGCCACCACTGCACCGCCTTCGATGATGAACCCGGCCGACAATCCGGCGATGGCATCGGATCGGATTCCGCCAAAGCGGCTGTTCGCTTTCCTCATCATGGTGTTCGGGATGTTCATGTCCATCCTGGACATCCAGATCGTCTCGGCGTCGCTGGCCGAGATCCAGGCCGGGCTCTCGGCGAGCCAGAGCGAAGTGTCGTGGGTGCAGACCTCGTACCTGATCGCCGAGGTGATCGCGATCCCGCTGTCGGGCTTCATGTCGCGCGCGCTGGGCACGCGGCTGTTGTTTGCGATCTCGGCCTCCGGCTTCACCATCGCGAGCTTCTTCTGCGGCTTCGCCTCGACGCTGGAGCAGATGATCGTCTGGCGCGCGATCCAGGGATTTCTCGGCGCCGGCATGATCCCGACGGTGTTTGCTTCCGCCTATACGGTGTTCCCGCGCACGAAGTTCTACATCGTCGGCCCCATCATCGGGCTGGTTGCGACACTCGCGCCCACCATTGGGCCTACGGTCGGCGGCATCATCACCGATTGGGCGTCGTGGCACTGGCTGTTCTTCGTCAACATCGTGCCCGGCATCGGCATCACGTTGGGCGTCCTGATCCTGTGCGATTTCGACCGGCCGGACTTCGCCCTGCTCGAGCATTTCGACTGGTGGGGCCTGCTGTTCATGGCGAGCTTCCTCGGCACGCTGGAATATGTGCTGGAGGAGGGGGCGCGATATGAGTGGCTGCAGGACACTTCGATCGCGGTGTGTGCCGCGATCAGCGCCGTCTCGGCCATCGCCTTCTTCTGGCGCGTGTTCACGGCGCGGGAGCCGATCGTCGACCTTACGACATTTGCCGACCGCAATTTCGGCATCGGCTGCCTGATCGCGCTGTTCATCGGCGTCGGCCTCTATGGCCTGACCTACATGTATCCGCGCTATCTCGCCGAGGTGCGCGGCTACAGCGCGCTGATGATCGGCGAGACCATGTTCGTCTCGGGAATCACCATGTTCCTGGCCGCGCCCTTCGTGGGCCGGCTGATGACGATCGTCGACATGCGCTGGATCATCGCGTTCGGCCTGATCGTCTTCGCGCTCGGCTCGTACCAGATGACCTGGATCACCAAGGACTACGACTTCTACGAGTTGCTCGTGCCTCAGATCCTGCGTGGTATCGGCATGATGTGCGCGATGGTGCCGACCAACACCATTGCGCTCGGCACGCTGCCGCCGGAGCGGGTGAAGAACGCCTCCGCTCTGTTCAATCTGATGCGCAATCTCGGCGGCGCGCTCGGGCTCGCGGTGATCAACCAGGTGCTGAACGAGCGCACCGACCTGCACATCGTGCGGCTGCAGGAACGAGTGAACTGGGGCAATGCGACTGCGACCGAGACGCTCAACATGCTGACCCAGCGCATGCAGGGCGCGGGCGACGCGGCGCTGATGGCGATGAAGCAGTTGTCGCAGATCGTGCACCGCCAGGCCGCCGTCATGGGCTATGGCGATGCCTTCTTCCTGCTGACGGTCTTCTATTTCGCCCTCAGCGTGCTGGTGCTGTTCCTGCACAAGCCGTCCGCAGCGGTGGCCGGCGCAGATCCGGGGCACTAGAGGATGCACTTATATGCGGATTGATGGCTGCTTGGGGTGGAGCGGGCCTCCCGAGATGGCCAGGCGAATGTCGCCTTTCGACAAGCCCCAAGCGGACAATGATCGCTCCTTTGTTGCATTTGCGAATGGCTAATTTGTCTCTTACCGTAGCAGCGTTACTTGGAGTTTACTGCTCCCCTCCTACGGCAGGGACGAATATGAGGCGCCGGGACTTCTTAAGGCTACTGGGAAGTGCAGCGGTTGTTCGGCCCGTCACAGCAGTCTTAAGCGGTGCGGCGGCTTGGCCGCTGGCGGCGTACGCTCAGCCACCAAAACCTCGCCGTGTTGGATTCATGTGGGACAGTCCGACGGCCTTTCCCGATGCCATGCTCGCGTTCCGCAAGGCGCTCCAAGAGTTGGGCTACATCGAAAGTCAGACGATCATTATCGAGTATCGTTATGCCGAAGGAGATCCCGAGCGCATGCGAGCATTCGCGGAGGAGTTCGTTCGGCTCAAAGTCGATGCCATTGTAGCTCCAAGCTCGATTTACACCGCCGCTGCCAGGCGGGCCACTTCAGCCATTCCTATTATCTTCATGAGTCACGCGGACCCGCTTGGCACGGGTCATGTCGCCACGCTCGCGCGGCCGGGTGGTAATGTCACGGGTCTCTCGCTGATGATGACCGAGACTAACGTCAAATTGCTTGAGATATACAAGGAGGCAATGCCAACGCTATCGCGCGTTGCGGTGGTGTACGATCCATTTACCCCCTCGCATATGCCTGGCATAAAGGCGTTGGAACTCGCCGGGCCCGCGCTTAATGTGAAAATACAGACGGTGGCGGTCAGCGCATCGAACGAATACGAACAGGCGTTTGCTGTCATGGTCCGTGAGCGCGCTGAGGCGGCCCTGTTTCTTTCCACGCCGCTTTACATCGGTGATGCCGAGCGCCTGGCCGATCTTGCACGGGCCAATCGTATCGCTTCGCTCTTCGGTCCGCGCCATAACGTCGTATCCGGCGGCTTGATCAGCTACTCGCCTGATCGCAAGGACCTTTGGCGACGCGGCGCCGTTCTGCTGGACCGGATCCTGAAAGGCGCGGATCCCGCAGTATTGCCGGTCGAGCAGCCGATCAAGTTCGAACTCGTCATCAATCTTCAGACAGCTAAGGCGCTCGACCTGAAGTTTCCGGAAGCGTTTCTCTTACGTGCCGACGAGGTAATCGAATAAACGCACAATGTCCGCTATTGCGCGGCGCCGCCAGGCCGCCGTCATGGGCTTAGGCGCAGCAGCGCCGGCGGTAGCGGTCGCTCATCGAGCATGCCGCGGATGTCTTCCGGCGAATGTATGCCTTGATCGCTGACCACGCCATCCAACAACGACAGAGGAATCTCTTCGAAATAGTCGTTGTGCACGCGAACGCCCGGTGCGGAGGTCGACCAGACTTCGTCACTTGGGTGCTTCGAAATTCGCAACAACCTGATTGCCGCCGCCGGTAGAAATTTGTTCGTGGCGGACAGAGCGAAGCAAGGAATATTGCGGATCTGCGCCAACTCGGCCAACGCACGCGTGCCGATCTTGTTCAGAAAATGCGTGGGAAAGATCGCGTCGGCTCCAAGAACGACCAGGTCAGCCTCACGCAATTTCGCAAACAAGCCCATGTCGGTGCTGTAGTCGATCACGACGCCGATCTCGGCGAGACTGTGGGCCAGCGCACGACCGTCGTAAGCAGGTCGCGCCTCGCTCAATAACACGCGATCCAGATGCCCCTCGGCTCGCGCGTGATGCAGGACTGCCGTGACGGTCGTGCTGTTCGAATAGGTCAGTACGGTCGCATGCGGCGGTATGATTTCGATAGCCTGTCGGCAGAGCGCTTCCATGCTTAAGCGCAGCGCCTGTCGGAATTCTGCAAGCGCCTGCTGCACCCGCTGCTTCATGCTGGAAAGCGGAGCCTCATCGTCACATGCCTCCAGCACGCATTGTGCCAGATTGAGCATAATGGCCATCGAAGGCTGGGCCGTCAGAATTTCCCTGACCAGCTTTTCCAGGGTTGCCGCGAACCCCTGCGGCTGCTGCAAGTGCTGAGTGGAAATGAACTCCTGGACGAGATCGATTGCCGACTCGCCGAGAGTCGTCGCCCCCGACGTCCTGTCCGCTCGAAGTCGTTGCAGCCCTTGGGGAGTTGTCATCGGTCCTTGCGATACTAGAGCGGCATTTTGTCACTTTTTGTCGATGACAGCAAAGTCGTTCCGAGAAACGTCCGCGGTTGCGAAGCGGTCGCTCCTCCTGCACAATCCCGGTTTGAGCGCTTAAGATGCCGCGGTCTGAACCGGTTGGGTTCGGGCAGCAGAAGTTTTTTCAGCCTGGGTTTTTCGCGCGGCGTTTGCCGCCCGCAAATATTTCAAGGACGGTATCGTGCAGTCGGCCGTTGTTTCGAGAGTTCGCCCGATCCTGTCGGCTGTCGCATTTGCCGCGGCGTTGTTGCCGAGCCTTGATGCCAGCGCGGAGAAGCGCATTGCGCTGGTGGTGGGCAACAATGCCTACGAAAGCGTGCCCAGGCTTGAAAGGGCAATCAACGATGCGAAGGCTGTGTCTTCCACGCTGGAGGCACTTGGCTTTCAGGTTCAGCTCGCCACCGACCTTGGCCGCCGCGATTTCATTCGACAGCTGTCCACGTTCACGGACCGGGTCAAGCCGGGGGACCTTGCTGTTCTCTACTATGCCGGACACGGCATCGAAATCCGTGGCATCAACTACATCCTGCCAACCGACGTGCCGCCGGCGCGGCAAGGCCAGGAAAGCCTTCTCACCGGCGAGGCCATTCCAACCGAGAAAGTCATCTCGGATTTGCAGGACCGCGGCGCCCGCGCCACGGTATTCGTGCTGGATGCATGCCGCGATAATCCGTTTCAAGCCGGCGGGGCCAGAAACCTTGGAGGAGCGCGCGGGCTCGCCCAGGGCGCGCCTCCCGAAGGCGTATTTGTTCTTTACTCCGCCGGCGTGGGGCAGGCCGCGCTTGACCGCTTGTCCAGCAACGATGCGGACCCAAATTCGGTTTTTACTCGGGTCTTCCTCAAGGAGATCAAAAAGAAGGATTACCCGCTCGTCGCCGTCGCAAAATCCGTTCAGGTCGCCGTGCGAGACCTTTCGAAAACCATCGATCATACCCAGGTGCCGGCTTACTACGACCAGATCATTGGACAGTTGTACCTTGCGAGCGACGGCGCGCCTGCGAAAGTCGACCAGAATTTGAATCTGCCTGCTCCAGGAAATCAGCCGTCCAAACCGCCGGATGTCGCCAGCGCTCCCTCGCCGCCCGCAGCCCGCCCGGTGTTCAACAACCGCGCCTTCAGTGAATACCTCAATCGGCGAACGCCGCTTGCAGGCGCGGCCTCCAACTGGGCGAATCCGAATGCGACTGCGAACTGCGATCGCCTTACCAGCTATGGATCGGATGTTCCGGATTCGCGTGCGCCACGGGTCGAGCTGAAAAACATCAACGTCAAGGAGGCGGTACCGGCCTGCATCGCCGCGATCCTGCAGGATCCCTCGACGCCGCGCCTGCGCGCCCAATTGGCCAGGGCAATGCTGCAATCGCCGAACAAGACCGACAATGTGTACGGCGTTGACATGCTGCTTGACCTGGCAAAGGACGGCTATCCGGCGGCCATGTGGCGTATTGGAATCGCGTACTACTCGGGTTCTGTCATCAAGGAAAACAAGCGCGCGGCCGCGTCATGGTTTCGCAGTGCCGCAGACAAGGGCCTAGGCGCCGCCATGTCGGACCTCGCCTATCTCTACGAGACTGGAGAGGGCGTTGCGAAGGACAGCCGGGAAGCTGCCAGCTGGTTCGAACGCGCTGCGGCCAGCGGCCACCCTGGCGGCATGCGCAATTACGCGCTGGTACTGGATCGTGGTGAGGCTGTGGGCCGCAATGCGAAGCAGGCGGCAGAGTATCTCTTGACCGCTTTTCGAATGGGTTCTGACTCCGCACGGCAAAGTCTCTTTGAGCTGCACAGCTCCTGGCATGCGGATACCAAGGGCCAGGTGCAGGAGCAGCTGAGGGATTTTGGATTCTACAGCGGACGGACCGACGGCGAATTTGATGCCGATACTTTCGCCGCTCTCAGGGCGCTGCAGTCGTCGAACCCTGTCACCCCCAATCGCGCGCAATAGTGTTGCCGATACTGGCGGTCCGTAGGCCCAACTCGGCGGCGGCGCCTCATGCTTCAGATGGCAGGGAATAACCGATCATTAACCATATAAGCCGATGATTTAAGCCGGAATTGGGTGGGCAATCGCGCCAGACTCGTCGCTGGTTCGTCCACGCGACGGCTTTTTGTTTTGCTGATCGGCGAGGGGAAATCTTGCGGCCGGGCTGGGATGTAGGGAACGCAGGTGGCTGAAACACCGGAAAAAGGAACGCAAGAAGACAAGCAGCCCGAGGCGGTACCGCAGGGGCCTTCGAGCCGTGTCACGGCGACAGTGGTGTCCCTGGCCGCCCTGGCCATCATTGGCGCGGCCACCGCCAACTCCTTGCCGAATTTCTCCGTACCGAATTTCTCCGTACCGAATTTCTCTCGGCCGAATTTCGATGGCTTCTCGCTGCCGAAATTCGACCGCATCTCTTTCCCGAATCTCGATCGCGTCTCTCTCCCGAATTTCGATCGCATTGCTCTCCCGAAATTCGACTTCTCCTGGCCGAATTTCAATCGCAGCCCTGCGCCGAAATCCAATCGCCTTGCTGCACCGTCTCCGTCCAAGCCGGCCCCGGCACCCGATCCCATCGTTAGCGCGGCACTGAGGGATATTCAGTTGTCGCAGCGGGATATCCAGTCGTCACAGCAGCAGAACGCGACGACCCTGGTGTCGCTCACGGAGAGCTCGGCAACCCAACAGGCGGACTTGCGACGAATATCCCGTCAGCTTTCCACGCTGACGGCGCAGGTGCAGGCCATGCATGGCGCGGTATCGCCATTGACGACTGGCAGCATTCCGCAGTCGAATCCGCGCGCCCGCGTCATCCGGACATCGCGAAAAACGGCCCCTCCGCAGCCGCCGCCGCTGCCCAGACCGGTCGGCCCAGTTTCGGTCGGAGGCGCCCCGCTAAATTCCACGCCGGCAGCGGACTCGGGCGTATGATAACTCGCAGTACCGTGCGGCAAAGTTGACATCGCCGCACGTCTATTGCCGTCACGTCAATCCGCCTCGAATGCCTGGCTGTAGTCCTGCTTCAGCGCGGGATCCTGCTCCGATTTCTGCAGCACGCAGTTGCCGATGACAAGCACGTCGAGCTCGTTGCCCATGAAGCAGCGGAAGGCGTCTTCCGGCGTGCAGACGATCGGTTCGCCGCGGACGTTGAAGCTGGTGTTGACCAGCACGGGGCAACCCGTCAGTTCCTTGAAGCGAGCCAGCAGCCGGTGGAACAGCGGATTGGTGTCGCGGTGCACGGTCTGGATGCGGGCGGAATAGTCGACATGGGTCACGGCAGGGATTTCCGAGCGTGATACGTTCAGTCTGTCGATGCCGAACAGGGCCTGCTCCGCCGCGCTCATCTGCCGGAGGCGATCCTGGCGAACGTCGGCGACAACAAGCATGTAGGGGCTGTCGGAGCTGAGGTCGAACCAGTCGGCGACGTCCTCGCGCAGCACGGCGGGGGCGAAGGGTCGGAAACTTTCGCGGTACTTGACCTTGAGATTGAGGTTCTTCTGCATGCCGGGCGAGCGCGCATCGCCCAGGATCGAGCGGGCGCCGAGTGAGCGCGGGCCGAACTCCATGCGGCCCTGGAACCAGCCGATCGCCTTCTGATCGGCCAGCGCCTGTGCTGTCGCGTCGATCATCGCGGCCTCGTCGAGTACGGTGAATTTCGCACGCGCCGCGGTCAGCCGCCGCTCGATCTCGCCTTGCGAGAAGTGCGGGCCGAGATAGGCGCCGGCCATGCCGTCCGCGCCATTGCTCTTGCGCGGCCGGCCGGCAAAGCCGTAATAGGCGGTAAGCGCAGCACCAACCGCGCCGCCGGCGTCGCCCGCGGCCGGCTGGATCCAGATGTTGTCGAAATGGCCGTCGCGCAGCACTTTTCCGTTGGCGACGCAATTGAGCGCAACGCCGCCGGCGAGGCACAGATTGCGCGATCCGGTTTGCTTCGCAAGGCTGCGCGTCATCCGCAGCACCGCCTCGTCCAGCACCGCCTGGATCGAGGCCGCGACGTCCATGTGGAACGGCGTCAGCAACTGATCAGGCTTGCGCACGGGCTGGCCGAACAGTTTTGCGAACCGCTCGTTGGTCATGGTGAACCCGGTGCAATAGTCGAAATAGGAGAGATCGAGGCGAAACGAGCCGTCCGGTTTCAGATCGATCAGATGGTCGAGAATGAGCTTGGCGTATTTCGGCTCGCCGTAGGGGGCGAGCCCCATCACCTTGTATTCGCCGGAGTTGACCTTGAAGCCGGTGTAATAGGTTGCGGCGGAATAGAGCAGGCCCAGCGAATGCGGGAAATGGATCTCCTGGAAAATTTCCAGCTTGTTGCCGTGGCCGGTCGCAGCCGACGTGGTGGCCCATTCGCCGACGCCGTCCATGGTGAGCACGGCCGCGCTCTCGAACGGGGAAGGGTAGAAGGCGGAAGCCGCATGGCTCAGATGATGCTCGCAGAACAACAGCTTCGTGCGGTCGAAGTCGTCGGCGAATTTTTTCAGCTCGTCAGAAAGCAGGCTCTTCTGGAACAGCTTTTCCTTCAGCCAGAGCGGGATCGACATCTGGAAGGAGCGGAAGCCGCGCGGCGCCAGCGCAACATAGGTTTCCAGCAGCCGCTCGAATTTCAAAAACGGCTTGTCGTAGAACACGACGTTGTCGAGCGCTTCCGCCGCGACGCCGCCTTCGGCAAGACAATAAGCGATGGCGTTATGCGGGAAGGAAGGATCGTGCTTTTTCCGTGTAAAGCGCTCCTCCTGCGCGGCGGCGACGATGCGGCCATCCTCGATCAGCGCCGCGGCGCTGTCGTGATAGAAGGCGGAGATTCCGAGGATGCGCATCGTGCTTGCGAGATCGCGCGCCGTCAGAACAGCGTGTAGATGAATGGCGCGATCGCCGAGCCCTTGGTCAGTACCACGAGGCCGCCGAACACCACCATCACGATCAAAATCGGCAGCAGCCAGAATTTTTTCCGCACGCGCATGAAGCGCCAAAGCTCGTTCAGGAAGTCCATTTCTCGTGCTCGCTAAAATTGATCCTTCATCGTCTCCGGCGCAGGCCCCGGCGGCGCGCGAACGATCCAGTAACTTTCGGCATCGGGCTCGCGCCTCAGTCGCAACAAATCCTTGCCCATCGCGCGCAGCACCAGCCCGGTCGGCAGCACGGTGCCGTAGAACACCAGCGCCATGATCACGGGGTTGACGACCCGGTGCAGCAACAGGCCGAATTTGAGCCAGAGGCGGTTGAGCGGATTGAGCGCCGCCGGCTTCAGCCAAGCGGCGATCAGGAAGAGGGCGGCAAGTCCCGCCGTCCATGGCCAGATCCGCCCCATATGCCAGGCGTTCAGCGCGGTCACCGCCGCGAACGCGCCGGCCATGACCAGCCCAAACGAGCGGTCGGAACCGGCGACGACCTGTTCCTCGCGCGAAAAGCTCTCGTGGCTGGATTGGGTGCGGTCGGTCATTTCCTTGGGATCACTGGCAGGGAGAGCCGGGCTGGATGTTTCATTTGGGACCCTTTTATGGTTTGCAGTGCCCTTGGGAAAGCTGAAAAAGCGCCTGTTCCAAGATGGTTGCCGTGAATATTCGATGATGTTGCGATCTGGTCGCATAAGGCTGGCCGCCGCGGGGCCAAGTTGTTCATGCCCCTAGTCTGGGCGCCAAGAAGTGGGAGTTGAGTTTATGCGCGAGGATGGCGATGAGGCCGGACAGATGGAGAATGCCATTCCGCTAATCAGCCTCGCAGAGCACGTTTGGTGGGCCGACAGTGCGGCCGCGATCACGCAGGTCGCCCCGTTCCCGCCGCGGATGGCGAATGTCGGCGTGCTGCCACCGTTTTTTGGCCCGTATCAAACGCAGAACGCGGCGTGATGTACCAGAGCAGGAACAAGAGGGCTGCGCCATAGCTCAGCAGGCTTGTCGAAAGCGGTACGTTGAGCAGCAGGTGAGGGAGCATTCCGCTCGACACCATCACGAACCTTGCCGGGAGTCCGGAAGACAGCCGGTTTGCGAAGCCAATGATCAGCCCGCAGCCCAGCGCCGAAAACGGCCCGAAAAACAGCCCGACCGATGCAATCCCCTCGGTAGCAAACAGCGAGGCATTGAGGTTGCCGAGCTCATAGGCCTTCGACATCACGATCGATAGCGGTTCGTTGTAGGGGCAGGCGAGAACGAGCTTGAGGAGGTTGATCTGGCAGAAATGGGTCAAAGGGTTTTTTGCAAAGAACTCATTGTAGACGTCCAGTGCAACGGCCGGCAGGGCGATCATCCTGGAGTTGACTGTCCCGACATACGTCGCTCCCAGATCAGGCGGGATCAAGCCCGTTTTCATCAGGAACGGTACGGCTATTCCCACTGACACCGGCAGTAGCAGGGACAGGATCACCGCAGGCCTCGGGGCGAGCATCCTCGACAGCACGGCAAGAAACAGCAGCCATGGAGCGGCAAACAGCGTCAGCTTGGTGAGCGTAACCGGATAGAAGAGCAGCAGCGCCAACAGCGCAATTACCGCGCCCCGGTATTTCTCGCGTTCGACAAAGCAGGCAAATGCAAAGGGAAGCAGGGCGTTTGTCGCGATTCCCGTTGCGTATCTCAGCAAGCCAGGAAGCTGGACCTCTCCGCGGAACTTGTACATTTCGGAGAAGCTCACCGGCTTGAAGCTGTAGACGGCGCTAGCCGCCAGTATCGCGCCGGATAGAAGCAGGATGACAGAAGGCAGCAAATCAATTCGCTGCCTTGACCACTCAAGCGATCGCTTGACGGGTGAGTTGATGAACAGCGCCGGCGCGAGAAAGGCCAGGCAGGAGGCGACGATGGAGACAACCGCCAGGCGATGATCGTATGAGAGCCCGGAAAATCTGACGAGCGACAAATATCCGAAAATCATTGTGTAGACGTAGAATCCGACGAAATAGCCGAAGCTGAATCTGGTCGCGGCAAAGAGAACGGCTACGAGGCCAAAGCAGGATGCGCCGAGCGCTGCAGCGAAGACGTCGGATGGACGGAAAGCAATGACGCCCGGGAAGCTGTTGGCGGTTTGCATAAGGGAGACGAACAAAGCTGCGCAATACGTGCAAAGCAGCAAGACAAGGCCGACAGTCAAACGAGTGGCCGCGGGAACCGCTTCCGACCTGTCCACGTTGAGCTGCCCCTCGGGTGTCCTCGACAGGGAACCCATACACAAGAAAACGCTTTCCGGATCAAGAACCCCTCAGCCGCCAGGCAAAGGCTTTTCCGGCATTTGGGCTGGCCCAGCAGGCCGGTCAGTGCAGGAGCATCCAAAGCGCGACGGTCAGCAGACGTGACCTGTTGAGCGCCGCGGGAGCCGACTCATCCGGCAAGGCACGAAGTCGTTTCGCAGGTTCCGCCACCACCGGACATCCAACGTGCAATTCGCCCGGCCTGCGGCGATCCGCGGAGCCCACCGGAAAAGCGTTGAAGTCGCTATCGGACAGTGTAATGGTTCAGACAACTTGCCGGGCATTTCGAAATATCGGGATCGCCCGGAGCCGGCTCCGCAAATTTACGGAGGTGCGGGCGTTGGCTGGTGCCTTTGGCGACAATCTGCCGATGCCCAGTAGTCCGAGAGGTAGGGATTCAACCTTTCGCCTTAACGATTTACAAATAAGCCTTCGGCAATGTCTGACCGCTGGCGTTTCGCGCGGCGATGATAATTTCGCCCAACTCCATCTGATTCGCTGCCTGCCAGGCAGCTTCAATG
>Ga0081455_10005911_pt1 | contig 13276 bp, 14 predicted proteins | sample TabmetS3T2R1_FD_70207 | JGI IMG/M metagenome (GOLD analysis project Ga0081455, IMG submission 70207) | Tabebuia heterophylla rhizosphere microbial communities from the University of Puerto Rico - S3T2R1 | ecosystem: Host-associated > Plants > Roots > Rhizosphere ... | reverse complement strand
TGGGTACACTGATTGCTCTAATCGTCATTCCAACTCTGGCGAGTGCCGAAACGTGGTCGGCCAGGGTTACTTTAAACAGAGAAAAATCCACATCGGGGCTACATTGCCCAGAAGGGAATATAACTTACACATTCACGCTAGCCGCCGACAATTCATTCACGATGGCCAGCAAGTATGGACAAGCGTTCAGCATCATGGTTCCGGCGGACGGAGTCATAAGAAAGACCTACAAGGGTACGTCAACACAAGGTGCGCAGAGGACGTTTGAAATAGCAGGGAACGTCAAATCGAGAGACCTTGAAATATTTCAAACTGACTACGGCTGCTACTACAAGGTCACGCCAGCCTCATAGGAACTAACCAGCTTGTGCGAGGCATCAAAGCTGGCCGCGCTGCACGCGCGACTGATCCGACGGCATGGGCTTGTTGTACCTACAGAGAGAGGCCCTCCACCATGTTTGAAAATACGAGCGTCCAGGAATCTTCCCCACGCCCGTCTGGACAGTCGATCTGATCGCGAAGGTCGCTGAGCCCCTGAACCGGCAGCTCCTGGCCGATCTTGAGCGCATGACCTCGCCGCGGCCGCCGCTGCCGGCGTCGACACGTCGGGTGCGACCGCCTACGTGACGCTCGAGCCGTGCAATCACCACGGACGCACGCCGCCCTGTGCCGAGGCCCTGATCGACGCCGGCGTCGCCAGGGTCGTCGTCGGGGTCGCCGACCCCGATCCGCAGGTGCGGGGCCGGGGGATCGAGCGCCTGCGCGCCGCCGGCGTCGAGGTCACCACCGGGGTTGCCGCCGACGTCGTCGGCGACCTGCTCGCCCCCTATGTCAGGCACCGCGAGACCGGCCGCCCCTACGTGGTGCTCAAGCTGGCGGCCAGCCTCGACGGCCGCACCGCGGCGCCCGACGGCACCAGCCGGTGGATCACCGGCGAGGCCGCGCGGGCCGACGCGCACCGCCTGCGGGCCGAGAGCGACGCCGTGCTGGTCGGGGCGGGCACGGTGCGCGCCGACGATCCCGCCCTCACCGTCCGGCACGTCCCCGGCCGTGACCCCCTGCGCGTCGTGCTCGGGAAGGCGCCCCCGGATGCGAGGGTCCGTCCCGCGCTCGAGCTGACGGGGGACCTCGGCGAGGTCCTCGACGAGCTGGGCCGGCGCGACGTGGTCCAGCTGTTGGTCGAGGGCGGCCCGACGGTGGCGGGGGAGTTCCACCGGGCCGGCCTGGTCGACCGCTACGTCGTCTACCTGGCTCCGGTGCTGTTCGGTGGAGACGACGCGCCCGGGTTGTTCACTGGAGCCGGAGCCACCACCATGGCCGATGTCTGGCGTGGCCGGATCGGCGGTGTGACACACCTGGGCGACGACCTTCGCGTCGACCTGTATCCCGCCGAGAGGAGTAGCTGATGTTCACCGGGATCGTCGAGGAGCTGGGCTCGATCGCTTCGGTCGAGGGCCAGCGCGTCCGCATCGCTGCGTCGCTGGTGACCGAGGACGCCAAGGTGGGCGATTCGATCGCCGTGGACGGGTGCTGCGTCACCGTCGTCGACCAGGGCCCGGGTTGGTGGGAGGCCGACCTCAGCGACGAGACCCTGAAGCGCACGACGTTCGGCGACCGGGCGCCGGGTGATGCGGTCAACCTCGAGCGTCCGGTGCGGATGAGCGATCGACTGGGCGGGCACATCGTCCAAGGCCACGTCGACGGCGTGGGGGAGATCGTCGAGCCCGCCCCCGATCTGCGGGTCCGGATGCCCCGCGAGCTGCTCCGCTACATCGTGGAGAAGGGCTCGATCGCCGTCGACGGCGTCAGCCTCACGGTGGTCGACGTGCTCGCCGACGGGTTCACCGTCGCGGTGATCCCCCACACGGCCGCGGTCACGACGCTCGGCGGCAAGCACGCCGGCGATCGGGTGAACCTAGAGGTCGACGTGACCGTGAAGTACGTCGAACGACTGCTCGCCTGGAAGGATGTCTAAACGTGGGGTTCGCAAAGGTCGAGGATGCCATCGCCGCCGTCGGGCGCGGCGAGATCGTGGTGGTCGTCGACGACGAGGACCGTGAGAACGAGGGCGACCTCATCATGGCGGCCGAGTTCGCCACCCCCGAGAAGATCGCCTTCTTCCTGCACCACACCTCGGGTGTCATCTGTGCGCCCGTGACCCGCGAGCGGGCCCGCGAGCTGGACCTGCCCCTGATGGTGGCCAACAACACCGAGACGATGCGCACGGCGTTCACCGTCAGCGTCGACTACCGGCACGACACGACCACCGGCATCTCGGCGCACGACCGCTCGGCAACCGTGCGGGCGCTGGTCGAGCCGGGCACGCGGCCCCTGGACCTGCTGCGTCCCGGCCACATCTTCCCGCTCGAGGCGCGCGACGGCGGCGTGCTGAAGCGGGCCGGGCACACCGAGGCGGCCATCGACCTCGCCCGCATGGCGGGTCTCTATCCGGCCGGCGTGCTGTGCGAGCTGGTCAACGAGAGCAAGGACGACATGGCTCGCCTGCCCGAGCTCGAGCGCTTCGCCGAGGAGCACGAGCTCGTGCTGATCTCGATCGCCGACCTGATCCGCCACCGCCGCCAGACGGAGAAGCTGGTCCGGCGCGTCGCGGAGGCGCGCATCCCGACCGAGTGGGGCGAGTTCACCTGCTATGCGTACGAGTCGGTGCTCGACGGCGAGCACCACATCGCCTTCGTGAAGGGCGCGGTCCAGGGCCAGGACAACGTGCTGGTGCGGGTCCACTCCGAATGCCTGACCGGCGACGTGTTCGGGTCGATGCGCTGCGACTGCGGCCTGCAGCTCCAGGCGGCCATGAAGCAGGTCGCCGAGGCAGGCATGGGCGCGGTCGTGTACCTCCGCGGCCACGAGGGCCGGGGCATCGGGATCGGCCACAAGCTGCTCGCGTACCAGCTGCAGGACCAGGGCCACGACACGGTCGACGCCAACATCGCCCTCGGCATGCCCGTCGACAGCCGTGAGTACGGCATCGGCGCCCAGATCCTGGTCGACCTGGGCATCACCACGATGCGCCTGCTCACCAACAACCCGTCGAAGAAGGGTGGCCTGGCCGGGTTCGGGCTGGAGATCACCGAGCGGGTGCCGCTGCAGACCGCGCCCAACGCCGAGAACATCGCGTACCTGCGCACCAAGCGGGAGCGGATGGGCCACCTGCTCGAGGGCCTCGATGACGTGCTCTAGGATCCCCAGCCGCCATGGCCGGTGAGGACGCCCGGGCCCCGGCCCCCGACGGGCTCGACGGCGCCGGGCTGCGCATCGGGCTGGTCCGGTCGCGCTGGAACGCGGCCATCGTCGAACGCCTTATCGGGGGCGTCCGGCGCGGCTTGGCCCGTGCGGGCGTGGCCGACGACGCCGTGTGCGAGATCTGCGTCCCCGGCTCCTTCGAGATCCCGTTCGGCGCCAAGGTCCTGGCGGACTCGGGCCAGGTCGACGCCGTGGTCTGCGTCGGTGCCGTGATCCGGGGCGAAACGACGCACTACGACCTGGTCGCGGGGGAGTGCGCCCGCGGCATCCAGCAGGTGCAGCTCGCCACCGGTGTCCCAGTGGCGTTCGGCGTCCTCACGACTGAGGACGAGGGGCAGGCGCTGGCCCGCTCCGAGGGCCCGGGCGGCCATAACGTCGGCGAGGACGCGGCCCTGGTCGCGGTGGAGATGGCGGGCCACGTTCGCCGCTTTCGGGCGGCCCCGGGGAACCGGGTGTAGCCGTGCGGCATATCACCGCATAGCTACACCCAGAACGCCTTAACCTCGACGGCGATGTTGAAGCTCGTACTCCCCAAGGGCTCGCTCGAGAGGGCCACGCTCTCCCTGTTCGAGGCCGCGGACCTCAGCGTCAGGCGGTCGTCCCAGGTGGAGTACAGGGCGTCGATCGCCGATCCCCGGATCGACGAGGTGCGCATCCTCCGGCCGCAGGAGATCCCGCGCTACGTGGCCGACGGCCTGTTCGACCTCGGGATCGCCGGGCGGGACTGGGTGGAGGAGACCCAGAGTGACGTCGTCGTTCTCGGCGACCTCGAGTACTCGAAGGCCTCCGCGAACCCGTTCCGGATCGTGGTGGCCGTTGCCGATGATTCGCCCTGGGACAAGGTCGAGGACCTGCCCGACGGGGTGAAGGTGTCCACCGAGTACCCGGAGCTCACGCGGCGGTTCTTCGCCGACCGCGGCGTGCGGGCGGACGTGCGCCTGTCCTACGGGGCCACCGAGGCGAAGGTCCCCGACATCGTCGACTGCGTGGTCGACGGCACCGAGACCGGACGGGCGCTGCGGGCCGCCAACCTCCGGATCATCGGTGAGGTGTTGCCGAGCTTCACCGCGCTGATCGCGAACCCGGCCTCCCATGCCGATCCCGCCAAGCGGCAGGCGATGCTGCAGCTCAAGGTCCTGCTCGACGGCGTGCTCGAGGCACGGGGCAAGGTGTTGGTGAAGCTCAACGTCGGCGGGGACCAGCTGGACGAGGTGATCCGGCTGGTGCCGTCGATGAAGGCGCCCACGGTGTCGGAGCTGTTCGGGCAGGGCGGCTACGCCGTCGAGACGGTCGTGGCCAAGTCCGAGATCAACACGCTCATCCCCGCACTCAAGGACGCCGGCGCCACCGACATCATCGAGTTGCCGCTGGCCAAGATCGTCCACTGACCCGGCCGGTCGATGGCAGCACTCGGATCCGGTTCCGGCGTCGTGAAGGAGTTCGACGAGCGGCGCGGCCTGGGCGCCATCGCGGGCGACGACGGCGCCGTGCTGCCGTTCCACTGCACCGCGATCGCCGACGGCAGCCGCACCGTGGAGCCAGGCCGCCGGGTGCGGTTCGATGTGGTGCCTGGCCTGTCCGGCCGCTGGGAGGCGGCGCGGGTCGAGAAGCTCTGACGAACGCGACGCGAACCTGCGGTGGTTACGGACCTCATGGGGGCGCTTAGAGGCCGAGCGGATAGGCGCGCAAGTGGGCAAAGAACAGTACGGGATTTGCAGCGTGAGCCCGGGCCATACAGCTCGGCCTCCCAGAAACACTGACCACGGTGGGCCAGGACGACGTGCCTATCCGCGCACGTTCGTAGCGCCGCACGTTCGCCTCCATCAGGGCGTGGAGGCTGAGTCGTTCGCGCCCGAAGCACGCGACACCTCGACGAACGCCAGCTGGATCTGGTTGAGCGCCTGCCGCAGCGGCTGCTCGGCCTCGCCGAGGCGCGATCCCAGGCCGTTCACGACGGCGGCGAGGGCGTCGATGGCGACGCGGGCGTCGTCGAGCTTGGGTTCGGGCTGCGACAGGTGCAGCGCCGCCAGCTCGTAGAACTGGAGCGCCTGCTGACCCACGACCGGCCCGGCGGGGGCGTCGAGGAGCTGCCGCCGGGCGGTGTCGACCTGCCGCGCGAACTCCTCGGCCTGGGCGCGGTCCTCCGGCGAGAGGTCGTCGAGGGACGTCGGCCCCGGGGGCGGGGAGGGCGCGTCCCGCGGAGGCGCGTCGCCGGGCGCAGAGGGGCCCGGGCGTTCGACGGGATGCTCGCCGGAAGGCGTCCAGAGGCTCATGGATCGGCTCGCTTATCCTTGCTGACGGTTTTCCGACCGTTCTCCTGCACCAGTGTGGACAGCTGGGTCCTCGCTGGTACCCTACGCCGGACAACCTCATGGGAAGTGGGGCCTGCCGTGGATCTCGATCCGCACAAGGTCCCCACCCGGCCACCGGCTCCGAAGCGGGCCAGGTGCGTCCGGGTCGATCGGTCGCAGCGGGCTTGCCCGTGGCGGACGTCGGCTTCCCGGCGTCCGTGTCGTCGTTTTGGGCCCGGATGCGAGGTAGACAAGCACCGGAAACACATGCGACGGAGGTGTCTGCGCATCGATGAGGAGTGAGCGGCGATAGCTACGCCGGCGAACAACGAACCCCGGATCAACGACCGCATACGCGCTCGCGAGGTGCGGCTGGTGGGTCCGGATGGTCAGCAGATCGGCATCGTTCCCTTGCCCGAGGCCCTGGCCATTGCCCGTGAGCACGATCTCGACCTGGTCGAGGTCGCAGCCCAGGCGAATCCGCCCGTCTGCCGGATCATGGATTACGGCAAGTACAAGTACGAGGCGGCGCAGAAGGCCAAGGAATCCCGGCGCAAGGCGAGCAATGTCTCCATCAAGGAGATGAAGTACCGACCGAAGATCTCGAAGGGCGACTTCGATACCAAGACCCGCAAGGTCGAGCGGTTCCTCCAGGACGGGCACAAGGTCAAGGTGACCCTGACCTTTCGTGGCCGGGAGATGCACCACCCCGAGCTTGGGCGGCGCATCCTGGACGACGTCGTCGAGGCCGTGCAGGACCTGGCCCGGGTCGAGATCTTCCCGAGGGTCGACGGCCGGAACATGACGATGGTGCTGGCACCCGATCGCAAGGCCCAGGCCGCACGCGACCGGACTGCCCGGCGCCAGGCCGCCGATGCCACCGAAGCGCCGGCCAGCAGCACGAACCGCACGAACAGCACACCGACAACCAGCGGCACGGGCAGTGCCAGCAGCACCGACGGGCAGGCGGCCGGCGCCGCCTCACCGCCCCAGGCAATCAGCGCTGCGGCGCCACCCGAGCCCAACCGCTGACCAGACGACAGCATCGACCCGCCGGGTGCGTGCCGAGACTGGGCTCTGGCCCGCGCCCGACACCAGAGGTTCCCCCATGCCCAAGATGAAGACGCACCGCGGTGCCGCCAAGAGGTTCAAGATCACCGGCACCGGCAAGATCCGTCGCCGCCAGGCCAACCTCAACCACATGCTCGGGAAGAAGCCGTCGTCGCGCAAGCGCCGCCTGGGCCGTCCCGAGGCCCTGCACCCGGGTGACGAGGCGCGCATCAATCGCATGCTGGGGCGCTGACCCGGCGCCCGTCCCGCCCGTCCCCTGATCGACGAAAGGAGCTCCCCATGGCCCGGGTGAAGCGATCCGTCCACGCCAAGAAGAAGCGCCGCGTCACCCTCGAGCGCGCGAAGGGTTACTACGGCAACAAGAGCCGCTCGTACCGCGCCGCCAACGAGCAGGTGATGCACAGCCTGCAGTACGCCTTCCGCGACCGTCGGGCCCGCAAGGGCGACTTCCGGCGCCTCTGGATCCAGCGCATCAACGCCGCCTGCCGCCAGAACGGCACCACGTACAGCCGGTTCGTCGCCGGGCTCCGCCTGTCCGGCATCGAGGTGGACCGCAAGGTCCTGGCCGACCTGGCCGTCACCGATCCCGCCGCGTTCAGCGCACTGGCCGCCACGGCCGACAAGGCGCTCGATGACGGAGCGGAACACGCCTCGACCTGACCCCATCGGCCACGTGCCCGATCACGTCTCGATCCGGCATCCAACGATCAAGCGGCTGCGGCGCCTCTCGGGGCGCCGCAGTGCGCGTTCGGCCGAGGCTGCGTTCGTGATCGACGGGCCCACCCTGCTGGCCGACGCCCTCGACGCCGGCGTGCGGGTGGACGAGGTGGTGGCGGAACCGGCCTGCGCCCCGCCCCTGCTGGCGCGCGCCGCCGACGCCGGGGCCGTGGTCCGGTCGGTGGCCGACGGCGTGCTCGCCCGGGTGACCGACACGGTCACGCCGCAGGCCGTGGCGGCCATCGGCCGCTTCGTCGATGCGTCGCCTGTGGACGCGGCGTCGGCCGCCGGCCCGCTGGCACTGGTGCTGGTTGGCGTCGGCGACCCCGGCAACGCCGGCACGCTATTGCGCTCGGCGGAGGCGGCCGGTGCCGGCGCGGTCCTGTTCTGCGACGGCTCGGTCGACCCCTACGGGCCCAAGTGCGTGCGGGCGTCGGCGGGTTCGGTGTTCCGCGTGACGGTGACCCGCTCGGCCGACGCCCGTGAGGCGCTCGACAGCCTTGCGGCCGCGGGGTTCGACACCGTGGCCACGGCGGCCCGCGGCGACCGGCCGTACGACGAGGTCGACATGGCCGGCCCGGTGGCTGTGATCCTCGGCAGCGAGCCCCACGGCTTGCCCGAGCACATCGTGGCCCGGGTGGGGCGCACGGTCACCATCCCGATGGCGGGGCGGACCGAGTCGCTCAACGTCGGGATGGCGGGCACGATCCTGAGCTTCGAGTCCCTGCGCCAGCGGCGCCGGCGCGAAGGCGCCCCGGACCAGGGCAACCGACTGGACGCAACGCGGCCGCGGGGGGCAGGGTGCACCGAACTATGACCGACGACCCGACGGGTGATGTCACCCGCGAGATCCAGCGGATCGAGGACGAGGCCCGCGTGCGCGTCAACGCCGCGACCACCGCCGACGAGCTGCGGGCCGTGGAGGTCGACGTCCTCGGCCGCCGGTCGGCGCTCGCCGGGCTGCGCCAGCGCCTGGGCGCGCTCGATCCCGACGACCGGCGCACGGTCGGAAAGGTTCTCAACGCTGCGATGCAGGCGCTCGGCGCGGCCGTCGAGGAGCGGCGGGCGGTGTTCGCCGCCGCCGAGCGCACCGACCGGCTGCTCGCAGAGCGGATGGACCTCACCGAGGTGCTGCCCGGCCGCCCGGCGGGCCACCTGCACCTGGTGACGCAGGCCATCCAGGAGCTGGAGGACGTGTTCGTCGGCATGGGCTTCACGGTCGCCGAGGGTCCCGAGGTGGAGACCGACTGGAACAACTTCGGCGCGCTCAACTTCCCCGAGGACCATCCGGCCCGCGACATGTACGACACGCTGTACGTGAACTTCGGGGAGCCGGGCACCACCCTGCTGCGGACCCACACCTCGCCGGTGCAGGTGCGCGTGATGACCGGCACGCCGCCGCCGTACTACACGGTCATGCCGGGCCGGGTGTTCCGGTCCGACACGGCCGATGCCACGCACATGCCGGTGTTCCACCAGATCGAGGGGCTGGTGGTCGATCGTGACATCACGTTCGCCGACCTGGCGGGCACGATCGATGCGTTCACCAAGGCCTACTTCGGCGGCGCCTTCACCTCCCGCCTGCGTCCCTCGTACTTCCCGTTCACCGAGCCGTCGGCGGAGTTCGACATCCAACGGCCCGACGGCACGTGGCTCGAGCTGGGCGGCTGCGGCATGGTCCACCCGAACGTGCTGCGGAACTGTGGCATCGATCCCGACGAGTGGCAGGGTTTCGCCTTCGGCTTCGGGATCGATCGCCTGGCGGCTGCCCGCCACGGGGTCGAGGACCTGCGGGACCTCTTCACCAACGACATCCGCTTCCTGACCCAGTTCTAGCCCTCGCCAATCCGCGCCGAGGTTGACCCCCGTGAAAGTCCTACTCTCCTGGCTCCGAGACTTTGCGCCGATCGAGGGCGATCCCGTCGAGATCGGCGAGCACCTCAGCGACCTCGGCATGGCCGTCGAGCAGCTCGACCGGCTCGGCGAGGGACTCGACGGCATCGTCGTCGCGAGGGTGCTGGCGACGCGACCGCATCCCAATGCCGACAAGATCCAGCTCGTCGACGTCGATGCCGCGGACGGCGAGGCGCTGCAGATCGTCTGCGGCGCGTTCAACATGCAGCCGGGCGACCTGGTTCCGCTGGCCACCGTCGGCACGGTCATGCCCAACGGCATGGAGATCGGTCGCCGCAAGATGCGGGGTGAGTCGTCCAACGGCATGCTGTGCTCGCCTCGCGAGCTCGGGCTCGGCGCCGACCACGCCGGGATTTTCGTCCTGCCGCAGGGCATCTCGGCGCCGGGCGTCCCCTTCGCCGACGCGATGGGCATCGAGCGTGACGTGCTCTACGACCTCGAGGTCAACCCCAACCGTCCCGACGCGATGTCCGTTGCGGGCGTCGCTCGCGACCTGGCCGCCCGCCTGCGCTTGCCGTTCAGCCTCCCCGACCCCAGCGTCGACGAGGTCGGGGGGAAGCACGTCGACTCGGTCCGCGTCGACGTGCTCGATCCCGACCTGTGCGGGCGGTTCACCGCCCGGGTCCTGCAGGGGGTCACCGTCGGTGCGTCGGATCCCGCCATCGCCCGGCGGCTCACCCTGCTCGGCATGCGGCCGATCAACTCGCTGGTCGACGTGTCCAACTACGTCATGCTCGAGCTGGGCCAGCCCAGCCATCCGTACGACCTGGCCAAGATCAGGGGCGGCGGCCTGAGGGTGCGCCGGGCGCGGGCCGGCGAGGCGCTGGTGACGCTCGACGACGTCGAGCGGACGTTCACGGCCGAGGACCTGCTCATCTGCGACGCCGAGGACACGGCCATCGGCATCGCCGGGATCATGGGAGGCGCCGACACCGAGATCGACGCCGCCACCACCGAGGTGCTCCTGGAGATGGCGTGGTTCCTCCCGATCGCCATCGCCAAGACCTCGCGCCGGCTGCGGCTGCGGTCGGAGGCCTCGGCGCGCTTCGAGAAGGGCACGGACCCCGAGGTCATCGAGCTGGCGCACGCCCGCTTCGCCGAGCTGCTGGCGCCCTCGGGCGCCCGCCTCGAGGCGGGCATGGTCGATGTGCGCGGCGAGCTCCCCGCGCGCGAGCCCATCCGGGTACGCACCGATCGGCTGAACCGCCTGCTGGGCACCGAGCTGACAGCCGGCGAGATCACCGAGCTGCTCACGCCCATCGGGTTCGCCGGCGAACCCCTGGGCGACGGAGCGGGCGATCCCGCTGCCGACGTCGAGGTCACCGTGCCGCCGTGGCGCTATGACTCGTCCGCCGAGATCGACGTGGTGGAGGAGGTGGCCCGCCTGTACGGCTACTCCCGGATCGGGCGCAGCGTCCCCACCTCCGCGCACACCGGACGCCTCAGCGACCGGCAACTGGAGCGGCGGCGCCTGCGCTCGTTGCTGGTGGGCCGGGGCCTGTCCGAGGCCATGCCGCTGCCTTTCCTGGCGCCGGGTGACCTCGAGCGTTGTGGCCTCCCGGGCGACGGGATCGAGATCGCGAACCCGCTGGTGAAGGAGGAGTCGATCCTGCGTACGTCGCTGCTCCCCGGGCTGGTCAAGGCGCTGGGGACCAACGCGGCCCGGCGCAACACGGGGGTCGGCCTCTGGGAGGTGGGCCACGTCTTCCGGCGCAGCGACGGCGACGGCGCCGGGCCGGGCGCCTGGGGCGACGCCCTCCCCGACGAGCGGGAGATGCTGGGTGTGGCGCTCGGCGGTCGCGATGCCGCCGAGGCCGTCCACGAGTGGCGGGCGGTGGCCGAGGTTCTGGGGCTTGCGGGCGTCGAGGTCGAGAACGGCGCCGTGCCCGGGCTCCACGCCACGCGGTCGGCCCGCCTCGTCGGACCCGCGGGTGAGCCCGTGGGTGCCGTGGGCGAGATCGATCCGGCGGTGCTCGAGGCCCACGGCATCGGCGAACGGGTGGGGTGGCTGGAGGTCGATCTCGACCGTGCCGCCGGCCTGCCGCACCGTGAGCGCATCTACCGGCCGGTCAGCATCTATCCGTCGAGCGACATCGACCTCGCCTTCGAGGTCGACGACGCGGTGCCGGCCGGCGCCGTCGAGGCCGCGCTCCGGGCGGCGGCCGGCGACAACCTGGCGGCGGTGCGCCTGTTCGACGTCTATCGGGGCGCGGGCATCCCCGAGGGACGGCGGAGTCTGGCGTACTCGCTGCGGCTCGACGCCCTGGACCACACCCTCACCGACGACGAGGTGGCCGAGGTCCGCCGCCGTTGCATCGACGCGGTCGAGTCGGCGTTCCCGGCGTCGTTGCGGGGCTGACGCAGGGCGTCGGGGTTCTCGAGCGGGCCTACTCGTCGTCCTCGACCAACGTGCCGACGAACACGTCCGACTGCTGGTTCGTGTCGGACGGCACGATGTTGGTGGCTTCGCTCGTGAACGCCACGACATCGCCCGTCGGGCTGAACATGGCGTCGTACGAGGGGCCGTCGGCGGAGTCACCGATGGGATTTCGCGCGTGTGACACCCGGGTCGTCGCCAACCCGTCGAGCTCGGTGACGACGACGTCGGGGGCGCTGCCGTTCCGGTCGTTCACGATGGCGTTGGTGGACGTCGTGACGTAGACGACCTTGGTGGCAGCGGCGTTGAACGAGGGGGCGTAGGTCCAGCCGTCGCCCCCGGTGGTTGGGCTTGGCGCCGTCACCAGACGGTACGACCGATCGGCCAATGTGTAGATGTAGGCGTCGGCTCCCGGGCGGAAATCGCCGGGGGCGAGGTCGTTGTTCCACGACACGAAGACGATCTTCGTCCCGTCCGCGCTGAAGTCCGGGTCTGCCCAGGTACCAGGGATCTGTCCCTCGGGCAGCATCGAGAGGTTCTCCGGCGAGTCAACGGGCAGTCGCCATATCGCGCTCGTGCGCACATCCCGCAAGTACAGGTCGAAGAGCCCGTTGTCATCGGGCGGCCCCAGGTTGCCGGCCGCGCTCCAGAAGAGGAGTTTGCGGCTGTCCGGGCTCCATACGGCACCGAAGGCGTCGCCCCCGGCGTCCTGTGTGCGTGTGGCGTCGGTGGAGACCGTGACCGTGAACTCGCCGACCAGGTCGCGATAGAAGACGTCGGAGCCGATCGCGAAGTTGAGGACCTCGGGGTCGAGGTCACTCGCGTGGCTCTGGAAGGCGATCTTGGTGCCGCCCGGACTGAACACCGGGTTCACCGACTGACCGTTGCCGCCGTCGGTTCCGGCGCCGTTCACCGAGATCAGCGTCGTGGCGCCGCTGGCGAGATCACGCATGTAGATGTCGAACATGTGGTTGTTGTCGGTCGGGCCGAACGTCGCGCCGCCCGAGTAGAAGGCGATCCGTGTGCCGTCGGGGCTGAATGCCGGCGCGCCGCCCCCGGCGGCCAGCCCGTCGGTGCCGGCGCTCACGAGCGTGGTGTCCTCGCTCGCCAGGTCGTACAGATAGACGTCGTAGTCGGGGTTGGAGTCGGACGGGCCGAGGTCGGTCGCCCTGCTCAAGAATGCGAGCTTGGTGCCGTCGGGACTGAACACCGGGTCCGACGAGTGATCGTTGCCGCTGTCGGTACCGGCAGCGTTGGTCGACACCAGCGTCGTCTCGCCGGTCTGGACATCACGCAGGTAGACGTCGTTCCGGCGATTGGTGTCCGTCGGCCCGAGATTGGATGCCGAGCTGACGAACGCGATCGTGCCGCCGTCGGGGCTGAACACGGCGCCCTGCGACGCCCCATCACCGGTTGCGGTCCCGGTCAGGGTGCGGCTGACGGGCTCGTTGGCCCAGTAGTCACAGGCGCTCAGCACCAGGGCGCTCGTCAGCGCGCCAGCACACAGGACGGCCGGTCGTCGCACATGTTCCCCCCAACAACAACCCCAACCCGGCGGCAGCGTAGCCGACCGATGCGCCGAAAGAAGCGCCTGGCTTCGGTGGTCCGTCAGCCCGGAGGGGCGAAGAACTCCAGCGCGATGTTG
>Ga0081455_10005910_pt1 | contig 13278 bp, 14 predicted proteins | sample TabmetS3T2R1_FD_70207 | JGI IMG/M metagenome (GOLD analysis project Ga0081455, IMG submission 70207) | Tabebuia heterophylla rhizosphere microbial communities from the University of Puerto Rico - S3T2R1 | ecosystem: Host-associated > Plants > Roots > Rhizosphere ... | reverse complement strand
CCCTTTTGGCCCCAAATAGGGACCGGGAGATTGGCGGTGGACGAGCCACTCGCCAACCGGGTCAGGTCCGGAAGGAAGCAGCCCTAACGAGGTCCGGATCGGGTCGCTCGTCAGTCTCCTACCCTGTTTTTCGAGCGAATCGAGCAGGAAAGCGGCCAGTCCGCGCCGTGCGCTCGATTTCGTTCCTATCCGCAAGCCGGCCCCGAGAGACAATCAATTGCGGATCGACCGATGAGTGATGCTGGCGCTCCCCCCGACAAATCAGACGGCGCCGGCCAGGGCGGCTTCGCGCTCGGCGGCGGCGAGGCCGCAAAACCCTACCGGGTGTTGGCACGCAAATACCGCCCTTCCAGCTTTGACGACCTGATCGGCCAGGAGGCCATGGTCCGCACCGTCTCGAACGCGTTCGAAACGGGCCGGATTCCGCAGGCCTGGATCCTGACCGGCGTCCGCGGGGTCGGCAAAACCACCACGGCGCGGATTCTCGCGCGCGCGCTCAATTACGAAAAGCCCGATGGTTCGGTGAAGGGGCCGACCATCCACATGCCGGATCTCGGCGTGCACTGCCAGGCGATCATGGAAAGCCGGCACATGGACGTGCTGGAAATGGACGCCGCCTCCCATACCGGCGTCGACGATGTCCGCCAGATCAATGACAGCGTGCGCTACGCCCCGGCCAGCGCCCGCTACAAGGTCTACATCATCGACGAAGTCCACATGCTGTCGACGGCGGCGTTCAACGCGTTCCTGAAGACTCTGGAAGAGCCGCCCGAGCACGCCAAATTCGTATTCGCCACCACGGAAATCCGCAAAGTCCCGGTCACCGTGCTGTCGCGCTGCCAGCGTTTTGACCTTCGCCGCGTCGAAGCCGACGTGCTGATGGGGCATCTTTCCAACATTGCGACCAAGGAAGGCGTCGAGGTCGAGCCGGAGGCGCTCGGCATCATCGCCCGCGCCGCGGAAGGCTCGGTGCGCGATTCGCTCTCCTTGTTCGACCAGGCGATTGCCCATGCGGCGGGCACCGTGCGCGCCGACGCGGTGCGACAGATGCTGGGGCTTGCCGACCGCACCCGGGTGATCGACCTGTTCGAGCATCTGGCGCGCGGCGACATCGCCAGCGCTTTCGGTGAATTCCGTTCGCAATACGACGTCGGCGCCGATCCGGTGGTGGTGCTGTCGGACCTCGCCGAATTCGTCAATTTCGTTACCCGCGTGAAGATCGTCCCCGCCACCGCCGACAATGTCGCGTTCGGCGAGACCGAGCGCGTCCGCGCCCGGGAATTTGCCGCCAAGCTGTCGATGCGGGTGCTGTCGCGGATGTGGCAGATGCTGCTGAAGGGCATCACCGAGGTCCAGACCGCGACGCGGCCGGCGGCGGCGGCCGAAATGGTGCTGGTCCGCATCGCCTATGTCGCCGATTTGCCGACGCCGGATGAGGCGATCCGGATGCTCGACCAGAACGGCGGGGGAGCGCAGATCGCTTCCGGCGGCGCGGCGCCGTCACGGGCCGCGCCCTCCGCACCGGCTTCTTCGATGTCAGCTTCGCCGATGCGGATGCCGGCATCGCCCCGCTCCGGCGCCGAAGCCTCTGCCCGCCCGCAAATGGCACCGTCAGCACAAACGGACTCAGCGCCGGTGCTGCGGATCACGACCTTCCCGCAACTGGTGGCGCTCGCCGGCGAGAAGCGCGATATCCTGACCAAGACGGCGCTGGAGGCCGACATGCGCCTGGTCCGCTTCGAGGACGGGCGGCTGGAAGTGGCGCTGGAACGTGTTGCGGCGCGGGGGCTGGTCAACGACCTCTCCCGCAAGCTGGAATTATGGACCGGCCGGCGCTGGACCGTGATCGTCTCCAACGAGGCCGGCCAGCCGACGCTGCGCTCGCAGAACGAACAGGCGCGGAACGAGCACGCCCGGGCCGCGGAAGCCGACCCCCGCGTGCAGGAGGTGCTGGCGCGATTTCCCGGCACCAAAGTGGTTGAGGTGCGCCGGCTTGCCGCCGAGCCGCCGGAATCCAATATTATCGCTGATGACTTGAACGAGAGCTCCGACGGCGACGACGACTGATCGGACGCTCGAGAGGACGGACGAATGGCTGATTTTCTCGGCATGATGAAGCAGGCCGCGCAACTGCAGTCCAAGATGCAGGCGATGCAGGAAGAGCTCGGCAATCTCGAGGTCGAGGGCATTTCCGGCGGCGGGCTGGTCGCCGTGCGCATGACCGCGAAGATGGAAGTGAAGGGCGTCAGGATCGATCCGTCGCTGATGAAGGCCGAGGAGCGCGAAGTGCTCGAGGACCTCCTGGTGACCGCGCACGGCGACGCGCGGCGCAAGGCGGAAACCGCGGCGATGGAAAAGATGCAGGCACTGACCGGCGGCCTCGGCCTGCCGCCCGGACTTGGTCTGACCTGAAATGGCAGCCAGTGTTGCCGGCCCTGAAATCGAACGCCTGATCCAGCTCCTGGCGCGGCTGCCGGGACTTGGCCCGCGCTCGGCGCGGCGCGCGGCGCTGCACCTGATCAAGAAGCGTGAAGCCTTGATGACGCCGCTCGCCGGCGCGCTTCAGGTCGCGATCGACCGGATCCAGGTCTGCAAGACCTGCGGCAATATCGATACGCAAAATCCGTGCACGGTATGCACCGATCCGCGGCGCGATCCCTCGACCATCGTCGTGGTCGCCGATGTCGCCGATCTCTGGGCGCTGGAACGGGCGAATGCGACCAACGGCCGCTATCACGTGCTCGGCGCCACATTGTCGCCACTTGATGGTGTCGGTCCGCAGGATCTGACCATCGATGCGCTGGTAGCGCGTGCGCATGAATCACAAGTCGGCGAAATCGTTCTGGCGCTCAACGCCACGGTTGATGGCCAGACCACCGCGCACTACATCACCGATCTTCTGCAGGACGCCAACGTCAAGGTCACCCGGCTCGCACATGGCGTGCCTGTCGGCGGCGAGCTTGATTATCTCGACGAAGGTACGCTATCGGCTGCCATGCGGCAGCGTACGCTGTTCTAACCCCACAGACGGAACTGATCGACATGACGAAACCACGATTCGGCAGACGCTCCCGCTTTGCGCTCATCATGGCTGCGGCGCTGATCGCGCCTTCTGCATGGGCACAGCAGGGCGAGCCGGCGCCGAAGCCCGGCAAGCCGATCAATGCCGGCGACGTGCTGTCAGGCGAACTCAACGCCATGAAGGGCGGCAAGAGGAGCAAGCGCGCCGCGACCTACCAGATCACCAGCGAACCGCGCCGGCTGCCGCCGCCGAACGGGCTGTGCAATCTCGAAACCGGACCCGAGACATTCCAGCTCGTCACCACCAGCGACGCCCAGGCCGCGCAACTGAAGAATTTCATTGGCAAGGAAATTTCCGTGAAGGTCGACGAAGTCGCCTGCGCACAGGACGCCGGGCAGATGAGCGAAGCCGTCATCACCAAATGGAGCGTGGTGACCAAGCATTGAGTTGTCGCTGTCATTGCCTCAAATACCGTTGTCATCGTCCGGCTTGACCGGGGATCCAGTACGCCGGGTCCTCTCGATTCTATCGCAACCGCCCTGGAATACTGGGTCACCCGCCTTCGCGGGTGATGACGATTTGTGCTTGCGGATACCGGAGAGAAGCTAAACCTTCACCGGCCCCACTGCCTCGAAATGTCCGCGCCGCTGCAGCCACGCCAGCAGGATCAGGCTCGGCACCGCGACCACGACCGAGATCACGAAGAACAGCGGCCAGCCCGTTGCCTCCGCCACATAGCCCGCGCCTGAGGACAAATAGGTGCGCCCGACGGCGGCCAGCGCGGTGAGCAGCGCATATTGGGTCGCGGTGTGCAGCGGGTTCTGGCAGAGCGCCGAGAGATAGGCGACGAAGATCACGGTGCCGATCGCGCCGGTGAAGTTCTCCGCGGAAATGGCGGCGGCCAGCGCCCATTGATTGGTGCCGACAAAGGCGAGCCACGCAAACACCAGGTTGGAGACCGCCTGCAGCACGCCGCCGATCCAAAGGCTTGCGACCAGCGAATAGCGCCGCGCCACATAGCCACCGGCAAAACCGCCGATCAGGGTTGCGGCGAGGCCCACGCCCTTGACGATGGCGGCGTAATCATTGCGGGTGAAGCCGAGGTCGATCACGAATGGCGCGGTCATGCTGCCGGAAAACGCGTCGGTGAGCTTGAACAGCACCACGAAGGCGAGCGCCACCCAGGCATGCTTGCGGGACAGAAACTCGGAGAACGCTCCGATGGCCGCATGCATGACGCGGGTGAGAGCGGCCTCGTCGCGGGTGACTTCTTCCGCGCGCACCGATTGCTCGGGTTCGGTGGCGGCGAGCGCCGTGAGGGTGCCGATCAGCACCAGCGCGGCCATGACGACATAGCCCCACATCCACGCGGCCTGACGTCCGACGCCGGTGCTTTCGAATGCGCTGACCAGAAATAGCACGCCGGCGGTCGAGATCAGCATGCCGATCCGGTAGGCTGCGACATACGAGGCCATGCCGGCGGCCTGCTCGCTCTCGGGCAGGCTTTCAACGCGAAACGCATCGACCACGATGTCCTGGGTCGAGGACATCGCAGCAACCAATAGCGCGCCCAGTGCCACGAATAGCGGCGAGCGCGCCGGATCGGTCAATGCCAGCAGCAGGATCGCGCCGATCAGCAGCAGTTGCGAGAATACCAGCCAGCCCCGCCTGCGGCCGAACACGCGCGTGAAGATCGGAACATGCAGCGCATCGACCAGCGGCGCCCAGATGAATTTCAGCGTGTAGGGCGTGCCGACCAGCGCGAACAGTCCGATCGTGGTGAGATCGACGCCGGATTCGCGCATCCACACCAACAGCGTTGACCCCGATAGCGCCAGCGGCAGCCCGGACGAAAAGCCGAGCATCAGCACGATCAGCACGCGGGGCTGCAGATACACGGCCCAAGCCTCGCGCCAGGTGGGGGCGGGAGCGGCCGATGTCGGGGAGGCTGCTTCAGGTGCGGTCATGGCAGGGTGTTAGCAGAGATTCGGCCCCAAAAAGACTGTCATCGCCCGGCTTGACCGGGCGACCCAGTATCCCAGAGGCCTATCCGCCGCCTCCGGCAATCTCAGGGTAAAGATCAATCCAGTCCGGATTTTGTTTCTCGATCAGCGATATTTTCCATGCTCTCGGCCATTTCTTCAGGCGTTTTTCGCGCTGGATCGCAAATTCGATCTGATCGAATGCTTCGAAATAGACCAGCCGGCTCACCTCATACTTCTTGGTGAAACCTTCGGCGATCTTCAATTTGTGCTCGCCAATGCGACGGACCAGATCATTGGTCACGCCGATGTAGAGCGTGCCGCCGATGCGGGTGGCGAGGATGTAGACGTAGTAGCTGCGTGTTCCCAACTACTGCCTCTGGGATACTGGGTCGCCCGGTCAAGCCGGGCGATGACAGCCAGTTATGTGGTTATAGCTGGGCAATGATCGCTACTCCCCCGCCTGCAGCTTGCGCGGGGCGGGGAACAGTTCGGGGGTGCTGTTCTTGACGAAACGGGGCACTTCCACCGGCGCGTCCGCCTTGCTGAAATCGAGTTCCTCGATCCGTCCGGCGCGCTTTTCGATCTTGTCGGCGGAGATCAGGATCTGGCGCACGTCCTCGTTGACGTCGTCAAAATGCTTTTTCAGCTTCAGCACGCGGTCGCGCAGGCGTCCCAGATCGTCGCCGAGGTTGAGCACTTCGGTGCGGATCTGGTCGGCGGCATCGCGCATCCGCGCGTCTTTCAAAATCTGCTGCATCACCTGGATCGCCAGCATCAACAGCGAGGGCGACACCAGCACGACGCGGGCGCGGTAGGCCTTCTGGATCACGTCGTCAAAACCGTCGTGGATTTCGGCGTAGACCGATTCCGACGGCACGAACATCAGCGCGGTGTCCTGGGTTTCGCCGGTGATCAAATATTTCTCGGCGATGTCGTTGACGTGCTTCATCACGTCGTTGCGCAGGCGTTGGGTGGCGAATTTGCGCTCCTCGTCGCTGCGCGCGTCGTGCAGCGCGGTCATCGCTTCCAGCGGGAATTTCGCGTCGATGCACAGCGGACGCTGGTCGGGCAGGAACACCACGCAGTCCGGCCGCTTGCCGGACGAGAGCGTGTACTGGAACTCGTAGGAGCCCTGCGGCATGCCGTCCTGCACGATCGCTTCCATCCGCGCCTGGCCGAAGGCGCCGCGCGATTGCTTGTTGGCGAGGACGTCGCGCAAGGTCGTCACCTGCGACGTCAGGTCGGTGAGGTTCTTGTGCGCGTTGTCGATGATGCCGAGCCGCTCATGCAGCACGCGGAGTGAATCCATCGTGTGGCGCGTCGTCGCCTCCATCGATTGGCCGACGCGGTGGGTCACCGAATCCAGCCGCTCGTTGACGGCGCGCGCCATCTCGGCCTGGCGGCCGGCCAGCGACTGGGCCATGGCGTCGACCCGGCCGGTCGATTCGCTTTGCGCCCGCAGCATCTCGCTCAGGCGCTCCTCCAGTTCGTCGGCGCGGATCGCCTGCGCCATCGCCAGTTCCGCGCCCCGGCGGCCGGAGCGGGCGATCACGATGGCGATGGTCAGCAGCAGCACCAGCGCGAGCGTGCCGAACCCGATCAGCGCCTCGCCAACGTGAATCGGCAGGTCGCCGACCGTGAGAAGAATTTCGTTCATGTCAGCCTTTTAGCCCGATTCGCCACCCGATGCGAACGAAGAGGGAACGTTTATGGTAAACAGCGGGTTAATTTTCGTGGTTAACGCGGCGTTAAAAATCATGGTTAAGGCCGCCTTAACGAGGTCCCCGGCGCATTGACCCCGGCAAATCAGCAGCTTAAATCGCGCGCTATGGCCCTTAGAGAAATCATCATCCTGCCGGACAAGCAGCTCCGGCTGGTCTCCAAACCCGTCGAGAAGGTGACGACGGAGATCCGCAAGCTCGCCGACGACATGTTCGAGACCATGTATGACGCGCCCGGCATCGGGCTCGCGGCAATTCAGGTCGCGCAGCCGCTGCGGCTGATCACCATGGACCTCGCCAAAAAGGACGAGAACGGCGAGACCAAGCCGAAGCCGCGGGTGTTCATCAATCCGGAAATCATTTCCTCGTCGGAGGAAATGTCGGTCTACGAGGAAGGCTGCCTCTCGATCCCCGAATATTACGAGGAGGTCGAGCGCCCCGCGAAGGTCCGCATCCGCTTCACCGATCTCGACGGCAAGTTGCACGAGGAGGATGCCGACGGCCTGTTCGCCACCTGCATCCAGCACGAGATCGACCATCTCAACGGCGTGCTGTTCGTCGACTATCTGTCGAAGCTGAAGCGCGACCGCGTGATGAAGAAGTTCACAAAGGCCGCCAAGCGCGCGGCGGAGTAGGCTCCCACTCTCTCAACCGTCATGCTCGGGCTTGGCCCCGGGCATCTACGTCTTCCTTTTCGCTGCAGCAAAGACGTGGATGGCCGGGACAAGCCCGGCCATGACGGGTAAAATCGAACATCCTCGGGATACTTCGACCTCATGCCGCTTCGCTTGATCTTCATGGGCACGCCCGATTTCGCGGTGCCGACGCTGCTGGAACTCGTGGCCCATGGCCATGAGGTCGTGGCCGTCTATACCCGCGCGCCAAAACCGGCCGGGCGCGGCATGAAACTGCAACCGAGCCCGGTGGAGCAGGAGGCGCGGCGGCTCGGCATTCCCGTGATGACGCCGGGCACGCTGAAGACGCCGGAAGCGCTCGCCGAATTCTGCGCGCATAATGCCGATGCTGCCGTCGTCGTCGCCTACGGCATGATCCTGCCGCAGGCCATTCTCGACGCGCCGCGCTATGGCTGCTTCAACCTGCACGGCTCGCTGCTGCCGCGCTGGCGCGGCGCCGCCCCGATCAATCGCGCGATCATGGCGGGTGACGCCGAAAGCGGCGTGATGGTGATGAAGATGGATGTCGGCCTCGACACCGGCGACGTCGCGATGGCGGAGCGGCTGGCGATCACGGACAGCATGACGGCCGCCGATCTGCACGACGCGCTGGCGCCGCTCGGCGCCGACCTGATGGTGCGCGCGATGGGCGGGCTGGAGCGCGGCGGGTTGCAGCTTACGAAGCAGAGTGAGGACGGCGTGACCTACGCCGCCAAGATCGAGAAGGCCGAGGCGCGGATCGACTGGAAGCGGCCGGCCCGCGAGGTGCTGCGGCATATTCACGGCCTGTCGCCATTTCCCGGCGCCTGGTGCGAGTTGGCCGGAGAAGCGGAGCCCGTGCGTCTCAAGATACTGCGCTGTGAGCTTGCAAGCGGTTCGGGGTCGCCCGGCGATGTGCTCGACGACAACCTTGCCATCGCCTGCGGCGACCGCGCCATTCGCATTGTCGAGCTGCAGCGCGCCGGCAAGGGGCCGATGAAATCAGCGGAATTTCTGCGCGGCACGGCGCTGAAGCCGCCTGCGCGGCTGGACTGATGCCCCGCTACAAGCTCCTCATCGAATATGACGGCACGCCGTTCTCCGGCTGGCAGATCCAGGATAACGCGCCGACCGTGCAGGGCGCGCTTGAAGCCGCGGTGAAGGCGATCTGCGGCGAGGACGTGCGCGTGCACGGCTCGGGCCGCACCGACGCCGGCGTGCATGCGCTGGGGCAGGTCGCGCATTGCGATATAGAGAAGCCGTTTCCGCCGGGCCGCCTGCGTGACGGGCTGAACGCGCATCTGCGACCGCATCCGATCGGCGTGCTCTCGGCCGACATCGTAGCCGATGATTTCGAGGCGCGCTTCTCCGCGACAAGGCGGCACTATCGCTATCGCATCACCAACGCCAGAGCCAACCTCGCGCTCGACATCAAGCGAAGCTGGCGGGTGCCGCGCCATCTCGATACGGATGCGATGGACGTCGCGGCCAAGCGGCTGCTCGGCAAGCACGATTTCACCACCTTCCGCGACACCGAATGCCAGGCGAAGTCGCCGGAGAAGACGCTCGACCAGCTCGACGTGATCAGGGAGGGCGACGCGATTTCGATCCTCACTTCCGCCCGCTCGTTCCTGCACAGCCAGGTGCGCTCGATGGTGGGCTCGTTGGTCTGGGTCGGCGAAGGCCGCTGGAGCGCCGACGACCTCGCCGCAGCATTAGCCGCGCGCAACCGCGCTGCTTGCGGCCCCGTCGCCCCGCCGGAAGGGCTGTATCTCGTGCGGGTGGAATATTAGGCTGGCTTGAGTACCATGTGCGTGGCGTTCGCCGTCGCGACATGGTCGGTCACCTCGTAGCCCAGGCTCGGCAGATCAAGCCCCGCGAACAGGTTCTCGCCGGATCCAAGCAGGATCGGCGCAATCGCAATGTGCATTTCGTCGATCAGGCGGGCGCGCAAATACTGCTGGATGGTCGCGACGCCGCCACCCACCCTGATATCCTTGCCGCCGGCAGCCGCGCGCGCCTGTTGCAGCGCCGCCTCGATGCCCTCGGTGACGAAATGGAAGACCGTGCCGCCCTTCATGGTGATGGGCGCGCGGGCATGATGTGTCAGTACGAAGACATCGCAATGATAGGGCGGCTCGTCGCCCCACCAGCCTTTCCAGGCGTCATCCGGCCAGGGTCCCCGCACCGGGCCGAACATGTTGCGGCCGAGGATCCATGCGCCGATGTTCTCAAAACCTTGCGTGGCAAAATCATCGTCCCGGCCGCTTGTGCCGGCATCCTTTGAGAACAGCCTTTTCTGAATGGTCTGCGTCGGCAGAATCCATTCGTGCAGCCCCAATCCGCCAACGCCCAACGGGTTGTCGGCGTTCTGGCCGGGGCCCGCGCCGTAGCCGTCGGCGGACACGCTGAAGCAGCGGACAACGAGCTTGCTTGTGGCTGAATCGGTCATGGCGTCACATCCTCACGGATGATGACGGCACAAGTCAGGCAAAATAGCGGTCCAGCACCCCGCGATAGATTTTCGTCAGCTTCTCCAGGTCCGACACCGGCGTGCGCTCGTCGACCTGGTGCATGGTCTGGCCGACCAGGCCGAACTCGATCACCGGGCAATAGCTTGAAATGAAACGCGCATCCGAGGTGCCGCCGGAAGTCGAAAGCTCCGGTTTGCGGCCGGTGACTTCCTCGATCGCGCTGACGGCGAGATCGGTGAAGGTGCCCGGCTTGGTCACGAACACGTTGGAGTTGGAATATTCCCACACGATGCGGGCGCGGATGCGGTTGCCGCAGGCTTTCGCCAGCCGCTCCTCGACCAGGGCGCGCAGCGTTTCCTGGGTGTGGTTGTCGTTGTAGCGGATGTTGAATTTCGCCCGCGCCTGGCCGGGGATGACGTTGCTGGCGGTATTGCCGACGTCGACCGAGGTGAATTCGAGGTTGGACGCCTGAAACTGCGCGCTGCCGTGGTCGAGCGGCTCGTCGGAAATCGCCACGATCAGCCGCGAAATATCCGGCACCGGGTTGGAAGCGCGGTGCGGATAGGCGACATGGCCCTGCACGCCGTCGACATGGAGCGTGCCGGACTGCGAGCCGCGGCGGCCGATCTTGATGCAGTCGCCGAGCACCTCGACATTGGAGGGCTCGCCGAGCACGCAATGGTCGAACTTCTCGCCGAGCTCGGCACACCACTTCAACAGCTTGATGGTGCCGTTGACCGAGATGTCCTCTTCGTCGCCGGTGATCAGAAACGAGATCGACCCTTTCGGCTTGCCGCCATTGTCTTTGAGATAGTCGAGCACCGCGGCGACGCTGCAGGCGATGCCGCCCTTCATGTCGACCGCGCCGCGGCCATAGAGGAAGCCGTCCTTGATATCGCCGGAGAACGCGCCTTGCGTCCACGCCGTCTCGTCGCCGGGTGGCACCACGTCGGTATGGCCGGCAAAGGTGATGTGCGGCGCCTCGGTGCCGATGCGGGCGTAGAGGTTGTCGATGTCTGATGTGCCGGGCTCGCCGAAGGTGACGCGATGGACTTCGAAGCCGGCGTCTTTCAATAGGCCTTCGAGGACGCCGAGCGCACCGGCATCGGCAGGGGTGACGGAAGGGCAGCGGACGAGGTCGCGGGTGATGGAAACGGCGTCATTCATAGCCCGGCTTAACACGCCAAACCGGCGGCGGGCTAGTGCCGCCGATTTGAAGTCCCTACGGTGCAAGCTGCGAGTTCGGTTAGGGACTTCAAATCGAAAAGCGGCACTAGAAGTGTGATTCTGCTAATGCCCATTGCTTTCCGAAGTTCGCGAAAGGTAGTCGCCGCGAGGGAACGCGAACTTCGGAAAGTGGGCATTAGCCTTGTGCGGCACCATTTCGATCTCGCTCTGCTGGTCCCAGGGCGGGCGTGTATCGGGCCGCGGCGGCGATGCCAGCGGGTCGGGGCCAAACCGGTTGGTCTTCCGCGAGCCCTTGAGGAAGTACAATTCGACGAAGATCCAGATGCAGCCAGCGAGGGCGATGAGGCCAAGCGGAAGGGCGGCATACGAGAAATAGGAATCGTCAGGAAGCAGATCGACGAGCTTGTTGTAGAGTGGAACGGCGAAAAACAGAATCACCCACCAGCCGCTCTTGTCGCGGTCATGGAGGCGTTTGATCGAGGTGGCCAGCCAGACCCACATGAACAGCGTGGAGAAGGCCATGTTGAAAAAAATTGCAGGCAGGTCGGCCAGGGAAAGGGATCGATAGGAAACGGGATCGAAGATCTTGAAGATATCTCCGAAGCCATAGCCGAGATTTATCGGCGCGGTACCACCGAACAGGAAGACAAGGCCGATCGTCAGCGCGCCCAGGAATATCATCCAGCACACGATGATCAGCGTCGCCAGCCAGTACCGGGCGCGGCTAATGCGGCCCTGAAAACTGAACAGATACCAGACGTAGTCCATCGCTCGACCTCCGAACGGCGGCATTTACGCCATCCGGTACATTGGTCGCGCCATGGGGCCCGGGGTTCGAACGAGGCATGATCCGGCCCGGATTCGGGGCCGGATCATGCCCCAAATGGCCGAATCCTAGTCCCGCAGCAGCTCGTTGATGCTGGTCTTGGCGCGGGTGCGCTCGTCGACGCGCTTGACGATCACCGCGCAGGCGGTGGACGGGCCGGGCTGGCCGTTCTTCATGGGCTTGCCGGGCAGCGCGCCGGGAACCACGACCGCATATTCCGGCACCTCGCCGATGAAGATTTCGCCGGTCTCGCGGTCGACGATCTTGGTGGAAGCGCCGAGGAACACGCCCATCGACAGCACCGCGCCCTTGCGCACGATCACGCCTTCGGCGACTTCCGAGCGCGCGCCGATGAAGCAGTCGTCCTCGATGATGACAGGCCCGGCCTGCAGCGGCTCGAGCACGCCGCCGATACCGACGCCGCCGGAGATGTGCACGCGTTTGCCGATCTGCGCGCAGGAGCCGACCGTCGCCCAGGTGTCGATCATGGTGCCCTCATCGACATAGGCGCCGAGATTGACGAAGGACGGCATCAGCACGACGTTGCGGCCGATGAAGGCCGAGCGCCGCACGATGGCGCCGGGGACCGCACGGAAGCCGGCTTCGCGGAAACGATTGTCGGTCCAGCCGTCGAATTTCGAAGCCACCTTGTCCCACCAGCTTGCACGGCCCGGGCCGCCGGAAATCATTTCCATGTCGTTGAGGCGGAACGACAGAAGCACAGCCTTCTTCAGCCACTGGTTTACCTGCCACTGGCCGCCGTCCTGGCGGGTGGCAACCCGCGCCTTGCCTTCATCGAGCAGCGCCAGCGCCTGGCCGACCGCCTCGCGCACCTCGCCCTTGGTCGCGGTCGAGACCGTATCGCGCGCCTCGAAGGCGGCATTGATGGTGGATTCCAGGGCGGACAGCGACATTTGAGAACCTCGGGCCGATAAAATTGCAGGCTTTGTCCGTGGTCGGCCGGGCCAAGTCAAGCGGGGATATCAGGCCAGGATATTGGCGAGAAAGCCCGCGAGGTCGTCGGTCACATAGTCCACATAGGGCGCGTCCGCGCCGGCGATTTCCCAGGGCTGGCGGCCGCTCGGCTCGGCACTGTCGGAGGTGACGAACACGGTGACCATGCCGCGTTGATGCGGCACCTCGAGATTGCGGGCGAGATCCTCGAACATCGCGCCGCGCTCGGGGGCGATGGCATGCTTTGCGAAAAACCGTTCATAGGCGCGTGCGGACGGTTTCGGCTCCAGCTCGGCGGCAATGATGTCGAACACGTCCTCGAAATGGTGGTGGATCTCGAGACGTTCGAGCACGGCCTTGGCGTGCGCGACCGTGCCGTTGGTCAGGATCAGCTTGCGCCCGGGCAGCCGTTCGATCGAAGCGCCCAATGCCGGATCCGGCTCGAGCGGCGAATG
>Ga0081455_10005909_pt1 | contig 13279 bp, 11 predicted proteins | sample TabmetS3T2R1_FD_70207 | JGI IMG/M metagenome (GOLD analysis project Ga0081455, IMG submission 70207) | Tabebuia heterophylla rhizosphere microbial communities from the University of Puerto Rico - S3T2R1 | ecosystem: Host-associated > Plants > Roots > Rhizosphere ... | reverse complement strand
GTGCTAGGGCTTGCGCTGGGTACCCTAGGCACCAGAGGGTCATTGCGGCATAGAGGCCGCAGAGAACTCCGAGATCTTGGCCCATGCGGAACACCGGAGCATGGCGCTGGTCTGGCGTGTAGCGTGCGATGCCTTCCTCCAGGTGCGTGCGGGCAGCAGGCAGCGCACCAAGGAAGAACCACGTAGCCCCGAGGGCATAGTCAGCAACGACAGCGAGCGTGGGGTCGTCGGTGCGTTGCGCCAGGCGTAGCAGCGTTTCCCCGAGTTCGCGCGCCGTGTGCAACTGTGGCCGTGCACCATAATACCGATACAGGCCAACCAGGACTGGGACAAGCTGTGATGTCTCGCCCACCTGTTGACACAACGCGTGGGCACGGGTGTAGGCGTACTCCACTTCAGGCGCTGCCAGCCCTTTCGCCATCTGCAAGGCAGCGCCGAGGGCGATATGTAGGGTCAAGGCTTGCTGGATACGTTCAGGCGTCTCTGGTAGGGTCTTGAGCAGCTCGATCCCGGTAGTGAAGTGGCTGATAGCTTCCACATTAGCCGAGCGGTCGCTAGCGTGTTCGCCCGCTCGTTGCCAGTAGACAACCGCCTGCTCAGAGCAGCCCGCGGCGGTGTAGTGATGCGCCAGCAGTTCGGGCTGTGTTGCAATGACCTCTGGAAAGCGGGCTTCCAGCACCTGAGCAATGCGCTGGTGGTAGTGCTGGCGCGTACTCTTCAGCAACGACTGATAGGCGACGTCCTGGATCAGGGCATGTTTGAAGAGATACGTGGCCTGCGGCGGCACGCCCCGTTGATAGAGGAGCTCGGCTGTGATGAGACGGTGGAGTTCACGTCGCAACGTCTCCTCATCGAGCTGGGCGACGGCCTGCAAGAGGGTATAGGAAAACTGCCGCCCCAGCGTGGCTCCCAGTTGGGCCAAGCCCTTCGCGGTCACTAAGCGGTCGAGGCGAGCCATAAGGGAATCCTGCAAGGTGGCAGGAATCGCCACGGCAGAGACAGGCCCTGTGAGGGCATACTCCCTCTCGTCCGTGATGAGTATGTCGGATTCCAGCACCGTCTTGGTCATTTCCTCGACAAACAGCGGGATGCCATCGCTTTTCTCCACGAGGTGCTGCATGACCTCAATAGGGAAGGGTTTGCCTCCACTGACACGGTCTGCGAGAAGCTCCACCATCTGGGCCACCTGGGTGCGCGGGAGCCGATTGAGCGTCATCCGCGTCAGGTAGGAGCGACTGCCCCACGGCGGCTGAAACTCGGGCCGACAGGTCACCAGCAGACAGAGCGAGGTCGTGGGGACCCGGTCTATTACAAGACTGAGCCACTCGACCGTGGTCGGATCGACCCAGTGGAGGTCTTCGATGATCAGCAGGGTAGGGTGCTCGGCGGCTTGCTCCAACAGGATCGCCAGGAGAGTATCCAGGGTTTTTTGCTTGTGCTGTTGTGGGGAAAGGGTGAGGGGAGGATAACGGTCGTCAGGCAATGGCATGGACAGGAGAGCGGCCCAGAGCGGCATGGTCTCTTCCAGGGGGAGCCGATACTGGCGGAGCATCTGCCCCAGTTTCGCCAGCCTCTCCTCTGCAGTATCCTCTGGCTGCCATTGCAGGGCGCGTTGCAAGAGGTCAATGATTGGGTATAAAGCGGTATGTTGATAATAGGGCGAACAGCGACACTCCCAGCGTGTATGCGCTTCCCCGGCTACATGCTCTTTGAGCACCTGCACGAGGCGCGACTTACCAATCCCAGCCTCACCGCTCAGGACGACCACGTGCCCCATGCCGTCCTTGACTTGAGCCCAGCGTTCCTGTAGCAGCGCTACTTCCGAGGTGCGCCCCACCAGCGGCGTCAGCCCGCGCGGCGCTGCCACGTCGAGCCGTGTCTGCGCCGCACTGACGTGCAGGACCCGATAGACCTGCAGGGGCTGGGACAGGCCTTTGAGCTCCTGCGCTCCCAGGGGCTGACAGGTGAAATAGCCCTCTACCAGGCGGGCAGTCCGTTCACTGATGACCACGGTATCGGGTTGCGCCAGCCCCTGGAGTCGAGCGGCAATATTGGGTGTCTCTCCCAGGGCTAACTGCTCCTGTCGCCCCGCCCCACCGATCTCACCCACGACCACCAGCCCCGTGTGTATCCCCACACGGACCGCCAGGCGGATCCCCTTAGTTTGCTCCAGGCCAGTATTCAGAGTCCCGATGGCCTCGACCATGCCCAGCCCGGCCCGCACTGCCCTCTGCACATCGTCCTCATGCGCCTGGGGATAGCCAAAGTACACCAGCAGGCCATCACCGAGATACTGGGCAATATGGCCCTCGAAGCGCTGGATGACCGTAGCACAGGCCTGTTGGTACGCCTGCACGACCTCTCGCAGGTCCTCGGGATCAAGGCGGCCGGCGAGGGCGGTCGAGTCTACCAGGTCGCAAAACAGCACGGTGAGCTGGCGGCGTTCGGCCACAGGTGGCTGTGGAGTAGCTGGCAGGCCATCAGTCTGGGTGGCCTGAGCAGCCAGAGAAATGGGCGGTGGCACAGGCGCGGACGTGGGTGGGGCAGAGAGCAGAGGCGCCTCAGCGTCGCCGGCCCAGACCAGGACTCTGCTATCCTCATCCAGGGCCAGGCGTTTGGCATAGATGAGCTCTTCCTTCAGATCATCCAGGTAGGCGTCGTCCAGGGCAAACCGCCGTTTGAGGGCCCGATACGAGATGCGCTTCTCACGCTGCAACACCTCGACGATCTGGGCCAGCACCTCTTCAAAGGTCATTGTCACACCTCCATCTGCTACAGATGAGACTATGGTAGCTTGCAGAGATGAGAAGTCAAGACTGCGCCTGCATCTGCTTGCGGTAGGGTTGGGGGCAACGTTGGGCTACAGTTGGATGTGACGTGCTTGCAAAGTGTGCATGCAGTGCCTATCCTAGGGGCAGGAGTGCACTGCCGAATCAGTGGAGGTATGGAGAATGCCTAGCCCATTTCCCGGCATGGATCCCTATCTGGAAAGACGCAATGTCTGGCCTGATGTGCACAGTGCGCTCATCGTGGCGACGCGGGATGCCCTCGCACCCCAGGTGGCACCAGTCTATTACGTGGCTATCGAAGAACGCATGTACATTGTGGCTTTGGATAGTACAGAGTTCATCGGGCGTCCAGATGTGGCCATCATCACCGCTCCGATAGAGGGGCGGTCTGCCAGTCAGGCTGAAGCAACAACAGCCGTTGCTAGCGTGGCGCAGACAGTGGTGCTCCCGCAGTTTGAAGAGGTGCACGAGCGGTATCTGGAAATCCGCGATGTCCAGACGCATGCGGTGGTCACCGCTATCGAAATTCTCTCGCCGAGTAACAAAGCCCCAGGTGAGGGACGCGAAGCCTATGAGGAGAAGCGTCGGCAGGTGCTGTCAACGCGCACAAACCTCGTGGAGATCGACCTTCTGCGAGGTGGAAGACCCATGGAGATGCAGCCGCCACCACAGGGAGATTACCGTATTTTAGTCAGGGCAGGCTGGGAACGTCCCCAGGCACGGCTGTACGCGTGCAGCATCCGCCAGGCACTTCCAGAGGTGCCAGTGCCTTTACGTCGAGGAGAGCCAGAGGCGCGGCTGCCCCTTGGCCAACTTCTCGCAGACATTTATACTCGGGCGCACTACGACCTTCGCTTAGACTACCGCCAACCACCCGAGCCGCCGCTGTCGCCCCTGGATGCTGCCTGGGCAGATGCATTGCTGCACACCAAAGGGCTACGGTAATAAGAGTTAACGCTCCCGGGCTGTGCTGCGCTGCCCATGTTTGTGCTGCTACTGCTTCGGCAGCCAGCTCACATCATCAGGATTGATTAAGTCTGGCACGGTCCACCCTGTGAGGTCGTACTCGGCCATACAGGTGCGCACGAGGTCGTGCATGCGCTCGGTCAAACCAGTGGTATGCGCAAAGTTGAGCGCGATGAGACGGTTTTCTTCGGTGGACCCCGCATAATTGACCTCGTAGAGTTCGTGCCGAGCACCAAATTCCGTGCCGATGGCGTCCCAGAGCAGCTTCATCAGCTTGACTCGCTGTTCCGCGTCATAGCCGCCCGAGCCGCGAATGTACTTGTCGAGGTAGGGGCGCAGGGCAGGATTGTGGAAGTCCCGCGCACTGGAGTTGAGATAGATCAAGCCGCTGGTCACACTCTGCTCAATCAGGTTTTTGATGATCGGATAAAACGTAGGGGCAAAGACCTGGTAAGCTGAGGCCGCCTCGAGATTCGGTAGCACCGCGCCATTGACCCACGGCGTGGCATTGCGCGCCATGGCCTCTGACAGGCTCCAGAACAGATTGCGGTAGGCTACAACCTCCCCCATCCGCACTTGCTGGCCACGATAGTCCTTCGTCCCAGTCGCCTCCAGCGCCTGTATCATTAACCCCGCGATGAACTCCAGTTTGACCGCGAGCCGGGTGCAGCCATGCAGCAAGGCACGCGGCAGGAACCCGGTCTGCGGCAGGAAGTTATTGGCGGCCTCGATGTCACCGTAGACAAAGACATCCTCCCACGGGATGAAAGCGTCCTCCAGCACAAAGACGGCGTCGTTCTCATCGAGGCGGCTGGAGAGGGGATAGTCAAACGGGGTACCCATCACCGCGGCCGCGTTCTCATAGGAGGCGCGTGAGATGAGCTTAACGCCCGACGCATTCATAGGCACCATGAAGACACAGGCGTACTGCTTGTCCTGCACAGGGAGCAAGCCATGGTGCGCCACGAAGGTGGCATGCGTCAGCGCTGAGCCAGTCGCAACGATCTTGGCGCCACTGACATATATGCCCTTGTCGGTCTCACGCGTGGCGTGCACGCACACCTCGGCGCGCTCGTGAATGGCGCGGTCCCGATCCACTGGAGGATGGATGATCGCATGGTTGAGGAAGAGCACCTGCTCCTGCGCCTTCTTGTACCAAGCCAGGGCATTGGCCTCGTATGGCGCATAAAATGCGGCATTCGCCCCCAGGGTGCCGAGAAATGACCCTTTGTAATCTGGAGAGCGCCCGAGCCAGCCGTATGTCAAGCGCGACCAGGCAGCGATGGCGTCGCGTGCCGCAAGTTGCTCTTCCCAGGTGTAGGGGGCCCGGAAGTAGCGGTGAGTATACCCGCCGGAGCCGGTGTCCGTGGCGGTGGTGAGCACCTCGTGCAGCGCCGGGTCGTGCAGGGCATCGTACAGGCGGGCAATCATGCGGGCCGTATTGCGAAAGGCCGGGTGCGTCGTGACATCCTTGACACGCTCACCGTAGAGCCAGATTTCACGCCCATCGCGCAGGCTCTCGAGATATTCTGCCCCGGTCAGCGGGCGGGTCGGTGACGGTACGGCTGCGGTGGCCACTGCGTCCGTGGTATTGGCAGACATGGCTGTTCTCCCCTGCGTGACACATTGCTTCTCCTTGTGAGAACGCCATGGTATCACCCGTGCTCAGGGACGACAATAGGCAGATGTGGCGGCCACATGGGTTTTCAGGGCCGACTGGACATGGCATACTGTAGAAACGACACAAGACTACCCGCAGAATCGGAGGTAGAGAATGCTCAGCTTGCAGGATAATAAACTCCTTACACGGACCGGTCCGGGCACGCCGATGGGAGCCCTGTTTCGCCGCTTCTGGCACCCGGTGCTGCTCGCAGAGGAACTCCCAGAAGCGGATGGGCCGCCAGTACGCCTGCGGGTGCTCGGCGAAAATCTCGTCGCCTTCCGCGATACCCAGGGTAGGGTTGGCATCGTTGATGCCCTCTGCCCGCATCGCCGGGCCGGCATGTTCTTTGGTCGTAACGAAGAGTGCGGTCTGCGCTGTGTGTACCACGGCTGGAAGTTCGACGTGCACGGCAACTGTGTGGATATGCCCACCGAGCCGCCAACCTCGAATTTCAAGGAGAAGGTAAAAATTAAAGCCTATCCGACTGCGGAGTGCGGCGGCTGCATCTGGGTCTATATGGGACCAACGGACAAGCAGCCGGCCCTACCGCATTTCGAGTGGGCCAGCGTCCCGGACTCTCACCGCGTCCTGTCGCGCTGGATCCAGGAATGCAACTATATGCAGGCGGTGGAGGGAGAGATTGACTCCGCCCATGTGTCCTGGCTGCACGCGCCGCTGCGGGCAGAAAACAGTCCGTTCCGTGGCCGCTTCGACAATGCCATCCTGACGGATGGTGCACCCGTGCTGACCGTCAAGCCCACCGACTACGGTTTCTGCTACGGCGCCCGCCGCGATGCGGACAGCGACCAGTATTACTGGCGTGTCACCCAGTGGCTGCTCCCCACCTACAGCCTCATTCCCTCCAAAGGCTTCCCCCGTGGTGGCCGGTGCTGGATCCCCATTGACGACTCGCACATCTCCGTCATCCAGTACGCCTACCATCCGGAGCGTCCGTTGACGGAAACAGAGGTGCAAACCCGCAAGCACAGTCCTGAGATCGAGCCGGTCCTCTACCGTCTGCCGGACGGCGCCATCATTGATATCTGCCGAGACGTGCGCCATGCTGAGAACAACTACCTCATCGACCGCGCGATGCAGCGCACCCAAACCTTCACCGGTATTCAGGTCGTTCGTACCCAGGACACGGCCATGACAGAAAGCATGGGCGGCATCGTCGACCGCAGTGAGGAGCACCTGGGTACTACAGATGCCGCAGTCATTGCTGCCCGTCGTCGCCTCCTCCAGATGGCAAGTGACCTGCAAAACGGTATCGAGCCCAGCGCAGCCCTGCAGCCGGAAATCTACAATGTCCGCGCCGTTGATATGGTGTGTAAAGAGCCTGACTTTTTGCGCTTTATGGACCTCTACGCCGAAGAAGCTATCGGCACGGTCCCCTTTCCGGGCCGCTCGTGAACATGCCAGGGCCTGGCAGATGTCAGGCCCTGGGTCTCAGTAAAACCCCACTCCACCGTTAACGTGGATGGTCTGACCGGTGATAAAACCGCCGTCATCACTGACGAGAAACAGGCAGGTGGCGGCTATTTCCTCAACGGTCCCCTGCCGTCCCAGGGGAATGCCGGCCGCGTTTGGCGTTCGCCCTTGGTACCACTCGGGATTAGCCCGTGAGGTATCAATACTGCCTGGTGAGACGACATTGACCCGAATGTTCTGGCCGGCAAACTCCGAGGCTAAACTCCGCGCCAACCCTACCAGGCCCATTTTAGCAGCCGAGACATGGGCCCGCGCGGCGCCACCGGTAAAGGCCCCCTCACCCGTGAAGAACAGAATGCGTCCATAATGGTTAGTGACCATGCTATTGATGACGGCGCGGGTGCAATAGAAGGCCCCATCGAGGACGACACCGCGCACGCTCTCCCAGTCCTCCAGGGTCACCTCCGTGAAGGGCTTATGGGGACGAATCGCGGCATTGTTGATGAGGATGTCGATACGGCCAAATTCCGATAGCGCGCGCGACACCATACGATCGACTTGCTCTTTCTTGGAGACATCGGCGAGGAGAGACAGGGCCTTGCCGCCACCGGCGCGGACCTCCTGGGCGACCGCGTCTGCCTCAGCCTGGTTAGTGCGGGAGTTGACGACAACGTGGGCTCCTTCCGCAGCCAGCATCAATACCGTGGCGCGGCCAATATTCCGACCCGAGCCGGTGACCAGGGCAACTTTGCCATCGAGCTTACCCATCAACGCTTCCTCCTGGAGTTCTGTGCATGCAGTCCTTACGATAGGGGCACGATTATAGCACGGTTGCCTGGGGCGTCCTCTCTGGAGACGTGCCCGCAGCGAGGCTTGACAGCCTCCTCATCCTCTTTACAATGGGACTGGGACCACAACAGGTGTGCCTTCTGGAGGACAGAACACTATGGAAGCGAGCGCAATATCCCACATTGCCATTTGCACCAGGGATATGGAAAAGTCTCTGGTCTTTTATCGCGACATGCTGGGCATGACGGTGCTATTTGATGGCTACACAGACCCGACTGAGGGCGGGCGGCTGCATAATTACCAGCAAGCGCGAAAAAGCCGGCGGCGGGTCAGCCTGAGCTTTGGGGCAGGCAAGAAGCCTACCCTCACCCTCACCAGTCACCCCGGCGAGGAGATCGCCGGAGCACCGCTGAAGCTGGATCAAATGGGTATTACGCACTTCTCATTTACCGTGCCCGACACCGAGGCTTTACTGGAAGAATTAGTAGCAAAAGGCGCCACACTGGGCGGACCACGGGAGTCATTCACGAACAGGGCAGGGCGTGTTCGTAGCTTCTACGTGTATGACCCCGATGGGATCATCATCCAGTTTGACAGTGGGCTCAACGAAGGCTAAAACGTCGTACGCATTCTAAGGAGGAATGCATGGGCAAGCTCGACGGGAAAGTCATCATCGTGACCGGCGCAAGTCGGGGCATTGGCGCAGAAATCGCCAGAGTGTTTGCGGCGGAAGGCGGCCAGGTTATCTGCTCGGCGCGCACCGTGCAGGAGGGGACCCACCCCCTGGAAGGGTCGCTAGAGAAGACCATTGCCGACATTCAGGCGGCCGGCGGAGAGGCCACAGCGGTGGCGGCAAACGTGTCGTTGCCGGAAGAGTGTGAGCAACTGGTGCAGGAGACCCGCCGCATCTATGGGCCACCGGATGTGCTGGTCAACAACGCAGCCCTGACCTACTACTATCCGGTGAAGGATTTTCCTTTGAACCGCTGGATGCGCTCCTGGGCAGTGAATTTCCACGCGCCTTTTCTCCTGAGCAAGCTCGTGCTGGAGGACATGATACCGCGGAAGCGTGGCAGTATCGTCAATATTTCCTCCGGCGCTGCGGTGGGACCTGGCCGAGGGCCGTACCCCGCTGATGGCACAGCGGACCGTGGCGGGACATGCTACGGCGCCGAGAAAGCAGCGCTCGAACGGTTCACGCAGGGGCTGGCCCATGAAGTTTACCAGTATGGCATCTCCGTCACCTGTGTCTCCCCGTCGCAGATAGTGCCCACGCCGGGAACCGTATTTCACAAACTGGTTAGCGGTATGGACGACCCGCGTGGTGAGCCCCCGGAGTTAATGGCCAAGGCGACCTTGTTACTAGCGACTGAACCATTGGATAAAGTCACGGGGCGGGTGACGTACAGCCAGGAGATCCTCAAGGAGTTTGGTTGGATCACCGCGGCAAAGGGTAGGGGAGTAGACCCGGCTCTCCCGGTAAGTGGCTATAGTCAGCGTTAGGCTTCGACTGTCTGACGGGGATACCACAAGAGGCCCCTATTCTCCAAGCAAGAAGGCGTAAGCTCATTTCCCAAGAGATGATCCGTTTGGCGCACCAGTGCTTTGGAGATCACAGAGAATCAGGAGAAGATATCAAGGCATGATATAATGGACCATTCTTGTAGTATGTCTAGATAGCGTTCGGCTATGCAACGCTCCTCGCTCTCTTCCTGGCCAGGGAGAGGGGATTTGGGAAAAACTGCATGGCCCTGATTCTGCATAGTATAGTATTGGCTCATTCTGCATAGTATGGTATTGGCTCATTCTGCATATTTCATGTTAGGCAGCATAACCATCTAGCGGTCTGGTCGTACTGATGCAGCCGTTTGAATTTCTTATCAGAAGTCGCCCAGTCTCGCAGCAAACACGCCGACAAGAGCGCCTACGTGAATGGAAGGAATTCGTGAGGCACGAAGCAATGCGTTATTGGACTTCCTCGCATGTGCCCGCAGACGGTCCCGTTTGCATTACTCTGGTATATTTGTACGATGAGGCGGCTTTAGATGTGGATAATCTTCTCAAGCCTATTCAAGACGCTCTGGTCGGTTTGGTGTTTTCCGACGATTCCATTGTCACTGATGCCATTTGCCGTAGGAGGCAACTGGGAGGCACTTTCGATCTCAGTCGAGCGTCACCCGTGCTCATAGAAGGCTTTGAGTACGGCGATGAGTTTGTATATGTGCATGTCGCTGATGCACCACCGCAGGAACAACTGCTATGAATAGCTCTACTCAAGAAATATATCGGCGCAAGATTCAGGAGATTGCCAACGACTACGAGACTCGCGGCTACAGAGTCCTCATCGAGCCCGCCACCACGGCACTCCCGGCATTCCTGGCGAACTTTCATCCAGATATCGTTGCCTATGGGCCGGAAGACTCTATCGTCATAGAAGTAAAAGTCGGGATAAGAACAGCAGCTTCAGAGCGTTACAGAGAGCTGGCGGAAACTATCCAGCACCATCCTGGATGGCGCTTTTCATTGGTGGTAGTCGATCCACGGTCCGATGACGTTACGCCATCAACTCGGCCATTGCTTGATCGAGAAAAAATTGTCGAGCGCCTGAAGGAAGCAGAAGATCTCCTTAAGCGAGGTGTAAAGGAGGCTGGTTTCGTCCTGTTATGGGTGTCTATTGAGGCTCTTCTGAGGCATATTGCGTCTCGAGAGGGCCTTCCCCTTGAACGCGTACCGTCTTCTACCCTGTTAAAGGAACTCTTCTCGCTGGGTCTTCTTTCGCGCAATGGCCTTGACATTGCTTCACGGGCATTTTCTGTCCGTAACTCGCTTGTCCATGGATTTGAGGCTCCAGAGCTTGATGCAACTTTGGGAGAGTTGACCACACTTGCGCACGAGCTGCTTGCAGAATTTGATCAAGCGGGAAACAGCATTGCCTAACAACGCCTTGCAGCTGACTGCCTACAGCGTCCGCTCGTACCTCGCTCCCGCTTCCGGCAGCAGCTGAAGGCTGGCGTTAGACCTCAAAACTGCAAAGGAAAAACTTATGGAAGAAAGCTCGCTTGGAGCAAGAGCCCAAGATTATATTGCTACCACGCGACAGCATTTCGCCACCTATCACAACCACAAAGAACAAATGGCCTATACAATAACTGCTCTCTACCTCACAGGCATAAGTACATTTTTGGTTCAGAAAAAATCTGCCGCTCTCGTTGTCACGCCGACATGGCTCACTGTTTTGGTCGCTACTGCGCTGTGCGGAGCGGTCCTTGCCTTCGTTTGGTGGCAATTTGCCATGAAAAATCTTGCCACGAAAATCATCGCCGGTTGTGATGTGGTCCGTGGACAATGGCTCAAAGAGCCTCCAAAACAAGAAGAACTCTCCATGACAAAGTTTGAGTATGAAGATGGCCAATGCTTTGAGGATGGTTTCACAATGCCTCTTTATATCTCAATTCAATCATTCCTCGTTGATGCATGCATATTACGAGATTGTCTAGCAGAATTTTTAGCATCAGAGGTGTTTTCAGAAGGTAAGAAATCTTCGTCTCATAATATAACCACCATGGGATCACTACGAAAAAAGGTTTTAGATTCTCTTCGAAAGGAGAATGTATTTGCAAATCGCTTGTATGATACCAGTTCCCAGAAATACTTGTGCATCCTGTTCCAAGGTATGCGGCAGAGCGCTCGGAGGTTGCTACAGGTTGCACAGCTATTTTCCGGATTTGGTATGATATTACAGATAATAGCAAAGGTGGATGGCTTGCTGAGTTAGGAAATTATCGTGATCTTGTAGTTCATTTAGATCCACTTGCAAGGGCTGAAAGGAAGCTTTTTGTTGTATGTAAAACAGCATTAATAAGGGAAGACAGAAACTTCCCTGCAATACACTGTCCTTTGCCTGATGATCCACTTGCCATTTCATTCTCTAGAGAGAAGAGAACAAATTTTGAGAGTTTCGAGAAATGGTTTGAAATATTTACAAAGGCTGCTAGGGGAGAGGTTCCAGATCGAGATGGGCTTTTATACTGCCATAATGTTCTGGGCAATCTTGCTCGTTTATCAATAGATATTGCCTTTTTATCGCCAATTAAACCCGGGATGATGGCATTTGACGAAACTAACATAATAGGCCCTATAAGAATTACCATAGCACGTGGGACGGAGTATTTGATCATTCCTGTCATCCTAGAGCATGCGACAGATTTTCCGCTCTCCCTACAGATGCGCCAGTGGCTAGATCTCACTAGTGGAATGGACGTGGAAGAGGCTGTCGCCGAAATCGCAATGGCGGTGCGACACGCGTCGACGCGAAAGCCTGAGACACTTCCGAGGATCTCCGCAGAGGAGGCCCAAGAAATAGCAGCTCAAGTCGCCAATGAGGTCCGCGGCGGAAAAGTTGAGGAGGCGGCACCACCGGATGCAGTGTTTCTCGTTCATGGGAGTGACCGATTGCTACTCGACGAAGTGGAGAGCTACCTTGAGGCGCAGGGTGTGAGATCCGTGGTCCTTACGAAGATCACCGGTGCTGAACAGTCCTTGTTTCAGAAGTTCCTGAAGTGGGGCGGAGAAGCGCGGTTCGCGATCGTTCTCTTCTCCGCCGACGATCTCGGAGCAGCGCGGGTTCAGTACGAGCATAAGGGCGTTGGGGAGAAAGCACTTCAGTTTAGGGCGCGGCAAAACGTCATCCTCGAACTGGGTTTTTTCTACGGACGGCTCGGTTGGGAGAACGTGTTCGCACTATATAAGCCTGCCGATGAAGTATTTCCCAACTTCGAACTTCCATCCGACCTAGGTGGAGTCGTGTTCGACCAGGTAGATACAGAGGGAAACTGGAAAAGACTGCTCATCGATCGTTTGCTGGCTGCGGGATTTGAGTTGCAAAAGAGAAAAAGGCCCGTCTAACACACGCTCGCAGCCGACCGCTGAAAGCGGCGGCTGAAGCGAATCGTTCGGGTAAGCGCCGGGACAAGCCGGCACAGTGGTGAAGGGTGCAAGTCCCTGACGGTGAAGGTCCAGCCAACCACACTGGCCCCGAGTCATGTGCAGGCGCCGGTAACGGTGTCGGCGCAGCGTTGACAGGGGAACGTGCCGGCAGAGTATCGAGCCCCGCAATCGGGCTACTCCTGGGTGCCGACGCGCTCCGAACACGCGGCAGGCTCTCCCGTAGACGTCGCTCTGGCCAGGCGGAGACGGACCTGGCGGGGGTCGGAGACCTCTGGCATGCACGGAAACACTGTGTGCGGAACCCGGGAGGCCCTGCCTCTGGCCTGGCAGTGATGCCAGGTCCGCACCGTGAACCCAAGGGATACGACGGTGATGCACGGGTGCAGGAAGTCGGACCGCTCCATCGTATCGAGTAAGCCCCTGAACAAAGGTGCTGGGGCGCCAGGACTGGCGGAGGGGGTGGAGAGCAGGGGACTGGCCAAGGGGAACGTGGTCCAGCATACCAGGAGCCGGACGCAGAGCCGAGGTCTTCCTGTCATACGGGCTCGACTATGTACGGTAGGCATCTTCAGAGGCCTGCGCGTTATCACCCGAGGCAGGAGCCCGGTGCGGTAGTGCCGCACGCCGGGATCTGTGCGGGGGGCGTCGGGTAACCGGCGTCCCTACCGCGACTGCCAAGTCAGAGGAAGGAACA
>Ga0081455_10005908_pt1 | contig 13284 bp, 9 predicted proteins | sample TabmetS3T2R1_FD_70207 | JGI IMG/M metagenome (GOLD analysis project Ga0081455, IMG submission 70207) | Tabebuia heterophylla rhizosphere microbial communities from the University of Puerto Rico - S3T2R1 | ecosystem: Host-associated > Plants > Roots > Rhizosphere ... | reverse complement strand
ATGAAGGGCATGACGACTTGCCTAAGCTCCTTGGTGACGGGGTCGAAGATCATTTTCACGTCGCGCTTCACGACTGCTTCCGCGACCTTTTCCGGCATGACCAAGCCGAACATCTCAACGAAGAGCTCGACGAGGTCGGTACGCCCTTCCTTGACGGGCAGGTACATCATTGGTCGCGAGTCGCCGCAGACTATAAAAGAGAAGCCGGAATTTGTCTGTTGCGCTGCCGCGTTCTTGACCGCCACGAGCGAGGAGACCATTGGAAGCATGGCGAGGCCCGAGAGCAGACCCCTCCTGTTTAAGCCGCCCTTTTGACGAGCCGATTCCGCACTCTCGGAGACATGGTGCCTGTCCATCCTGCGCTCCATCCATTGTTCGTGTAACAAGCAGCCGCGAGAGGCGGGAGCGCATCTGTCACATGCGCTCCCTTGTTGCTTCCGCTTGCCTCTGTCGGACCAGCTTTGGTCGGGGGAGAACCTATTGGCCTTCGCGGTGCTTGATCATTTCTTCAATCTTCTTCTTCACTGATTCGAGATTGAAGGAAGCCGGGTCCTGCATCGGCGGATAATCGATTGCCGTCAGCGCCAGCTTCCCGACATACTGCTGAACCAGGACGAAGCGCCAGAACTCACGGGCGAAAAAGTCGTTGCCATAGCCGAATGCGCCGGCGTTGGACGACTCGCCGCGAATGAACGGCGTCCGCTCGAACGGATCCTGGCGAATGTTGACCATCGATGGCATGTCGGTGGTGGTTTTCTCGCCCGGCCAGCCCCAAGGCTGCACATAGAACTGGAACTTGAAGTTGTCGATGCGGACTGCGCCGAGCTGGGCGCCACCGAAGTAGAATATCTCATGACGCTTGGATGGGCCTTTTCCGGTGAGCAGATCCATCTGATTGTAACCGTCCAGATGGTTCTTGTAGGTCCGATCGCCGAGCTTCACGCCCTTCAGCAGTTGCTCACCGATATTGGGATTGCCCGCCGCGGCCATCAGGGTGGGGAACCAATCCAGTCCGGAGATGATTTGGTTCTCGACGGTCCCCGGCTTGATCGCGCCCGGCCAGCGAATGATGCACGGCACGCGGAAGCCGCCTTCGCCAACGGTGCCCTTGGTGTTCTTGAACGGTGTCATGCCGCCGTCGGGCCAGGTGAACACCTCCGCGCCGTTGTCCGTGGTGAAGATGACGATGGTGTTGTTGGCTTCGCCCATGTCATCGAGCTTCTTGAGCAAGGCGCCGACGCTATCGTCGAGCTGCGCCATGCCGGCTTCTTCGAGACCGTAGTTGGTGTCGCTGTTCTGCATGGCGCTGTACTTCTTCGAAAGGAAAGTCCAGACGTGCATGCGAGTGGTGTTGTGCCAGACGAAGAACGGTTTGCCATCCCGCTTGGCTTTGTCCATGAAGTCGCTGGAAGCCTTGACCAGCACCTCGTCGAAGGTCGTCATATCGTACTTGGCCTTCAGGAATGGCAAGTCGTGCATGTTCGGTACGTTCGACATGTCCGCGAACGGCGGCAGTGGACCTTCATCAATGATCCTCTGTTTTCCGACTTTGCCCCAGCGCGGCATCTCAGTCGCATCGTCGGTGTCGGTGGCGAAGCTTCGGATCAGGCTTCGCGGGCCGTTCTTGTTGTAATAGTCCTGGTTGACGGGAAATGAGTACCAGTAGGGGTCGGACATCGCGTCGAGGTGGTACAGATATCCGAAGAACTCGTCGAAGCCGTGTAGGGTCGGCAGGAACTTGTTCAGATCGCCGAGATGGTTCTTGCCAAACTGACCCGTGGCATACCCTTGAGTCTTCAGAGCGGTGGCCAGCGTAGCCGCCTGAGCCGGTATTCCGACGTCTGCTCCAGCTTGGCCAACGGTCGTCAGTCCAGTGCGAATGGGCAGCTCGCCGGTTATGAAGTTCGCTCGGCCCGCCGTGCAACTTGCCTCGGCGTAATAGTCCGTGAACATCATGCCTTCTGAGGCCAGCTTGTCGAGGTTCGGTGTCTTCCCCGACATCATGCCGCGATGGTACGCGCCGATGTTGAACCAGCCAACATCGTCACCCATGATCACAAGGATGTTGGGTGGTCGTTGCTGCTGCGCGGATACGGGAGCGCTCACAATGAGCGCGGCGGCGAACAGCGCAAACAGACCGAGGCAGGTGCTCCTGAGAGCGCCCCGGACGATTCTGAACATACTCATGGTTGCCTTCCCTGGTGCCGGCTGCGCAATCCTGGGCCGCAGCCTTCGCCCCTCCACCGACCGGCGGTCGTTGCCTTTGCCGATCCACGCAGGATCACGCTTCGGGCAACGGGTCGGACGCCTTGCGGGCAGGAAATCTGACAGAGCGGCGTTTGAGGCGCTATGCGAATTCGGCCGATGACGGAGGCGTCCGAGGGTCGCGTTGCAGCGTGACTGAAGGCGATTCACCGAAGGTAGTCCGGTAAGTTACCGCAAAGCGCCCGAGCTCAAGGAATTGATGATTTCGGGCGACCTCTGCGACCGTGGATGTCGAAGGATTGGCACATCGCAGCGCCGAGCGTGCTTCGTTCAATCGTCGCAGCAAAAGATATCGCATGGGGCTGACGCCGAGAAACTCGGCGCAACAGACCCTTAGCGTCCGCTCCGCGACGCCGATCTCTGCGCAAAGGGCAGACATGTTGAGCCTTTGATCACGGCGCTTGATTAGCGTTTCTTCAAGACGGACCATGACGGCGGCGTGATGGAGTTTTGCTTTGGAGTTTCCCTTCGTCTCTCTGGCACTGAGGCAATTGACGATTGCGTCGAGCATTTCCTGCTCCAACGCTGTTGCCATCCTGGCGTGCTCGATCGATTTTTTTCCGGCCCCCGCAAGATGGCAGGCTCGCCTGAACAAGTCCCTGAATCGCGATCTTTCCGCGCGCGAAGGACTGAGTATCGTTCGCGCGTGCGGCAATGTGATGGGCCGTTCGGTCAATGTCTTGCAGTACCGTGCTAATTGGTCGGGTGGTGAGGCTATCAATCCCCATTCGCAGGCACCGTTGAATTGTTGATGCCCGCGCTCGCCCTGGCCATGAAGAACGATGTCTCCGTTTTGCAACGCACATCCGCCGAAACGGGAAGATCCTTTACCGATAGGGAACGACAGGAAAATCGACCCAGGAGGGAGAGAAATATAGGCAATGCGTGAAAGGCTTTCGCAGCACCGATAAATTTCCAGATGTTTCAATTTCAGCCGTGTCAGACACGCCTTGAAATCTCCTGCGCCTGTTATCGTGAGGTCGACGCGTGTATCGCCAAATGCGGCCGCGTAGGCGCCAGGATCACTGAACGAAAATGTGCTGCCCTCTGCCATATGCCCGTCCTCGGACCGGCGCCCGGTTCTTGCAACCTGTCAGGGGATATGCGTCTCACCGGGAGCAGCATTAAAGCAGCTTGACGACTTTCGACTATGCAGCTTCGGAACTTTGGAGGGGGATCGCTAAGCGCCCGGCAGTCTGCCGTTCGGGCGGGCCTGAGCGAAGCGATGAGCCAGGCTTCGACGTGAACGTACGGAGGTGGTTCGATCTCCGGCAGTGCCGACTCGATATGCATTTGCGGCAAAGAACACCACGATCGGGCTCAATGGAGAGCCCGACGGGAGAGAAAGGGTCAGGGCGACCCATGCGACTTTCCGATCGCGAAAACGCGATCGTTGGTGATCGCATTGGGTCTCTGCTGACCAACGGGGGTGTTGTCGCCGATCGACGGGGCGCGCGAACCGGTCGGTCCACCCGCGATGTCCTTCGTGGTCTCTTCGGCTCCTGGAGTGTCATCCAACGCCTGGACCGGCACGGAAACAACGTTTGGCGTTCCCCAGGCAGTCGAGATGCGAATTTCGCGGGCCGCAAAAACGATGCGCTGCGTGAACACGTTGCTGATTACCGCTGCAACCCGGCCTTCGCAATCGATCACCGGTGCTCCCGAAGCGCCGTGATCGATCACGAGGCGGTTCTCACCTACATACATTTCAAGGAGCGCCAGGCCCGCGAGCTTTCCGTTGTCTCCGAATCGAACGAACCGTCCTCCGACGGGCTGGAGGCGGCCCTCTGGATAGGCGAATGTCATGACCTCCTCCTCCGGCGCGAGCGGCTTGCTTCGAAGTTCGACAGAGCGCGCTGTGGAAACGGCGTTTTGAAGCTCGATGACGGCCAGCTTTTCCGACTGGCTTCCTGCCAGGCGCCTGATGCGTGCGGCGACCGACTGGCGGCCGGCTCCGTCCACGACCTCGATCGGTTTCCAGTCCTCCACCGAAAGGTTCATGCCCGCCGTGACGTGCTCGGCTGTGACGATCATTGCGGGGGACAGGAACCAACCTGTCCCTCGCACACCTGCCAGCTCGCGAGAAGCATCGCGCTCGGCGTCATCGAAATATCGCGTGATGCTAACCGTGGAGTGCGCGAGCCGCGTGGGATCGATGCAGCCTGCCCAAGTGGGTTGCGCACTTACGGGAAGAACGACAGAAACGAACAGCAGAAAACCAATGCGTCCATGCATTGCACCGAATCCCCTGGCCCGCCCACAGTGAAAGGGCAGCCCTGTGACGAGGCAACAGGGCGGATCGGCTTATCCGAAGGTCTTCGGGGAAAACGGGATTTTTTGCGCGCCGTGTCACGCTTTTGTCACACGCGCCCGCGCTCATCCCAAAAGCTGATCTAGTTGGGCAATGCCGGCAAAATCATTCAGTTCCTAAATCGGCTGCTCGAATCTGGCGTACGGCTGGCGGGAGGCCGCCGCGTTCGGCTTCGAACCGGCCAAAGGCCTGCGGTCTTCAGCGATGATCGGCGATCGAGACAGACTTCCGGCTGCTCCCCGGAGCGCCGCAATGTCTCCGACGGAGACTCTCCAAACAGCATGCGGTAGGCAACCGAGAATCGCCCAAGCTCCCAAAAGCCATGGTCGGTCACAATCCGCGTGACGGTTGCGTTTGACAGATCGGAATGCAGGAGCGCCTGCCGGACGAGGTGCATTCGGCGCAGGGTCAGATAGCGGATTGGCCCCATACCGAGATGCTCTTCGCAGGAGGCGCGCAGCGTGCGCTCCGCGACGCCGATCGCAGCGCAAATTTCGTTGAGATAGAGCGGCCGGTTGTGACTTGCCTCTACGAATTCCTCGAATCGCGCGAGGATGTTGCCTCGGCGACGGCTGCCTGTGCTCCGCTCACCGGCGGCGCCGTCGGCGAGGCATCTCACTGTGATGTGAGTGAGTTCATGCTCCAACGCCCGGCTTACCTCCGGGCGCGCCAGAATATCGGGCGTGTCATGAGCAAGCTGGCAGATGCTCTTGTGCACGCTTAGTAGTCGGAGCATCAGCGAAGAGGCCGGGCGAATAGTAGATTCGCGCGGCGTTTCCAGTAACTTTGCTCCGATGATTGCCTCAGCTGCAGCAGCCAACTCAGCAATCGGAAGGGATACTGTGCCATAGCCCAAGTGCGCGGTAGATCGCTGATGCATGACGTCGGACCGGTTCACGACGATCTCGCCAGGCAGAACTTCACGGCCACAGTGAAGCAATGTTGCTGAATTGGAATCGGTAAGAAAACCAATCGATCTGCGGCCTGGCTTCACCGCAACAGTATTGACCTCCGGGAGCGATACCTGAATTCGGTGGGCCAATATGCCGTTCATGCCGACTTGCGCAACTTTGGCATGAAAACTTCCCTTTGCTGTGGGAAAGAGCTCAACGTCGGCCGTCCGAAAAAACGAAGCGCACGCCGACGGATCGTCAAAACTGAGTACTCTACTCCACGCCATCTCTGTTCTCCCCCGAAACAGAAATTACTCAACAACTTGCAGCAGCAGCGATTTAGGGTCGGGAGGACTTAGCTTCGGATCGCCCTGGGTAACCAGTGTGATGGCGGCAATCCGAAAACGCGGTTGCAATGCGGACCGGTAGTATATCTCTGATCGACATACCTATTGGGACGCTGGGTGCGCCATTCCGTCGCACTATTGGTCAGCACTGCTGTTCTATGTCGTGAGGCCGAGGACTTCGTCAGGAGGCGAATGAAGCCAGTCCCCTTCGGCGCGGTTCGACAAGATCGAACAGTTAGCTAATTCTGCTCTTGATGCTGTGGATGGCCGCTCCATCCGGCACGCGAGTGCCATGGGATGTGGGAGTTGCTAGGGCTCCCACGATCTGGAGGAGCCATCCATGCAGATGATCACGACAATTGGACTGGACATCGCAAGGTCGGTTTTTCAAGTTCACGGGGTTGATGCTGGCGGTCAGGTGAGCGACAGGATTTGGCTCGTCACCTTCTTGGACTATGATTTGGGTTACTTCGACGATGAGACTTGCAGGCTCGAACCCCTTGCAAATCCCTTCGGACCAAAGGTGTTATCTATGTCTCCGGAGCGAGACGTAACCCTCTGTCCGGAACGGACCAACATCTGATGGCTCCCGGAGCTGGATTCGAACCAGCGACCATTCGATTAACAGTCGAATGCTCTACCGCTGAGCTATCCGGGAATAGGCGAACAGGCGTTCGCGAGCGGGCCTGCGTATAACAAAGGCCTTTGCCGTTGCAAAGGTCCAATTGGCCCGCTTCGTCACGAGGTGAGGGAAGGGCGGAAACCTGCTGGACCACAAGGGATTTCTTGGGCCATCGCCCAGGCGGCAAAGCCCGTCTGGCGCAATCCGCCCATCCACAGGCGTCATGGGACAGCCGCCAAATCGTCCCAATCCGGCCCGAGCCTCGCACGTGCCGGATTTCACGGAGGTTGATTCGATGCCAGTCATTGAGACCGACCTGAAGCCGACCCCGTCGATTGTTCCGATCGACGTTTTCGACATGAGCGATGACGAATGCATGGCGCGGCTGGCGGAAATCGTCCGCGAGCCCGATCTCGAACATCTCGACGAGATGGCGCGCCTGATCGCACGGCTTGCCGTCACGATCGAATAGCGCCGCGCCGGGGCTGCGTGCCAGGAGGCGGCCTCGGGCCGACGCCAACGCCTTGTTGCGTTTTCAGACCTCTTGTTCCAAAAGGTGACCGGTTTCCGCTTCGATTTCGGGTCTTGCCAATGTCGGGTTTTTCAACCGCGCGCCAGAAAATGGTCGATGGTCAGGTGCGCACCAGCGATGTCACCGACAGCCGGATCCTCGATGCCATGCTGATGGTGCCGCGCGAGGCCTTTGTGCCATCAGCACAACAGGCGCTTGCCTATCTCGACCTCGATCTTGACGTCGGTGCCGGTGGAACCCGGCGCTATCTGCTCAAGGCGGCTTTGACCGCAAAGCTGCTGCAGGCTGCCGAGATCAAGAGCACCGACAATGTGCTCGCGGTCGGTGTGGCGTCAGGCTATGTGGCCGCACTGGTTGCAGGGATCGCCGCCAAAGTGACGGCAACCGAGAGTGATCCGACGCTGGCGTCGCAAGCGGCGGCGACGCTCGCCGGGCTTGGACTGTCCAATGTTACCGTCCGCGCCGCGGCCGCAGCCGATGGAGATGAGACTTCGGCGCCTTATGACGTCGTCGTCCTCAATGGGGCCACCGAAATTGCGCCCGCGCGGCTGTTTGGCCAGCTTGCGGAAGGCGGTCGGCTGGTCGGCGTGTTTGCCGTGACCAAGCCGTCGCGGGCGATGGTGGTGACGCATTCCCACGGCGATTTCGGACATCGCATATTGTTTGATGCCGCAGCGCCCGTGCTGCCTGGCCTAGAACGCCTCGCCGAATTCGTTTTCTAGGCGCTTTTCCGCCCTTGGCAGCCGGCATTTCCGCCCCTCGGCAGCTGTTAAATCCGTTCGAAATCAGAAGTGTGGCCGGATTGCCCCACTATGGAGAGTTTCGGCATTGCATGCTTGCCGGGGTGTTCCGTCTCGCCTAGCTGCGGAATAAGGTGAGCCGGGACTCACCTGTTAGAGGTGGCGCCGGCCTATGCGTTTGGGCAGGCGAAAGAAATGATGATTGGATTTTTGGGGATGCGTGGGATGAAGGTTTTTGCCGGGGCTGCGGCTTCGGCCCTTCTGATAGCTCTGATGGGGCCGGTGCCCGCGCTGGCCGACACGATCGAGGCGGCGCTGGTGCGCGCCTATCAAACCAATCCACAGCTCAACGCGCAGCGCGCGCAGGTGCGCGTCACCGATGAAAACGTGCCGCAGGCGCTTTCCGGCTACCGTCCAAAAGTCGCGGTGACGGCAAGTGCGGGCGCTCAATATACGGACGTACTCACCACCGCGGGCGGCGATGCGAACAGGCTGGTGCGCACCCACGTTTCCGGCACTAATCCGCCGCTTAGCGCCGGCATTACCGTCTCGCAGACGCTGTTCAACGGTCAGCAAACCGCAAACAGGACCCGCGCCGCGGAGAGCCAGGTGTCGGCAGCGCGCGAGGCGCTGCGCGTGCTTGAACAAACCGTGCTGCTGCAAGCCGCCACAATCTATATGGATTTCCTGCGTGACTCCGCGAACGTGGAAGTTCAGCGCAGCAACGTGCGCGTGCTCGAACAGACGCTGAAGCAGACCAAGGATCGCTTCAATGTCGGCGAGGTCACCCGCACTGACGTGGCGCAGTCCGAGGCGCAGCTCGCCGCCGGCAAGACTCAGTTGCTGACGGCCGAATCCACCCTGACCACCACGCGCGCGAATTTCCGCCGCATCATCGGCAGCGAGCCTGTCGCGCTGGCGCCCGGCTCGCCGGTCGACCGCTTCCTGCCGCCGGGGCTTCCGGCTGCCGTCGATCTCGCGCTGATCGAGAACCCGAACGTCACCTCGGCGATGTACGGCATCGATGTCAGCTTTCTCCAGGTCAAGGTCGCCGAAGGCGCGCTGTTTCCGACCGTGACGCTGCAGGCTTCCGCGACCCGCAACAACGAGCAGACGCTGACGATCCAGCGGTCGTTCACCGGCGCTGCGGTCGCGCAGGTGTCGGTGCCGATCTACCAGGGCGGCGCTGAATACTCGCTGATCCGCCAGTCGAAGGAAACGCTGACGCAGCAGCGCCTCGTGCTCGAGCAGACCCGCGATCAGGCGCGTGCCAACGTCGTGCAGGCCTGGGGCCAGCTCGAGGCCGGCAAGGCGCAGGTGCTGTCCGCGCAGTCGCAGGTGACGGCGTCCGAAATCGCGCTCAACGGCGTGCGCGAGGAAGCCAAGGCCGGCCAGCGCACCACGCTCGACGTGCTCAACGCGCAGCAGGCCCTGGTCAATGCGCGCGTGGCGCTGATCACAGCTCAGCATGACCGGGTGGTCGCCTCCTATTCGGTGCTCAACGCCGTCGGCCGCCTGTCGCCGATCGTGATGAACCTGCAGACCGAGACCTACGATCCCAGCGTGCACTATCATCAGGTGCGCGACAGCTGGGTCGGCGTGCGCACGCCGTCGGGCCAGTAACCATTTTCGCGGCTTCCGTGTATTCACGGGGCCGCGCCTTGCTTGCACACAATTGTCGCCATGACGTAGCCTTGTTTCAGGCAGCGAAGCGATTCGCGGCGCGCGATTTGTCGACCGGCCGTCATGTTCGGCGTCATGACGGAACAGGGCGCTAAAGCGCGATGGCTGCGAGCCGTTTGATCTGGGGACAAGTCCGGCGCGTTTCATGAAATTGCCGAAGAGCAATTTTCGGGACCGGCAATTCGGTGCTGGCTTGGTGTAAGATTCGCTGTTGATGATGTGGAGTCGGAGATGACGCAACCTGCAAAGGTCCAAGAGCCCTCGATGGAGGAGATTCTGGCGTCGATCCGTCGCATCATCGCCGATGATGAGGCCAAGCCCGCCGAGAGGCCTGCGGCGGCCGCACCCGCTGCGCCGCCGCCGAAACCCGTCATGAAAGACATTCCGCCCTCGGCGATTCCCGCCGCGGCGGCCAGGGCGGCTGCACCTACGCCCGCACCGAAACCTGCGCCGCCTCCGCCCGCGCCGCCTCCGCCTGCAACGGCTGCCGTGAGCAACAGCCAGGACGATATTGATGCGATGCTGGCAAGCCTCGAGGAGGACACCGCCGAGGAGGAGGTGAGGAAGCCGCAGCCGGACGGCGACGTGTTTGAACTCACCGATGAAATGGCGCTGCCCGATGCGCCGGCTGCACCTGCGCCGCCACCGGCCGCCTCGTTTAGCAAGATCGACCCGCAGGACGATCTCGAGTTCACCGAGGCGAGGGCGGCGCAACGCCAGATGCCCGAGCCGTCGCCGCTGGAAATGCCGATGCCGGGGCCGATCCTGTCGCGCACGACGGTGAATGCGGTGGAGTCCGCCTTCAATACGCTCGCCCATACCGTGCTCAGCAACAACGCGCGGACCCTGGAAGACCTGGTCAAGGAAATGCTGCGTCCTATGCTGAAATCATGGCTCGATGACAACCTGCCGGGGCTGGTGGAACGCATCGTCAAGGCCGAGATCGAGCGGGTATCACGCGGCCGTTAGCCGTATTCGGGGCCCGAGGCCCTGATTCAGCCATCCATTCGGGCTTAATCCGGTCCTTTCGGGGCCTTGGCGTGTTGACTTGCGCGCCCGTGGCGGCTCTTTAACCCCTCAAATCCCAAAACCTTGCCTCGCCATGATTGAGAAGAACTACCAGCCATCAGACATTGAAAGCCGCATGGCCCAAATCTGGGAGGAGAGCGGCGCGTTCCGGGCTGGCCGGCCCGAACGCAAGGATGCGCCGACCTTCACCATCGTGATCCCGCCGCCGAACGTGACGGGCTCGCTGCATATGGGCCACGCGCTCAACAACACGCTGCAGGACATCCTCTGCCGCTTCGAGCGCATGCGCGGGCGCGATGTGCTCTGGCAGCCCGGCACTGATCACGCCGGCATCGCCACGCAGATGGTGGTGGAGCGGCAATTGATGGAGCGGCAGGAGCCCGGCCGCCGCGATTTGGGCCGCGCGAAATTTCTTGAGCGTGTCTGGCAGTGGAAGGCCGAGAGCGGCGACACCATCGTCAACCAGTTGAAGCGCCTCGGCGCGTCCTGCGACTGGTCGCGCGAGCGTTTCACGATGGACGAGGGCCTGTCGAAGGCCGTCATCAAGGTGTTCGTTGAGCTGCACCGCCAGGGCCTGATCTACAAGGACAAGCGGCTGGTCAACTGGGACCCGAAGCTGCTGACCGCGATCTCCGATCTCGAAGTGCAGCAGATCGAGGTCAAGGGCAGTCTCTGGTATCTGCGCTACCCGATCGAGGGGCGCAATTTCGATCCGGCGGATCCCAAGACCTTCATCGTGGTCGCTACCACGCGACCGGAGACGATGCTGGGCGACACCGGCGTTGCCGTGCATCCGGAGGACGAGCGCTATACCGATCTGATCGGCAAGCACGTGATCCTGCCGCTGGTCGGCCGCAAAATTCCGATCGTCGCCGACGAAGTTTCCGATCCCGACAAGGGCTCGGGCGCGGTGAAGGTGACGCCGGCGCACGACTTCACTGACTTCGAGATCGGCAATAGACACGGTCTGCCGCGCATCAACGTGCTCGACAAGGAGGGCAGCCTCTCGCTGGTCGACAACGAGGATTATCTGCGCGGCCTGCCCGAAGGCGCAATGATGCTCGCCGAAGAGCTGCACAATGTCGACCGCTATGCCGCGCGCAAGAAGATCGTGGCGCGGCTGGAGGATTTCGGCTTCATCGAGAAGATCGAGCCGAACACGCATATGGTGCCGCATGGCGACCGCTCGGGCGCCGTCATCGAGCCCTACCTGACGGATCAGTGGTACGTCGACGCCAAGACGCTGGCGCAGCCGGCGATCGCGGCGGTGCGTTCGGGTGCAACGACCTTCGTGCCCAAGAACTGGGAAAAGACCTATTTCGACTGGATGGAGAACATCCAGCCCTGGTGCATCTCCCGCCAGCTCTGGTGGGGTCACCAGATCCCGGCCTGGTACGGACCTGATGGAAAGGTTTTCGTCGCCGAGACCGAGGAAGAGGCGGTCGGCAACGCGCTCGGCTATTACGTCGAGCAGGAAGTGATCACGCCGGAGCAGGGCGCCGAGATGGCGCGCGATCCGGCCAGGCGCGAAGGTTTTATCACCCGCGACGAGGATGTGCTCGATACGTGGTTCTCTTCCGGGCTGTGGCCGTTCTCCACACTAGGTTGGCCCGACGAGACGCCGGAACTGCAGCGCTACTATCCCACCAACACGCTGGTGACGGGTTTCGACATCATCTTCTTCTGGGTCGCTCGCATGATGATGCTGGCCCTGCACTTCATGAAGGAGGTGCCGTTCTCGACCGTCTATATCCACGCCCTCGTCCGAGATGAGAAGGGCGCCAAGATGTCGAAGTCGAAGGGCAACGTCATCGATCCCCTGCATCTCATCGACGAATATGGCGCCGACGCGCTGCGCTTCACGCTGGCGGCGATGGCAGCCCAAGGCCGCGACATCAAGCTCTCGACCCAGCGCGTCGAGGGCTATAGGAACTTCGCGACCAAGCTGTGGAACGCCTGCCGCTTTGCCGAGATGAACGGCTGCGCACTGCCGAAGGGGTTCGATCCGGCGCAGGCGAAGGAAACGCTGAACCGCTGGATCGCGCACGAGACCTCGCGCACAACGCGAGAAGTGAGCGAAGCGATCGAGGCCTACCGCTTCAACGATGCCGCCGGCGCGATCTATCGTTTCGTCTGGAACGTCTATTGCGACTGGTATCTCGAGCTCGCCAAGCCCGTGCTGCTCGGCGAGGACGGCCCGGCCAAGGGCGAGACCCGCGCCATGATCGCCTGGGCGCGCGACGAGATTTTGAAGCTGCTGCATCCCTTCATGCCCTTCATCACCGAAGAGTTGTGGGCGGTGACGGCCAGGCGCGACACCCTGCTGGTGCTGACGCCCTGGCCGCGCAAGGCCATGTCGACGGCGGAGCTGGCGCAGGTCGCCACCACCAATCCAAGCGATGCGCTGATCCCGCCGGTGATCATGGCGCTCGATGCCGGCGAATTTTCCGATCCAGAGGCGGAGGCCGAGATCGGCTGGGTGGTCGATCTCGTTACCGCGATCCGCTCCGTGCGTGCCGAGATGAATATCCCGCCAGCAACCCTGACGCCGCTGATCCTGGCCGGGGCGTCTGCGGATACGAAGGCCCGCGCCCAGCGCTGGAATGACGTCGTCAAGCGCCTGTCGCGGCTTGCTGACATTTCCTTCGCCGATAGCGCGCCGGAAGGTGCGGTGCAGGTGCTGGTGCGCGGCGAAGTCGCAGCCCTGCCGCTGAAGGGTGTGATTGACCTCGCCGCCGAGCGCGCGCGGCTGGAAAAGGAGATCGGCAAGGCCGACGGCGACATCAAGCGCGTCGACGCCAAGCTCGCCAACGAGAAGTTCGTGGCCAACGCGCCGGAAGAGATCGTTGAAGAAGAGAAAGA
>Ga0081455_10005907_pt1 | contig 13286 bp, 14 predicted proteins | sample TabmetS3T2R1_FD_70207 | JGI IMG/M metagenome (GOLD analysis project Ga0081455, IMG submission 70207) | Tabebuia heterophylla rhizosphere microbial communities from the University of Puerto Rico - S3T2R1 | ecosystem: Host-associated > Plants > Roots > Rhizosphere ... | reverse complement strand
GGGCAGGCGGCGGAATAGCCGGTCAGCGCGGCGAGACATGCCAGGAGGCCGGCGGCCGCCGGCAGGCGGCGGATGCGGAACGGATCGAGCCACCACAGCGCATACATCAGCGGCAGGATGACGAGGGATGCGCCGACCACGCTCCAGCGCAGGTTCGGGAAGATCGTGAACAGGTAGGCCGCGGTGTCGCGGTCGATCACCATCAGGTCGACGAAGTTCGCGGTCATCTGCACGACGTCGTGCTTGAGCCGCGACAGCAGCACCAGCAGCACGACCAGCGTCAGCGACAAGGCGCCCGACAGCGCCGGACGCCGCAGCAGCGCAATGAAGAAGAAGTTCAGAATCCCCCAGGCCAGCGCAAAACCCAAGCGGCCGCCGAAATCAGCTTCGGTGTGCAGCAGGATCGCCAGCGCCGCCATGTGCGGTGCAGCAACGGCCGAAAGGCGCCAGAAGCCGATCGCGGCAAGGCCGGCGGCAAGTGTGGTGGCGGAAGGCCCTGAATTTGGCGCGGGCGCCATCTGAGATACGCAACATGACCCCGGCGCAATGCAAAGCCTTGGCTGGCGACGGGCCAGGAGGCGCACGACCCAGCCGGAACCCGCGCCGTGTCATAAAAACGTAGTGGAATCGTCATGAACGCGCAATGAATTTGCCCCCGATGGACTACGCAGTGGTGAATACGGAGAGGTAGTCATTCCGAGCGCTAAGCGAACCCGGAATGACGGGATGCGTCAGGGCGCTTGGCAATGCCCTCGATAAAGAGATCGAGGATCGCCTCGGCGGTCCGTTCGGCCTCGGCGGCGCCGACGCCCCAGCGCGGGAAATGGCCATCGATATTCATCCGGGCAAAGCCATAGACCAGCGCCCGGCCGGCGATCTGCACCTGCTTGAGGTCAGGGCTGCGGAGCTGGCCCGCCGCAAAAGCCTCGGCCAGCGTCCGCTCGGTCAGCCCGATCAGCTCGGCATTGTCGCTGGAGATGGCGACCGCCCGGTCATGGTCGAACAAGCGGCGGCTGGAAATGATCTCGAAATGGGTCGGGTTGCGCATCGCCCAGCGCAGATAGGCGAGCCCAAGGCAGCGAAAGCGCCCGAGCGGATCGCCGGCCGGCGCCGCGGCCAGCGCCGCCTCGATCTCGGCGCGGAAGCGCCGCTGCGCCTCCTCCGCCACTGCCTGCATCAGGGCATCGCGGCTCGGAAAATGCCGGAACGGCGCCCCCGGCGAGACGCCGGCCCGGCGGGCGGCCTCCCGGACGCTGACCGCCTCCGCCCCGCCCTCGCCGACCAATTGCAGCGCCGCGTCGATCAGGACCCGCCGGAGGTCGCCGTGGTGATAGGGCTTCGGCGCAGCCGCCCGGGCAGCGCGGCGGCGGGGTTTGGCCGTGGATGGTTTTACGGCGGGAGATTTGGCGGCTGGGCGCATCCCCTCTCCTATCATCACCGGCTTGTGAATGTAAGCACTGATTACACGGATTGACCGGATCCGCAGGCCACATGTAACTGGTGATTACATTTCCATCCGCGTCATTGCGAGCGTAGCGAATCCATTCTTTCGTGACGTGGTGAGATGGATTGCTTCGCTGCGCTCGCAACGACGGCATAACCAAAGGGGGACGAACACATGCCGACGCGTCAAAACTGGTTCGAAGGTTGGCGGCTGTTCGCCCTGCTCGCGCTGACCCTGCTCGCCCTGAGTATCTGGATCGCCGGCATGCGCGCATTCGAAGTCGAGGGCGTGCGCATGGTGATCCGTTTCACCGCGCGGACCTCGCTGCTGCTGTTCTGCCTCGCCTTCGCAGGTGCTGCTTTGGCACGGCTATGGCCCAACGCATGGACGCGGTGGCTGCGCCGCAACCGCCGCTATCTCGGCGTCAGCTTTGCTGCATCGCATGCCATCCACGCGGTCGCCATCCTGGCCTTCGCCATCATGGACCCGATCGGTTACGCGGCCGCGACCTCGATCGCCTCCTACATCTTCGGCGGCATCGGCTACGCCTTCATCATCGCCATGACCGCAACCTCATTCGACCGCACCGCGGCGGCGATCGGCGCACGCGCCTGGCGCCGGCTGCATATCACCGGCGGCTATTACCTGCTGTTCCAGTTCATGGTGTCGTTCGGCAAGCGGATCCCGGACATGCCGCCCTACGCGCTGTTCCTGATCCCGCTCATCGCCGTGTTCGCGCTGCGGATGATCGCGATGGCGCCGCGTGCCCAGGCCCCGGCGCGGGCGGGGTGATCGAAGCAGCCCTAATGCCGCTGCCATCCTGCTTTGATGGATGCCGAAATAGCATCGACGAATAAGCGGGTCTTCGCAGGCACGAGACGGCCCGGCGGCAAGACTGCGTAGACCCCGCCTTCGCCTCTTCCGGTCCATCCGGGAAGCACTTGAACAAGTTTGCGCGCCTTCACCGATGGACCAATCAGCCAATCGGGCAACAAGGCAATACCGGCGCCTTCAAGGGCGGCCAGGAAGATAACTTCCGAATTGTCGGCAACAAGGTTGCAGTTCGGACGTATGGTCTTGCGCTGTCCCTCTCTGGTCAGCATCCAGTCCGGCCAATATGGATGGCTCGGAAATCCCAGACACGCATGGTCCTTCAAATCGGCCGGAGTGCGCGGCTGACCATGAGCCTCGAGGTAGCTCGGCGCGGCTATCAAGATGTTCCTGTAGGAAGCCATGCGCTTTGCGATCAGTGAACTCTCGTTTAGCACGCCGACGCGGATTGCCACGTCAAACCCGTCCGCGACGAGGTCCACGATCCGATCGGTGAAGTGAGCGTCGATCCGGATGTGCGGATGTCGTGCCAGGAACGATGCGAAGGACGGGGCGATCCACTGCCGCCCAAAGGTGACTGGCACCGATATCTTCAGAACGCCTTGAGGACTCGCCGCGAGATCGCTTGCCTCGGTAGTGGCGCTCACAAGCTCGTCAAGAATGGCCTGAACGCGCCTGAAGTAGAGCGCGCCGACTTCGGTGAGCGACACGCGCCGCGTCGTGCGCGAGAGCAGCCGGACGCCAAGCCGCTGCTCAAGCTGGCTGACGCGCCGGGAGATGACCGATGCGTCGCGTCCGATCTGCGTCGCAGCGCCGGCGAAACTGCCAGCCTCGCCGACGGCAACGAAGGCCGTCAGTTCCTCCAGTGATCCCTGCTGCAACAATTCCTGCATCTTTTGCACGAGTTTAATGCCGTTGCGCCCGATTATCGGCTCGACCTGCACGTTCTACATCGGGCGTACCAAAAGGTCGAAAGGAAACACGCCATGAAGACATTTCTCAGCATCGGAGCCGGTCCAGGCATGGGCTTCGCGACCGCCGAACGGTTCGCCAGGGAAGGATTCCAATTGATTTTGGCCGCCCGGAACGCCGCCAAAACCGGGCAGTTAGCCGAGAAGCTCAAGTCGAAAGGGTACAGGGCCGAAGTTCGAACGGTGGATTCGAGCAATCCGGAGAGCATCGCCAAACTGGTCGCGGAAGTCGAAAGGCAGCACGGCGCCATCGACGTCTTGCATTACAACGCTGCCGCCATGCGCAAGGCGACGCTGGCAGAGCAGCCGCGCGAGACCTTCAATGGCGATCTGGCCGCGAACATCGGCGGCGCCCTCGTTGCTGCTCAGGCCGTCGCTCCGAAGATGGAAGAGCACAAGTCCGGTGCGATCCTGTTGACGGGAGGCGGCTTCGCGCTTGCTCCCAGCCCGGACTATCTGTCGCTCAGCATCGGCAAGGCCGGCATCCGTGCGCTGGCGCTTGGGCTCTTCGAGCCCTTCCGGGAAAAGGGAATCCACGTCGCGACGGTGACGGTCGCTGCGTTCGTGTCCCCCGATTCGAAGGAAGCCGCTTCGGTCGCCGAGCACTTCTGGCGCCTCTACAGCCAGCCGCGGGACGCCTGGATCGCCGAAGCGACCTACAGTCCGGCCAACGCTTGAGCAACGAGCCCAGGCCTGGGGTCGCCAATACCGACCGCCGCAGGCCGAAATTCTGGAGAACGAGATGACATCGGCAATTCGAATCGAAAGGACGGGAGGACCTGACGTTCTCAGGCGTGAGCAGGTCGAACAAGAAGCTCCCAAGTCCGGTCAAGCCTGGATCGAGCACGACGCCATCGGCGTGAATTACCTCGACGTCACGCAACGCAATGGCGCGGTGCCGATACCGCTGCCGAGCGGTCTTGGACTGGAGGGCGCGGGACGCGTCACCGCGATTGGTCCTGATGTCGAGAACGTCGTGGTCGGCGATCGCGTCGGCTACGCGCTCGGTCCCCTTGGCAGCTATGCGACCGGCCGCCTCTATCCCGCCAATCGTCTGGTGAAGCTTCCGGACGCAATCAGGTCCGAGGATGCGGCGGCGGTGATCTTCAAGGGCATCACGGCGCAGTACCTCATCAAGAGCACGTTTCAAGTCAAGTCCGGGACGACGGTTCTGCTCTATGGCGCCGCTGGAGCGCTCGGCCAGATCCTGGCACCCTGGGCGAAGCACCTGGGAGCCTTCGTGATCGGTGTCGTGTCGAAGGAATCGAGCGCTCCGCGCGCGAAGGCGGCTGGATGCGATGCGGTCGTGATTTGGAGCGAGGACCTTCCTGCTGAGATCAAGCGACTGACGGATGGTCGTAAGGCCGACGTCGTCTATGACGGTGTCGGACGGACGACGTTTGCCGCCTCATTGGACAGTCTGCGGCCGCGCGGCACGATGGTGTCGTTCGGCGCCTCGACGGGCGCACCTCCGCCGGTAGAAGTTGGAACGCTCAACGCCAAGGGCTCGCTCTTTCTGACGCGTCCCGGACTGGCTGCGCACGCGACCGATATCCACGAATACCGTGAGCGCGTCCTCGACGTGTTCGACGCCGTGGAACGCGGCATCATCAAGCCGTCGATCTGGAAGACCTACGCATTGTCCGATGCCGCGACCGCGCACGAAGCGCTCGAACGCGGAAGATCGGCCGGCGCCATCGTTCTGAGACCGTAAATGGACGTCACCATTGACGTCGAACTTCTGCGGGCAGCGGCGCGTGGCGATCCATGCGCTGCTGCCCCACCATGACCCTGATTACAATCGCCATGCGCGTTTCGGAGAGCAAGCAGCGTCGTCGAGTCCGCTCTACTCACTGTCTGACGATGGCGTCGGTACACCAAGAGAAGCTGCGCGCTGGTGGCCGTTTGATCCGAAATTAGTTCGAGAGCGCGTTCGCCTTGCGAAACAGCAGACTGTCGCCTTTTCGGGTTATTTCGAGAGCGCCTGCCTGGTACGGCGTCGAGAGAACCACCTTCTGGTCCGGTGCAAGAACAGACACCACGCGGACCGGGGTTCCCGCCTCGCCCTGTGCGAGGGTCGTGACGACGTGGAACCCGTCGGGTTCGACGGTGTAGTAGGCAACGCCGGACACTTCGCCAAGATCGATGCTCTTGCCCTCAATCGGGCGCAGGCCGTTGGCGTGGGCGGCCCCGAACGAGGCCAGAGTTAGTGCGGCGGCGAAAAACGTGCTGCGAACTGACATCGGAATCTCCTTTGGTTTCGGCGGCGAGCCTAAGGCCCGTCGCTCCCTTGCCTCGGAAGATGGTCCGGCTATCATTATTGATCAAACAGATAGGATCGATAATGGGTATCGATACCGTCAATCTGGGTCGTATCGACCTGAACCTCCTCGTTCACCTCGATGCGCTGCTCACGGAACGGAGCGTCACGCGCGCTGCGGGGCGCGTCGGCATTGGTCAGTCGGCGATGAGCCACAACCTCGCGCGCCTACGGGACCTGTTCGGCGACGAGCTTCTGACGCGGGGGCCGGAAGGCCTGCGCCTGACCCCACGGGCGGTGACGTTGGTTGAGCCGGTGCGGACCGCGTTGGCCCAGATCCAGACGCTCGTTTCGCGAGATACAGCATTCGATCCAGCGACGGCGGTGCGAACTTTCAGGCTCGGACTGCCGGACAGCATGGAAGTCCTGATCGTCCCTGTTCTCCTCGCGCGCCTGCGCGAGGTCGCGCCCGGCATCCACCTGCGGCTCTACAATATCGGCTCCTCTCCGCTGCTGGATCGTCTCGATGCCGACGAACTGGATCTCGCAATCGGCTATGACGTCTTCCCGCAGGGACAGGTCCACCATAAGCGGCGTTTGCTGTTCACCGAGACCTATCTATGCATGTTCAACGCCGAAAGGACGGGGATCATCCCCCCGATCTCGCTCGACGACTACGTGCGGCTTCCTCACGTCCTGACCAGCCTGAGGCCGGGGCACAGCGTGCGTGGCGTGGTGGACGACGCTCTGGAAAAGCTCGGATTGCAGCGCTCGGTCGTTCTGACCACGCCACGCTTCCTCACGGTGCCGTCCCTGGTGGCGCGCGCGCCTGTTGTCGTAACCATGCACGCGCGACTGGCTCGAATGTTCGCCGCCGAACTCGGGCTCAGCCTCAGCCCGCCTCCGGTGGCGCTGCGCGAGGTGACCGTTTCATTGCTGTGGCATGCTTCTTACGATGCCGATCCGGCTCACGCATGGTTGCGTCAACTCGTGGTCCAACTGGTCGCGGACGTCTGAGCTGAGATTTGATGGGCGGATACACGCCCTATTTGTCCCGGACCAGATGGTACTTCCGCCCAAGCCGTCGATGCACAGACATGACGGCGCGGTCGACGTCGCTGATCAGGCTGTCACCGAGAAGCACGTTGGGAATTTCCCAGTTGCGGCCCTCGCGGATATTGGGAAGCCCGCGCACGGCGGGAACAGACGCGGTTTCGCATCCCGGCTGGCCGCGAAGCGCCTGGTCGGCGATCTCAGTCAATTCCGTGCTGGTCTTCCCTGTCGTCACTGCTGGCCGATGCCCTCAAGTTCCTTGGCGCGCGCCTCCGTCATGCTGCGCATGCACTCGCCGGCATCGAGCCGGGCGATGGTGCCCTCACCCAGACCGTAATACAGGCAGTTGGCGTCGCGATACTGGACCCACAGCCGCTGCGCGGCGCGCAACTGATCGCGCTGCTTGTCACCCGCGCTGCCCAACGCCTTCTGATAGGCCGCGTTCAAGCGCTTGTCCCATTGCGCGGTCTTCGCCTTGAGGCATTCGACCATCTGGTAAGTGTTGCCGTCGCAGGATTGTTCCGGCTCGTCCTGATCGCCGGCATGGGCGATCGAAACCAGCGCCAGCAGCGCCGTAGCGCCGAGTACCATTCGCAGCGTCATGCTCATCCCTGCGGCGTCAGCCCGAGGCGCTTGGCGACGATCTTGTCGATGGTGCGCTTGGGCAACACGGCGGCCATGAACAGCTGCACCGGATCAGGCGTGATCGTGTAGCGAACCTTGGGCTTCGGCAACGTCAAAGCCTCGAACACCTTCTCGGCGATCATCTCGGGCGGCAATCCCTTCGCGCCGAGGTTCAGCATGAAAGCGCGGATCTTCTCCAGCGCCGGAAGATATGGCGAGTTCTTGTACGGCGAGATATCGACCTCCTCGGCCTTGCTCCAGATCGGCGTCTTGACCGCACCGGGCGCGATAATGATGACGTCGATCCCGAACAGCATCAGCTCGCGGCGCAGGCTCTCCGACAGTCCCTCGATGGCGTGCTTGGAGGCGGAATAGGCCGAGGTCATCGGATTGCCGTTCTTGCCGGCGACCGAGGAGATCATCACGATCCGCCCCTTCGGCCCCTTCAAGCTCGGATCGGAGCCGAGCAGCGGCCCGAACGCCTGGGTCGCAATGATCGGCCCGATGAAATTGACCTCCATCTGGCGGCGGAATTCGTCGGCGGCGAGCTCCAGCACCGGCCCTGACACCGCGATGCCGGCATTGTTGACGAGGCCGGCGAGCGTTTCGCCATTGAGGGCGGCGCGGACCTCGCGCGCCGAGGCCAGCACCGCGGCCTCATCGGTGACGTCGAAGATCAGCGGCGTGAAGTTCGCCCCAAACTCGCTCTTGAGGCGGTCGGCGTCGACCTGCTTGCGGACGCTGCCGAACACGCGGAAACCGCGGTCGAGCAGCAGTTTTGCACTGGCCCAGCCGATGCCGGTGGAAGCGCCGGTGATGACGACAGATCTCATGGTCCAAGCCCTTGATCGGAGGTTTAATGAAGTTCGTCGTGAAGGAAAGCTTAAGCCCCGGTTGGCGTGCTTCCTTCGCGGGGGGCGTCCAGCCTTGACGGCATCTTGTTCGGCAAGTTGCTATTCGATTTTTCCCGGGAACGGTTTGGTGAGGATAGCAGCCGGACCGGGATACCGGAAGCGGCGACGCAGGCCTGATCCGGTGCAACATGCGCGATTTATCGCGTGAAATCGCGGCATACGCCCCGATCGCATTGGTAAAGCAATTCGCAACGCGGCATTTGCAATGCGCGGCATGCTTCGACGTCGGCGTGGCCGGCGGCGACCGCAATCCATGTGTTCCCCGTTTCGGATGCAGCCACGTGCAGTCCTGCCCGGCCGCGCCTTTAACGCGGGTGTAAGGCTCGGCTCGCCATGCTGTGCGCCAACCCATCAACAACCGACAGGCTGCCCAGAATGGTTCAACAGCCAGCACACTCGATTATTGCCGAACTCGAAGACGCCGTCAGGGGCGGTTCATCCGCCAAGCGGGTGGAAACCCTGCGACAGGTCACCGATCTCTTCCTCAACGACGGCGAACGCCTCAGCGACGACCAGGTCAAGGTCTTCGACGACGTGCTCTGCCTCCTGATCGCGCGCGTCGAAACGCGGGCCAAGGCCGAACTTTCCAAGCGGCTGGCGCCGCTCGACTACGCTCCGTTCGAGGTGATCCAGCATCTCGCCTGGGACGACGAGATCGAGGTCGCCGGCAATGTGCTGGCCCATTCCAGCCGGCTCGGGACCGACGTGCTGGTCGAAATCGCCAGCAGCAAGGGGCAGGACCACCTGCTCGCGATTTCCGGCCGCGCCGAACTGCCCGCGGCGGTGACCGATGTCATCGTAGGCCGGGGCGAAGGCCAGGTGATCCGCAAACTCGCCAACAATGCCGGCGCGAAGTTTTCCGACCAGGGCTTTTCGACCATTGTCGCCCGCGCCGGTGCGGACGACGAACTGGTCGAGATCCTCGGCCTGCGCGCCGATTTCCCGCCCAATTTGATCGGCGACCTGCTGCGCCGCGCCAAGGAAGCGGTCCGCGCCCGGTTGATCGCCATCGCGCCGCCCGCGGTCCAGGAAGAGATCAAGCGGGTCCTGAACGAAATCGCCCGCGAGGCGCCGCCGCCAAGCCGCAGCTTCGGCGTTGCCGAGGAGCTGGTGAAGCTCATGAAGGGGCTGAACGAGCTCGACGACGCAGCGGTGTACAAGTTCGCCGAGTCAAACAAGTTCGACGAAGTCACGGTGTCACTGGCGGTGCTCAACGACATGCCGGTCGAAATGACGGCCAAGCTGATGGAAGGTCCCCGCGCCGACCTGATCCTGATTCCCTGCCGCTCGGCGAAGCTGAACTGGCCGACGGTCGAGTCGATCCTGCGCAACCGGCCGGCACATCCGATCAGCGAACAGACGCTGGAGATCGCGCAACGTGATTTCCGCAAGCTGTCGATGGAGACCGCCCAGCGCACCGTCCGCTTCTGGCAGCTGCACAACAAGATCGAGAAAGAACCGATCATCCGGACGCATTGAGTCCGGCTGGACTTGCAAGCGGCACCTATCAAGGTGCCGTTTCGCTCTGCTGATCCAACAGGTGAGCGGCGCAGGACGTCGCGCTCCGGCGCCCGGCTCGCCTCACGATCGGCCGGATCCGCGAGTGGCACGCACATCGAATACAGATTAAGAAGCCGCGCTTTGAATCTGCAAACGCTGGCTTTTCCGTCGCTAATGTAGCTGGTGAGATTGCTCGCACCAGGAATGTGCGCGCGGCGTCAGTTCTTCGTTTCGGCGCGGCTGCCGTGCTGCGAGCGACGCGCTGAAGAATGTGATTGAAGCATCCATCCTTCAAGAAAACGGCGAGACCGCTTGTGCGATCTCGCCGGGATATAGCTGAGCAAGGCTTAAGATTTCGTGTGCCGCCGGTAAGCCCGTAGGGTGGGCAAAGGCGCCCTTGCGCCGTGCCCACCATCTCTCCACAGACATCACCGTTAGTGGTGGGCACGCTGCGCTTTGCCCACCCTACACGGCTCGGACCTTAGTTCTTGGTCTTGTCGACCAGCGCGCCCTTCTTGATCCACGGCATCATGTCGCGGAGCTTGGCGCCGACTTCCTCGATCGGGTGGGCGGCGAGCTTGGCGCGGGTCGCCTTGAACGAGGTCTGGTTGACCTTGTTCTCCAGCATCCAGTCGCGGGCGAACTTGCCGCCCTGGATGTCGGCGAGGACGCGCTTCATCTCGGCCTTGGTTTCGGCGGTGACGATCCGCGGACCGGTGACGTATTCGCCGTACTCGGCGGTGTTGGAGATCGAGTAGTTCATGTTGGCGATGCCGCCTTCATAGATCAGGTCGACGATCAGCTTCACCTCGTGCAGGCACTCGAAATAGGCCATCTCGGGGGCGTAGCCGGCTTCGACCAGCGTCTCGTAGCCGCCCTTGATCAGCTCGACCAGGCCGCCGCAGAGCACCACCTGCTCGCCGAACAGGTCGGTCTCGCACTCTTCCTTGAAGGTGGTTTCGATGATGCCGGCGCGGCCGCCGCCGATGGCCGAGGCGTAGGAGAGGCCGAGGTCATGGGCGTTGCCGGAGACGTCCTTGGCGATCGCGATCAGGCAGGGCACGCCGCCGCCGCGCTGATATTCGGAGCGGACGGTGTGGCCGGGGCCCTTCGGCGCGATCATCAGCACGTCGAGATCGGCGCGCGGATCGAGCAGGTTGAAATGGACGTTGAGGCCGTGGGCGAAGACGAGCGCGGCGCCCTTCTTCATATTGTCGTGCAGGTGGTCGCGGTAGATATCGCCCTGAAGTTCGTCGGGGGTCAGCATCATGACGAGGTCGGCCCATTTGGCGGCCTCGGCGACTTCCATCACCTTGAAGCCGGCGGCTTCCGCCTTCTTGGCCGAGGCCGAACCCTTGCGGAGCGCAATGGCGACTTCCTTGACGCCGGAGTCCTTCAGGTTCAGCGCATGGGCGTGGCCCTGGCTGCCGTAGCCGACGATGACGACCTTCTTGCCCTTGATCAGGTTCAGGTCGGCGTCGCGATCGTAATAAACACGCATGGTCGTTTCCTCAAGCGATGGCCAAAAAGGGCCGGTTAATCAGGCATTTGGGTGGGTGGTGACCGCCGGTCGCCCGCGAATTTCCGGCGTTGTCTAGAGCATTTTCCTGCCCATGGGAAATCCGTTTATGCATGGCCCGGTGCGGCATCATGCGTCCATGAAGACCGGATAGAGCGAGGCCAGCAGCAGCACCGCCATGACGATGTTGAAGGCGCGTATCGCCCGGGGGGAGGTCAGGACCGGCCGCAGCGCGGTGCCGAACAGGGCCCAGGCGGTGCAGGACAGGATCCCCAACAGCAGGCTGAGGCCGACCTGGATCGCGATGTTCCAGGGATAGGCCGCGATCGCCGCATAGGCGGTGATGGTGCCGATCACCATGACCCAGCCCTTGGCGTTGACCCACTGGAACATGGCCGCGCCCCAGAACGTCATCGGGTGGCCGCGGCTCTTGTCCTCCTCGGCGGAAGGCGGCTCGGACATCGCGATCGCCCAGGCCAGATAGATCAGGTAGGCCGCGCCGGCATATTTCAGGATGGTCTGCAGCACCGGATAGGCGATGAAGATGGTGCCGAGCCCAAGCCCCACCGCGCCGACCATGAAGGCGAAGCCGACCGTGATGCCGAGAATGTGGGGGATCGTCGGGCGAAAGCCGTAAGTGAGCCCCGACGACAGCAGCATGATGTTGTTCGGCCCCGGCGTGAAGAACATCACGGTGGCGAACATGACGAAGGCGATCAAAAGCGAATGCGACATCGGGGGCCTCACGCGATCTTTGGCAGAACTTGTTTTTCTGAAGCCTGGGCAGGTTTGGACAGCAGCATGACGGCGATGCCGCCGACCACGGTGATCATGCCGGCGAGCCGCAGCGGCCCGAAGGTTTCACCGAACACCACGCTCGATGCTGCGGAACCGACGAACGGCACCAGGAGCGCGAACGGCACCACCTGCGCCGCCGGATAATCCCGCAGCAGCCGGCCCCACAGCCAGTAGGCGATGCTGGTGGAAACGCCGCCGAGGCCGATCATGCACATCAGCCCGGTCAGCGACATGTGGGTCAGCGCCTGCCAGGTCGGCTGCGGGCCATTGCTGACCAGCGTCAGCGCCAGCAGCGGAACCGCCGCGACCAGGCACAGCCATGCGAACAGGTCGAACATCGGCACGCCCTGCGCGCGCCGGAGCAGAAGATTGCCGGCCGCGAAGCTGAGCGGCGAGATCATCAAGATCGCGAAGGCACTGACGCTGAAATCATAACCGACGGTGCCGCAGATCATCAGCAGGCCAACCGTGGCGATGCCGATGCCGACCGTCTGCCACGCGCCCGGCCGCTCGCGGAACAACAACGCGGCAAAGCCGATGGTGAACAGCGCCTGGCTCTGCACGATCACGCTGGAAAGGCCGACGGGAACGCCATGCGCGATGGCGAAGGCTTGCGCCAGAAACTGGCCGAGGAACAGCGTGAAGCTGATCGAGACCAGCACGGTCCACGAAACCTTCGGCCGCGCCACGAACAGACACGGCAAGGCGGCGATGGAAAAGCGCAGCGTCGTCATCAGTTCCGGCGAAAACTCGTTGAGCGCGATCCGGCTGGCCACGAAAGCAAGGCCCCAGATCACCGCTACCAGCACGGCGATGCAGACATCCGCCGGTTTCATTTTTTTCTAGCTCTGTTGGTCCGGCTTTGGCTTGCGCAGGAGATAGGTGCCGTGAAGCGGCGCGTGATAGTCGACCGATTCCAGCGTGAAGCCGATATCGGTCAGCATGCGCTCGATCACCCAGCCGAAGGTCGAGTATTCGTCGCGCATATGGGTGACCACGCCTTCGCGCTGGAAGTCGTGGTTCTTGATGGTGAAATCGGCCCATTGATCGACATCGCGCTCGACGCCGTCGGGCATGCTGACGAAAACGATGTCGCGCAAATAGAAATTCGCGCCGGGCTTGAGCGCAGCAAAGATCCGCGCCAGCGCCACCGCTTTCCAGAAGTCCGGCAGATGGTGCAGCGTGAATTCGCTGACGATCAGATCGTAGGAATTGGGCTGGTAGGCAAAGCTCAGCATGCCGGCCGGCTGGGTGCGGATCGCGATCTTGCGGTCGCGGGCCTGGATATTGGCAAGCGCCAGCATCGCCGGGGAAATATCTATTGCGTCGACCTCGGCCCCCATCAGCGCCGCTTCGCAGGCCAGTACACCGT
>Ga0081455_10005906_pt1 | contig 13287 bp, 7 predicted proteins | sample TabmetS3T2R1_FD_70207 | JGI IMG/M metagenome (GOLD analysis project Ga0081455, IMG submission 70207) | Tabebuia heterophylla rhizosphere microbial communities from the University of Puerto Rico - S3T2R1 | ecosystem: Host-associated > Plants > Roots > Rhizosphere ... | reverse complement strand
CGATAAACGTCGATGTTGCCTTCCTCGGTGCCAACGGCATAAGCCTGGAGCGGGGCTGACGACACCCGACCAATCGGAAGCGGCCGTGAAGCGGCGCATGCGTCGTGCGCCAAGCAACGCATCCTCCTGGCCGACCACAGCAAGGTCGGCACGATCGGTGGCGTGCAGTACGGTGGCCTGCACGATATCGACCTGTTGATCAGCGACACAGGAATGAGCGACCTCGTTCTGTCCGAGTTAAGCAGTGCCGGCCTGACCGTCGAGCGCGCGTGACTGGCACCCTCATTGGCTCGCGAGCCTCGGGAGGCACTCAAACGGTGCGGATCTGAGGTCGTGGGACGGCAGTGGACGACCCCGCGATGAGTTCGGGCTCGAAGACGACGTGACGTTGCGGAAGCGGTTCGCCGGAAACGGCGCTCATTAAGAGTTTCGCCGCAGTCAGGCCCATGTCGTAGTGCGGGCGACGAATCGAAGTCAGCGGAACGGATAACTGCCGTCCGAGCGGCAAATCGTCATAACCAACCAGCGAGATATCGTCCGGCACTCGCAAGCCAACTTGAAGCAGCGCTTGCAGCAAACCGAATGCGACGAGGTCTATGGCCGCCACAATCGCAGTCGGTCGCGGTGTGTGGTAGTGACGCTTGGCGGGAGCCGACTGTGCGGCCGCCTTCGACGCTGAGTTCTGCCGATATCGTCTCGAATTCGCAGTCAGGAGAAAATCTTTCGAACGCCAAGTGATCACAAGCGAACTCCGTCCATCCGGTCGAGGACCGGTGTGGCGGTTGAGGCATCACCAACGAATGCCACATGGCGGTGCCCAAGTTTTGCGAGGTGCTCTCCCGCCAGCCATCCGCCGTGCCGATCATCGACTCCGAGATATTTCCTCGGCCAGTCTCCAACCGGTCGATGACCACCGCCGGCATGCCACCCGTTCCGACGTCGTGGAGAGCTTCGTCGAATTCGTCATGTGGCACGACGATGACGCCTGCCACACTCGCCCTGTGCGTAGACGCGGAGATAGGCACGCTCGCGATCTAAGCTAAGCCACGCGCGCTGTTGGCGATCATAACCGCCCATCCGCGTTCGATCGCCCAGTCCTCGACGCCACGGGCTAGTTTCGTTATCATGCTGTACCGCAATATTTTTCGCATGTCCTGTATGGTTCTCACCTGACCTGGCAACCTACGGCTTGCCGAGAGCCGCGCAGCCGCAGCCCGAAATCCGCTCTACGGACTCTCGACCAGTAGTGCGCATCGAGAACGCCAGATAACAGTTATTATGTCAGGTCAGATGGTGCATATTCGCTATTTGGTTGCGTAGCAACGACTTTGAGTATCACGACAATTGCCGATAATCTCTTCTGTCTACGTCTGACCCACTGGCTCAGAGGTTTACGCGTAGACGTCTGTGTATGCGCATCTGCCGCTGCTGATTCATCAGATGAATCAATCAGTGCCGCAAAGAATGTGACGGCTTGCGTGGTCTCCATCGCCGGGCGCTGCGAATAGCGCCGCTCCCCCGCCGGGGGATTGATGGCTCGGGCCGCTATTCGTGGACAGCAACCGTCGCAGGGATGAGGTCGGCTTGCCGATGCGCCCATTTCGTATGTGGTCGCTTCTGGGCGCAGAACACAACGCCATTGCCGCACGGGCCGACCAGCAGCACGCGTGGGTGCTCGCCGGCGATCCGCGCGGAATGTACGGCGACTACCCGCCGTACTGAATACGTTCAATCACTCGGGATCGTCAATTCCCTGGCCAACCTGTATGCTGCTCCTGCCGCCGGTTTCGCGGATTGGCTACGAGATTACTTGCCGCGCAGCTCGTCGATTTTGTGATGAATTTCACGATCCATCGCTATGATAAACGGTTCTAACTTCGCCTCTAGCTCTGCAATGGATGCCTCGATGTTGTCGAACAGGCGCAGCGCATCTTGGGCCGATGACCCCGGCGAAACGGTGAGTCGGCACGAATGCACTCGTTCTTGTAGAGCCCGATAGCGGTTTCGGCTGACGCGATCGTAGGCTTGACCGGCTAACTAATTGGCTGCGACTGACTTTCAAGACTCTCGTATTCCGTCTATGTCGAGACGACCGTGCCCTGCGGCGCGATCAGCTGGAGCGGTCTGCATGCCTTGCGCCGGAACGAATCGCTCCTTCGATATGATGCGTCGCTATTCGAATTCCGGTCGTGATGACCGCGGCGATCAGATCTTGACGGCGCCGTATCGCTGGTCGCGCCACGCGAGTGCAGCTTTGAGGCCCTGTTCTGCGGCGATCTTGTCGAACGCCTGTTGTTCAGCGGTGTTTGCGCCGTTGAGGATTGAGGAGATGTCAACGTTGTTGTTGACGGCGGTACGCAGACCCTTGGCCTCGTAGGCGCGGTTGAGTGCCAGCTTGGTCAGTTTCAACACGGCCAGTGGCGTTGGGGCGATGCGCAGCGCTAGTTCGCGGGCGCTGCTGTGCAGTTCGTCGAGCGCAACGACCTTGTTGATCAGGCCGAGTGACAGGGCTTTTTCGGCGTTGATCTTGTCGCCGGTGAAGAGCAGTTCGTTGGTCTTTTTCTGACCGAGTATGAACGGCATCAGCAGCGTGACCGGCCCTGAGCCGTACTGGATTTCAGGCTCTCCGAACTTCGCGTCCTCGGCGGCGACGATCATGTCGCAGGCCATGGCGATCTCGCAGGCGCCGGCCAGGCAGTAGCCCTGCACGACGGCGATGGTCGGTTTCGGGCAGGACCATACCCGCATGGTGACGTCGACGTCGCGATGCAGCACGGGGTGCCATTCGAGGGGCGTTTCGGTGCCGTCCTCGATCTCGTCGTTGATGTCGAAGCCGGCGGAGAACGCCCGTCCGGTGGCGGCGATCAGGACAACCTTTACGGAGTCATCGGCGCTGGCCTGTGCGATGCGCTTGTCGAGTTCGAGGACGACCTCGGTGTTGAGCGCGTTGAGTTTGTCGGGACGGTTGAGGGTGATAGTGGCGATCGGGCCATCTGTTTCGTACAGCACGACGTCGGACATGTCGGTCTCTCCTTGTTTGAAATAATGCGCTGGGCGGGGTTTTAGTTGTTCCAGCGGGGCTCGCCGGTGGCGTCGAATCCTGTGAATCGGGATGCGGTCCAGGTGGGGTTGCGGTCTTTGTCGACCAGTGCTGCGCGCACGCCCTCGATGAAGTCTGGGGTTCGGATGACGTCACGGGTGAGGTGCAGTTCGGCGTCGAGGCATTCACGCAGGGTGCGTTGCCGGCCCCAGGCCAGCAGGCCGAGCGTCAGCTGCAGGCTCTGCGGGGAGAGCACCCGCAGCTGGGCGCGGGTGGCCTCGGCCCAGTCGGTTCCGGTGGCGGCGAGTCGGTTGTAAATCTCGGTGAGGTTGGGGGCGCTGAAGCACCGGTCGATGTCTGCGCGATGAGCGGACAGGTCGCTGTCTGCGACCGGTGACGGCTCAGCCAGCGCTCGTAATATCTCATCGACCGACTGATGCGGGTGCTCGGCGAGCGCGGTGGGTACCAGTTCGATTGCCGGCCTGGGGATGTAATGGGTCGCCAACCCGGTGTAGAGGGCGTCGGCGGCGGTCATTCTGGCTCCGGTCATCCCGAGGTATGCACCGAGCGCCCCGGGTAGCCGCGACAGGAAGTAGCTGGCGCCGATGTCGGGGAAGAACCCGATTCCGGTCTCGGGCATCGACAGCGTGGCGTTGTCAGTGACCACCCGGAACGACCCGTGGATCGACAGGCCCAGTCCGCCGCCCATGCAGATGCCGTCGACCAGCGAGACGAACGGGATCGGGTAGGTGGCGATGCGATGGTTGAGCCGGTATTCGGTGGCGAAGAACCGTTCGCTGGATTCGGGATCGTCGGCCAGGCTGTTCTGCTGGATGGCGCGGATGTCCCCACCCGCGCAGAACGCCTTGGGGCTGGCGCTTTCGAGCACCACTGCGTGCAACCGGTCCGATTCCCAGTCGGTCAGGGCGGCGTTGATGGCGTCGACCATGGGTGTGGTGAGGGCGTTGAGCGCTGTGACGTGGTTGAGCGTGATGACCCCGACACCACCGCGCCGTTCGGCGCGGATGGTATCGGTGCCCGGTGTGGTGGCGGTAGCCACGGATCCGTTGTCATTCATGGGTCGGCATCGAGAAGTCGGTGCGGATCTGGGTGTCGTTGGGCCAGCGTGTGGTGGCGGTTTTGTTGCGGGTGTAGAACCGCACGCCCTCGGGCCCGTGGATGTGGTGGTCACCGAACAGGGAACGCTTCCATCCGCCGAAGGAGTGGAACGCCATCGGCACCGTATGGGGACATTGATGCCGACCATGCCCGCCTTGACCCGCGCCAGGTAGGTGCGGGCGGTGTTGCCGTCGGCGGTGAATATGGCGGTGCCGTTACCGAATTCGTGATCGTTGACCAGCTTGAGTGCTTCGTCGAAGGACTCGGCGCGCACGATCGAGAGCACCGGCCCGAAGATCTCCTCACGGTAGATCCGCATTTGGGGAGTGACGTGGTCGAACAGGGTGCCGCCCAGGAAGAACCCCTGCCCCGCGCTGGCCGGGATGTGCTCGCGGCCGTCGACGACCAGTTCGGCACCCTCGTCGACGCCGATGTCGATGTAGGAGGCGACCTTGTCGCGGTGTGCACCGGTGACCAGCGGGCCCATCTCCACGTCGGGCTCGGCGCCGGGCCCGACCTTGAGGTTGGCCAGCGCGGTCACCAGGCGCTCACGCAGGGCGTCCGCGGTCGCTGCGCCGACGGGCACGGCGACCGAAATGGCCATGCAGCGTTCTCCGGCCGAGCCGTAGGCGGCGCCCATCAGCGCCGCGACGGCTTGGTCCAGGTCGGCGTCGGGCATGATCACCATGTGGTTCTTGGCTCCGCCGAGGGCCTGAACCCGTTTGCCGTTAACGACAGCGGTGTGGTGGATGTGCTCGGCGATCGGGGTGGATCCCACGAAGCTGACGGCCTCGACCTCGGGGTGGGCCAGCAGTGCGTCGACGGCCACCTTGTCGCCGTGCACGACGTTGAACGCCCCGTCGGGCAGGCCGGCCTGGGTGAGCAAGGCCGCCAACTCCACCGAGAGGGTGGGATCTTTTTCGCTGGGCTTCATCACGAAGGTGTTGCCGCAGGCCAGTGCGACCGGGAACATCCACATCGGCACCATGGCCGGGAAGTTGAACGGCGAGATGCCGGCGACGACGCCCAGTGGCTGGCGGAACGTGACGCCGTCGACGGCACGGCCGACGTTCTCAGAGAATTCGCCCTTGAGCAGTTGCGGGATGCCGCAGGCGAATTCGACGACCTCCAGGCCGCGGGTGACCTCACCCTTGGCGTCGGACAGGACCTTGCCGTGCTCGGAGGTGATCACGGCGGCCAGCCGGTCGGCGTGCTGCTCGATGAGGTCGCGGAACCGGAACAACACGCGAGCACGGATGTGGGGTGGGGTGGCCGACCAGCCGGGGAACGCCCGCGCCGCGGCGGTGACCGCGGCGTCGACGTCGGCGATGGTGCCCGTCGCGACGCGGCCACTGATCTGGCCGGTGGCCGGGTTGTAGACATTGGCGCGCACCTGAGCGTCGCGGCCATCGACGCGGCCGTCGATGTAGTGGTTGATGTCAACGACGCCGTTGCCGCGAGCTGTCGCGGCGGCGGTGGGGGTGGCGATGGTGCCGGTCATGGGACGGAATGCCTTTCGGTCGCGTCAGCCGTAGATCTGGGTGTAGAGGTCGCGGATCTGGTGGTCGGTGGGGACCAGCGGGTTGTTGTTGGGTGAGCCCGAGGCGAGCGCCTGTTGGGCCATCAGCGGAATCAGTTCGTTCCAGCGGGTCTTGTCGATGCCGTACGCCTTGGGGGTCGGCACACCCACGTCGCGGCACAGCGCGGTCAGTGCGTCCACTAGGTTGTCGGCGGCGGTTGCGTTGGAGTCGAGGCTGGTGGCCACGCCCAGGGCGCGGGCGCAGTCGGCGTAGCGGGATTCGCCGGCCCGCACCGAGAACGCGGTGACCGCAGGGAGCAGCATCGCGTTGGACAGGCCGTGTGCAACGTGGAAGTGCGCGCCGATCGGGCGGCTCATCCCATGCACCAGCGCCACACTGGAATTGGAGAAGGCGATGCCGGCCTGGGTGGCGGCCAGCATCATGTGTGCGCGGGCCTCGGCATCGCCGCCGTCGGCGTAGGCACGGCGCAGGTAGCGCCCGATGGTGCCGATCGCGACCAGCGCCAGGCTGTCGGAGAACGCGTTGGCCTTCCTGCTGACGTAGGCCTCGATGGCATGGGTCAGCGCGTCCACACCGGTGTCAGCGGTCAGCCTGGCCGGCATGGACATGGTCAGCTCGTAGTCGATAATGGCGGCCACGGGCAAGAACGCCAAACCAGGGCAGAGCATCTTCTCGTCGCTGGCGCTATCGCTGATGACGGTGAATTGTGTTGCCTCCGAGCCACTTCCCGCGGTCGTCGGAACGGCGATGATGGGCAGCGCGGGGCCGACATTGTCGCGGGGTGCCTTGTAGTCACGCATCTGGCCGCCTTGACGGCCGAGCAGCCCGAGTGCCTTCGCGGTGTCCATCGGGCTGCCGCCGCCGAACCCGATGACCGAGTCGGAGTCGTGTTCGGCCATGGCGGTCAGACCGGCGTGCAGCGAGTCGGTGGTGGGGTCGGGAACGGTGCCGTTGAACAGCTGTGGCGCCAAGCCGGCAGCCTTGAGGTTCTTGATCATCTGCTCGGCGGCGCCGGTGCCGACCAGAAACGCGTCGGTGACGACCAGGGGGCGGCTCAAACCGAGGTCCTTGACGACCTCGCCGATCTCGTGGACAGCGCCGCCGCCGACGCGCATGATGCGGGGCAGTGCGATGGGTGCGACCATGTGCATTGTCTCCGTTCGGGTCTCAGCGGTGGTTGAACGCGGGCTTGCGCTTGTCGAGGAAGGCCGCCATGCCTTCGGTCTGCCCATCGGTGGCGAACGCGGCGTGGAAGAGGCGGCGCTCGAATCGCAGGCCTTCACGTAGCGGGGTCTCGAAGGCGGTACCGACCGCTTCCTTGGCCATCAGCACCGAGGGGCGCGAGAAGCCGGCGATCTTGGCGGCGATGGCGATGGCCTCATCGATCAGGTCGTCGGCGGGGACGATGCGGGCGACCAGCCCGATGCGCTCGGCTTCGTCGGCGTCGATGGTGCGCCCGGTCAACACCATGTCCATCGCTTTGGACTTGCCGACGGCGCGGGTCAGGCGCTGGGTGCCGCCGGCGCCCGGCAGGATGCCGATGGTGATCTCGGGCTGGCCGAACTTGGCGGTGTCGGCCGCGATGATCATGTCGCAGCTCATCGCCAACTCCGCGCCGCCGCCCAGGGCGTAGCCGGCGACGGCGGCGATGATGGGCTTGCGCACGGTCGCTGGGCGTTCCCAGCTGGAGGTGATGAAGTCCTCGAGGTAGACGTCGGTGAACGACTTCGGTTGCATCTCTTTGATGTCGGCGCCGGCGGCGAACGCCTTGGCGCTGCCGGTGAGGACGACGGCGCCCACGGTGTCGTCGGCCTCGGTGGCGTCGAGTGCGGCGGTGAGTTCCTCGGTAAGCTCGTTGCACAGCGCGTTGAGTGCCTTGGGGCGGTTAAGAGTGATCACCACGACCGCCCCACGCTGTTCGACGAGCAGGTGGTGGTACGCGCCGTGGCTGTCGCTACGGGTTGCGGCGGGTGTCTGGATGGTGTCGGTCACGGTGGGGCTCCTTCTGCCGGGTTTCCGAATCGGTGGGGTGGGATCAGGGTTGGGGGTCGAGGATGATGCGGGCATCCAGGGCAATGGCCGTGGTGGGGGTGACCGCGACGGGGTTGCATTCGATTTCGCCGATCTCGGGGTGTGCCGCGGCGTAGGACGACAGGGTTGCCACCAGTTGGGCGGCGGCGTCGATGTCCACGGCGGGCTTACCGCGGAAACCGGTCAGCAGCGCTGAGCCCCGTAGTGACAGCAGCAGGGTGCGGGCCTGCGCGGCGGTGACCGGCCCGAGAGCACAGCGGGTGTCCTTGAGCAGTTCGGTGTAGACCCCGCCGATGCCGACCAGGACGATCGGCCCGAAGGTGCGGTCGCGCCGCACCCCGATGATCAGTTCGACCGCGCGCGTCAGGTCGGCCATCTCCTCGACGGAGCACACCGGCGGTGCCAGCCGGGTCTGGACATCGTTCCAAGCATCGAGCAGGGCGGCGTGGTCGCTGATGTTGAGGATGACGCCGCCGTTGTCGGACTTGTGTTCGTCGCCAAGGGCTTTCAGGACTAACGGGAAGCCCAGACCGGCCACCGCCGTCGTTAGCTCGTCGATCGTTGTGACCTCGGCGGCGGGCTCGAACGGGATGCCGGCGCCCGATAGTGCGCGCCGGGCCGGCCAGTAGCCGGTCTCGGTGAGCTCGGCTGCGGGCTCGGGCAGCTCCGGCAGCGGGTGCGAGGCGGCGCGGGCCCGTGCGGCGAGTCGGCTCAGCGCCCAGCTGGCGTGTTCGACGTTGCGATACACCGCGATTCCGCTCTCCCGCAACGCCTGGGCCGGGGCGGAGTCGGCGAACATGGTTTGGGCGATAAAGCTGGCGCCGGAGGCAGCGACCAGCGCGCCGATGTCGTGGCCGGCCTGGATCTCGCCGGGCAGCATGGCCGGGTCATAGTCGGCGTAGCCGCCGAAGTAGCCGGTCATCAGCACGGCGTCGGTCTCGGGGCTGTCAATGAGTTGTTGGGCCACGCGGGCGAAGCAGGTGATGTCCTGTTCGCCGCCGCCGGCCAGGTCGATGGGGTTGGACACCGCGGCGGTTGGTGGCAATTCGGCGGCCAGTTGCGTGGACAGGTCGAGGGAGAATTCTTCGACGCGGAGTCCGTCGGACTCGATGCTGTCGCTGGCCAGGGAGGCGTGGCCGCCGCCGTCGGCGAGCACCGCCACCCTGGTGCCGACCGGCGGGCGGGTACGAACCAAGGCCTGCAACAGGTTTGCCATTTCGAACGGGCTTGACACCAGCTCGGTTCCGGTGGCCTCGCACACGGCTTCGAGCACGACGTTGGAGGTCACCATCGACCCGGTGTGTGAGGCCGCACCCCGGGTGGAGGCCGCACCCCGACCGACCGACAGCAGCACCACCGGCTTGCCGGCATCGGCGGCGCGGGCCGCGGCGCGGGCGAACTTGCGTCCGTCCTTGAAACCTTCGCAGTACACGGCGATGGCGGCGGTGCCGTCGTGGTCGACACAGCTGTCGACCAGGTCGGCGACGTCCAGGTCGGCGCAGTTGCCCAGACTGGCGAAGCGGGCCACACCTAGGCCCTGCTCGCCCAGATGCTCGGCGAGGTCGATCGCGACGTTGCCACTCTGCGAGATGATCGACACCGATCCGGCACGGAACTCATTGACGGTGGCGTCCAGGCCGCTTGTATTGTCCAGCACGCCAAGGCAGTTCGGGCCCAGCATCGAAATCCCTGCGTCGCGCAACCGCTGCACCAATGCGTTCTGGCGGGCCAGCGCCTCGCCGCCGGACTCCCCCAGACCCGCCGTGATCGCAACGATCGCCTTGACGTGGGCGGCAATGGCGTCATCCACCGCCTCCTCAAAACCTGCCGCCGGCACGGCCACCACCGCGAGGTCCACCGCGTCATCAAGAACGGTCAGGCTCGGCACCGCGGGGTGATCCAGGATGGTCGAGCGAGTCTTGTTGACCAGCACCGCCGGCCGGATCGCCTGATCGCGTAGCGCCCGCACCGCCAGCCAGTTGCCGTATTTGGCGGGATCGTTGCTGGCGCCGATGATCGCGATAGACGAGGGCGAGAACAGCTCCGACAGATCCCGTCGTGCTGCTGTGCGTACCGGGGCAATCGTTGTCATCTGAGGCTCTCCATCCGAGATGCGGAGGGTCACGCATGGACCTGGGTCTTGTGAGTAACCGGGGCGGCGCCCGTTCCGATATGATGCCGCAACAATAATATGGAATTATTGTTGCGTCAAGACTCGCTTTCCTGTTCAGTCGTAGGGTCGGTGGCGGCTCGGCGATCGCCGCCGCGTCCATCGCGGGGTGTGCACATGGGCGACCTCGGCGAAACTGGCGTTGACGTACCGCTTTACGACGTAACACTCGGCGCGCCAACGTCTTTCGCACTTTACGGCTCAGCACGATCGTGCCGTGCGCGTCAGCGTTGGCCAGATTCTTCAATCCTGCCCGCGCGTCAGCCAGCGGCAACACCGGAGCGGATCTTGCGGGCGCAGCCTCGTCGTGTCCAGCAAAGGCAACAGCTGCGGCGACTCGTCGCGTTCATCGTTGCGCAGTTGCAGGAGAAAGACCGGTTGAGATCCGCGGGCGGATGAGCAGTCCCACCCATCGTGGAGTTGAATGCCGCGGCGTTGGCGGCGACGGTGGTCCAGCCGTCGGGGTCGGGGTCGGGTCGCTCATCGACGACCGAACCCCGACAACGGGCCGTAGGGATCGATCGCGTGGGCGCAAACGGCGCGTATCGGCACACTTTCGTGTGGCGTCTGGGAGATCCTGGTTGGCGACCACGCCGGTACCCCAGCGGAGTCCGCAGGGGTACCGGGGGTCGTCTCGGCAGAGGGTCAGACTCGTTGGAGTTGGCGTTCCGCCAGCACCGCAGCGGGGTGCTGCTCGCTGGGTACGGTCTCGTCGCCGGGGCGGGACTTCTCCCGCCAGGTTTTGATGCCGAAGGCGATCAGGATCAACGCCCACACCGCCAGTCCCTGCAGCAGCGACACCCGGGAGGTGGTGTCCCACACCATGCTGGCCAGGATGGCCAGGATCAGGCCGGTCACCACGATCGACAGCCACGGGAACAACCACATCTGAAACTCCAGGCGGCCACCGGCCCGGCGTTCGTTGTGCTTGCGCAGCCGGATCTGGGACACACAGATCATCAAGTAGACGAACAGGATCAGGGCGCCGGAGGCGTTGATCAAAAACAGGAACACGCTGTCGGGAAAGAAGTAGCCGACCGCGATGCAGGCGTAGCCGATCACGGTGCACGACAACACGCCCCACACCGGCACTCCGCGTTTGTTGACCGTGGTCATCCACCGCGGGCACTCGCCGTTGGAGCCCAGCACGAACAGCATCCGCGAGGTCGAGTACAGGCCGATATTCAGGCAGGACAGCACCGCGATCAGGATCACGCCGTTGAGGATGTCGGCCACACCGGGGATGTTGAGCACCTGCAGCACGTGCAGGAACGGCGACTCACCGGTCGGGATCGAGTCCCACGGGATGATCGTCACGATGATCAGCGACGACGTCACGAAGAAGAACAACACCCGGTAGATCACCGCGTTGACGGCCCGCTTGATCGCCACCCCGGGTTCTTTGGACTCGGCGGCCGCCACCGTCACCACCTCGGCGCCGACCATCGAGAAAATGACCACCACCACGCCGGCCAGCATCGGCATCGCCCCGTTGGGCAGCAAGCCACCGTGCGCGGTGAGGTTGGAAAAGTCGAGCCTGGCATGGGGCCACAACCCCACGATGAACAGGCTGCCCACCACAACGAACACGGCGACCGCGGCGATCTTGATTCCGGCGAACCAATACTCGAACTTGCCGAAGTTGCCGACCGAGATCAGATTCACCAACGTCAACGCCAGCAGCAGCATCACCGACAACACCCACGCCGGCACTCCGTGGATCCAGCGTTGCAGCAACTGCGCACCCACCACGGCCTCAAATCCGACCACGACCATCTGGTAGTACCAGTACAGCCAGGCGGTGGAAAACCCCGCCCAATCACCCATGGCGTCGCGGGCATAGTCGGTGAACGAACCGGTACGCGGGTTGGCCACCGCCATCTCCCCCAGCATCCGCATCACCAGCAGGATCAGCGCACCGGTCAACGCGTAGGTAACCACCGCGGCCGGACCCACCTCGCCGATGATCGCCCCCGAGCCGATGAACAGCCCAGCGCCCATCGTTCCGCCCAACGCGATCATCGATAAGTGCTTCTGTTTCAGCGGAGTCCGTAGCCCCCCGTGCTGGTCGGTGTCAAGCATGAAACTGTCTCCTTGTCAAAGAGCGTCGTCACGGGAGGCCGATGTGACTCAGGCAACAATAATATGACATTATTGCGGTCAAGGCTAGGTTTCGGGGACCACGGCGGGACTGCGACGGTGCGCAGAGGCACATCCAAGCCGGCGAATGCGTTGGCTCCCACCGGATTTGGCCCCCAACCTTAACGGCCAAGGACAAAAGCACACGGATCGCTGACCGCGGCGTCCTCATCAGCGCTTTCGAGTTCAGAAGATGGGGTTCTCGCTTGGTGCATCGATGGCGTCGACTCCTCGTAATATGGAATTATTGACTCGAGCTGAGTTTTGGTGACCAGGGCGAAGGCGTCAAGACGCGAGCTGGGACATACCTCAGCCGCCGAATGCGCTGGTTACTATCCGATTCGCCGAGGCTCAGCTGGTCCCGACGATGAAGGAGACGGGTAAATGACGATGGCGGACACGTCCCGCGTGGACGAAGACCCGTTGGTCGTCGAAAGCCGGCGAGGCATCCTTGAGGCAGCCGAACGGCTGATCGCCGTGCGCGGAATCGAAAAGGTGCGGCTGCGTGACATCGCCAAAGAGGCGGGCGTGTCGATCGGCAAGATCCAGCATGATTTCGAGAGTCGCGACGCCGTCATCGAGGAGATGCTGAGCACCGCGAGCGTGCGTCGTGCCGCCGAGTGGGCGCACTTCGCCGACGACATCGATGACCCGCTCACGAAGATGATTTCGCTGCTCGAGCATGCCGTCGCCGATCGCGAGCGGTGCGTGGTGTGGCTGACCACGTTGTCGTTGGCCAGCCGCCATGATCAGTACCTGCCCGACGTGTCCCGCAACTACGCCGCATGGCGTGTCAAGCTCACTGAGGTCATCGGCGCCGGCGTGCGCGGAGGCGTGTTTCGTCCGAAAGCGCCTGTCGACGAGGTCGCTGACGGGATCATCTGTGTGATCGATGGTTTGATGGCGACGGTGGCCATTAATCTTGATGGTTACACCCCTGAGCGCAATACCCGGATACTGCGCCACACGGCGGGGTTGCTGCTGGGGGCCTCCCTCGACGACGACTAGGCATGGATCTCACTGCCATGCGAAGACGGGTTGTCCATAGTGTCTGACGCGGGTGTGACGGCCGTGCAATACCACCTCCCGGAACTGGTGCCAGATGGCGGCGGTGGGCGCATGGATGTCGATGCCGCGGAATGGCACCTGCACAACGGGCGCCTCGACGTCGGGGTCGATGACGAACCGCGGTTCGACGTCGACCTCGTCGAAGGTAACGGTGTGCAGGCACGCGACCTCGTCGAGGT
>Ga0081455_10005905_pt1 | contig 13287 bp, 9 predicted proteins | sample TabmetS3T2R1_FD_70207 | JGI IMG/M metagenome (GOLD analysis project Ga0081455, IMG submission 70207) | Tabebuia heterophylla rhizosphere microbial communities from the University of Puerto Rico - S3T2R1 | ecosystem: Host-associated > Plants > Roots > Rhizosphere ... | reverse complement strand
CGTTGACCTGCCCGACCTCCATCGTGATGTTGGCCGCGGTAGTGTTGCCGACCACCACTGTCAATTGGCCGATCTCGGCGCGTTTGAATCCGCTCTTTTCGATGCGGACGCGATAAGTTCCCGGCGGCAAGGCCACGATCGAATAGACGCCGTCGCCAGTGGTCACCGCCGTCGAATTGGCGTTCGTCGCCACATTGGTCACCGTCACGTTAGCGCCAGGCACGGCCGCGCCTGAACTGTCGGTCACGATTCCGGTGATCGTGCCGCGATCGGATTGCCCTAAAACGAATGACGCCAGCAACAGCATTAATGGCGCCGCGTAGAGTGATTTCAACTTGGCTCTGGTCATACATGCCTCCAAAGAAAACGTCCCCGAAGGTCGCGAAGAGAAGCGGGCGAGGCGAACCCGGAATTTCGTGATGCTTCGTGTTCCTCGTGGATGTTAGGGTTTTGAAAAATCACTGCAGGCGGCGTGTGGGCTCGCCGGCCTCAGATGTTTTCCAGGCGATCTATAGAGTCTTCGATTTGAATGTTCAGGTTGAATCAACCGCGTGGGATACGGTGATCACGGGGAAGGGCAAAACTAAACATCCCAGCGCGCCCCGTGTCCCCCGTGGTTTGCTATTCCTGAATACCCACTAGCGACGATTGAATTCAGCCGTCGCTCGCGCGACGCGTGAATATTCTCCGACCATTCCGTGGTTGAAACCCACGGCTAAATTCAGACGCCGCAAACGCGGCGGCGCCGGCTACAATCCCGCCAGTCTTTTGTCCGTGTCTCCGAAACGATCAAGCCGCACGCCCATCAGGTCCATCAATGACAGGTAAAGGCTGCAGGCGCGCCGGTTGTCGGCGCCTTTATCGAGGTAGTCCAATACGCGGCCCGTCCGCAAAGCGCCGCCGGCCTTGCCCGCGAGCACGATGGGCAACTGATCCGCGCTATGCGCGTCGCCGTCGAAGAGGCTGGAGGCGAACATCAGGATCGAATTATCCAGCAGAGAGGTCCCGCCCTCGTCTATTTTCTTCAGCCGCTCGACGAGATAGGTGAATTGTTGTACGTGAAATTGGTTGGTCTTCAAGTACATCGCCTCGAGTTCCGGCGCCTTGCCGTTATGAGTCAGGTCTAGGTGCAGGGCTCCTCGCACGCCTTCGATAAACTTGAAATTCATCTGCGAGAGGTCATTGTTGAGCATCAGCGTGACCACGCGCGTCTTGTCCATCTGGAACGAGAGGACGACCAGATCGAGCATCAGCTTCATGTGCTCCGGCGCATTTTGCGGGACCTCGTCCGCCGGGCGCGGAATGTTCGGTTGTTTCAAAGTCGGGCGCCAGCCTTCGAGTCGCTCTTCTTTGGCGGCATGGTCAATGCGCTTCTCGATGTCGCGGATGGATTCGAGATACTCATCCAGCTTCTTGCGGTCGCCGGCGCCGACCTTGGGACGGAGCGAGCGCGCTTCGGCAAACACGGCGTCGAGAATGCTGCGGTCAAGCTCACGGCCTTTGCCGTCGCCGACCAACTGGTCGAAGACGCGCGCCGGGTAGATTTCCTTAGTTGTAGGCTTGGTCGGAGACACCCAAGAGATGTTCGAGCCGTAAATCATCGAGAGGCCGTCTTCCAGACGCAGTTCGTTCGGCTCGATCCCGACCGCCAAACTCGGCGCGGCAGTCTGATTGCCGATGCGCTGCGCCAACACCTGGTCAAAAGACGTCCCTACTCGAATCTCTTTCGGGTCAAGGCTGACAGGCGCGCCGGAGAGCAAATTCATCCTGCCCAGGTGAGGGCTTGTCGAAACGAACGCTTTCTGATGATACAGCCCGCGCAGGAAGATCAGGTCTTCGCGGATCGGAGTCAGCGGTTGCGCCCCGGGGCCGAATTCCATGTCCTTGCCTTCGCCTTTGGCCCACCAGTGCGCAGGTTCGACGCCGTTGGAAAAGAAGATGTGCGCGAATCGAATCGGCGGCTTGTTCGAGTTTGCGGTCACAGGCGCGGCGCCGTCTTGCGCCATGCAAGGCGCCGACTCCAGCCAGGGCAAGGCAAGCGCGACGCCCGCGCCCCGCAAAAAACGACGCCGCGATGTCTGGTTCGTGATTTTCATTGTCTGATCCCTTTGAACTAAAACCTGAGTCGGTGTACGGGTTAATAGAACGCGGATGACGCTGACCCAGCAGATTGACGCTGATCTTATTCGGTTTTGTCCGCGATGATCCGCCGCATCCGCGTCATCCGAGTTCTATTGTCACGTCCATTGTTGTGAACGCCAACATGCTGTACCGCAGCATTCGTCGCAACCTTCGAACTCGCCGGCGCCGACTCCGGACGTTCTTCTAGCCCGCGGCGATGGCGGAACTGCTTGCTGGTGGCGATCTCGGTCGCCAGTTGCGCAAAAGTGGCGTCGCCGCCCGCCTGCGTCATCCGCTCGATCAGCAATTGATCGGACGCCAGCACGGTGCGCCCCAACGCGTATCCGACCAGCTTGTAGGAGAGCGTCTTGCGAACCTGAGCCTCTTTCGATTGCAAGTATTTGAGCAGGCCGTCCATGCCCTTGATCTCGGTTTTATCGGCCAGCGCCGCCGCGTCCTCAATCGGATTTCCGTCGGGATATCGCTCGCGCCAGCGCCCTGTCGGATCGTAGTGTTCCAACGAAAAGCCGAGCGGATCAATGCGGGTATGGCAATTGGCGCAGGACGCGTTGCGTTTGTGCTGTTCCAGCTTGGCTTTCAACGACAAGCCTCCGAACAGTTTGTCATCGGCGGGCAGCGATCCCGCGTCGGCGGGAGGAGGAGGCGTCGGGGTTCCAAGGATGCGGCGCAGAATCCAGTCGCCTCGCTTCACGGGGCTCGTGCGCAGCGGCGCGGAAGTCACCGTCAGCAGGGCTCCCAGACGGAGCAGCCCGCCGCGTTGGAACGCGCCCGCTCCCTCAACTAATTCCGGCCTCTCAGTTGATTTGATCTCTTTCTTGACCCCGTAAAACTCGGCCAGTTCTTTATTAAGAAAAGTGTAGTCGGCGAACAGGATTTCACGGACAGGCCGTTCTTTGCGAATCACGTGCTCGAAGAAAGAGACCGCCTCGTCGTACATGGCCTCCTTCACGTCGTCCGTGAACTCGGGAAAGCGACTCGTATCCACACCCTTGTGCTGGTCGAAATGATAGAAGCCCAGCCATTGGCCGAAGAACTCAGTCGCGAGCCGCCGCGCCTTCGGATCGGCGATCATTCGCTTCACTTGCCGCCGAATCCCCTCTGGATCGGTTAGCTCGCCCGCGCCGGCCGCGCGCCGCAATTCGTCATCCGGAATCGAAGACCACAGAAAATAACTGAGGCGGCCGGCCATCTCCCAATTTGTAAGTGGCTTAATTGTTAGCGTAGGGGCAGACCTGCGTGTCTGCCCCGGCCTCCGCAAACCCGCCGCTTCGGGCCAGACACGCAGGTCTGCCCCTACGCTAATTCCGGGTCTACTGAGTTTGCCGGGCGCGACATCCGACACTTGCTCCACGTGGTAAAGGAACTGCGGCGCGACCAGGATGCGGGTCAGCAGCGCCCGAATCGCCTTAGGGTGATCGGGGTCGGCGCTGATAGTTTTGTCGTAGAAAGATCGCAGGCTCTGTTTTTCCTGCTCAGTCAAAGGGCGACGCCACGCGCGGCTGGCGAATTCCAGGCATTCTCTTACATGCCCCGGGCGGGCGGCCGCCTGCGCAGTAATTACGCCGTCGTACTCACGCCGAAGCGGGATCACGTATTTGCGCATCTCCTCGGGCAGGGCCGCGATCTGCGCCTCGTCCATCTGCGCAATGCCCTTCCCCTTCAGGTCAAAGCCAAAATGACTGGCCAGCAATCGCAGAAAATTGTCGTGATACTCGAACGACGCATAAAGGTCATTCCAGGCTTGATCGAGCCTCGCCCGCGTGGCGCCGTCGATCAGGTTCTCGACCACAAATCGATCATCCCGGTGATACTTCACTTTTTGCACGAATTCGTCGTGCTCAGGCACGTTGTAGGTATTGTCGAATGGGTCAGGCACGGGGTCTTTATCCGCCGGAGTAGGCTCGCCGTGCGAATTCGGCGGCAGCAGCGCGGCGAACTCCATCACGCCGGCGCGAAACGCTTTGTATCCGGCGCTGGCCATATCGCCTATCAGCGCGCGGGTTGGCTGCCCTCTGGTCATGCCGTCGGCGCGGTCGGAAATCACGACGCGAACGACCTGATCGCGGTTGGCGCCGAGTTCAGCGTCAACCTGCAGGTTCAAGCTGAATCGCCCTTCCGGCATTGGGACCTCGAACATCACCGAGCCTTCCGACGCAAAATCGTCCGGGCCGAGCGTGGCCCCGTCGATGCTCTTTCCGAAATTCAATCGCCCGGCGGTCTCGTCATTCGCCAACGCTCTCAAAGTTTGCCTCTGCCCGGGCGGAACGATGCCGCGCCGCAGGTTCGCCAGGGCTTGCGCTTCTTCCGCCAACACAATGGCTGATTCTCCGGCCTTGACCTGCGCGCGCTGAGCGATAGGCCGGAAACCGATTGTGAGATTACGCCAGATGACGACTGGTTTTTCGCCCATTGCGGGATTCACGTTGACGACATTCAAATAGATTTTCGCCGGCCCCGGTTGAACCGGACCGCGGCCCCCGCCCCGCACATAAGCAAAACGGTAAATGGGTTTGACATTGAGCGTTCGATCGCTGAATTCGAGCGGGCTTTCGTCTCCTGCGCCGCCCGCGGCAAGGTCGCCGCGCGCAAACAGCCAGCTCGGCCAGGAGACTATGAACTTCTGAATCTCTTCGCAACCCGCGCGCACAGCCGCTATGGTCTTGTCGCCGGCCTCAGGAACGGGCAATTTCCGCCATCGCGCCACAACCTCGGAAGTCGGATAGCCCAACCCTCTCTTATTCATTACCCGCCAGACGTGCTGAGCGAAGTGTGGGGGAATATCTTCGCGCGCGGCGAGCGCCGGCAACGTCGCGTTAGCTCGGCCCAGCGCGGCGCGATGCTTGTATTGCCAGGCGACGAACAATGCCTTGCCATACTTTTCCAGCCCGAACGGTCTGCCGCCTTCGCCAGAGACGGTGCGGAAGCCGTTGGCGGCGTAGATGTCTCTGATCCGCGTAATGGCCGAAAGCTCAAAGCCGGACTTGCCGGGGCTCCAAAAAAATTCGAGAGGCCCGGCCCCGATCACCGCATGATTGGCTACGATCTTCGCCGCGGCGAGGTAATGCTCCAGGTTGGCGTCCTGCATGAATTGTACGGCGCCGAAATTCGTAAACCCCTCGCCGCCGACCGAATCGCTCGACGAATCGATCCCGACGTTAAGGTCGAGACCGGTCAGGTCCTTGATCGTGTACGCGTACTCGCCGCTGGTCAGCCGCCTGACCGGCGCCTCCCCCGGATCGCCGTCATGCTTTTTCGCATAGGCGCTCAATTCCGCGCGCACCCAAGCGATTGCCTGCGAGCGTTCCGCGTCGCTCGGCTGCGGCATGAATTTTGGGGGCATGGCCTTTTGCTCGAGCGCCGCCGCCACCTTTTCCCATTGCCGGAAGTTCTCGTCAACCACGCCCTGCGCAGATAATCGCTCGAGACTCACTCCGGCCTTCGGCGCGGTCAGGCCGTGGCATTGAAAACAATATTGCCCGAATATTCCTGCCGCGGCTGATTGGTCGATCCCTTGCGTGGTTTCGAGGACGCTAACGGCGCCGGTAGTCCCGGCGACGCTAAGGGCCGCGACGACAGTTAGCAGGACGAGAGCAATTTTCCAACGGCGCGCCTTTGGCGCCCGCTCTCGAACCCATGATCTCCTCATTGTGTGATCGAATCTCATTTGCATTTGCGGTGTCAGCGTATGGATGAATAGCCACAGAGGTCACAGAGGTCACAGAGAGGTTCTGAATTACCTCTGTGCCCTCTGTGTGCTCTGTGGCTAACAATTTTCATACATCTGAAAACCGGTTTAACTCCATAAGCGGTCATTGACCCGGTCCTTGTCCCATTCGGGCGTCGGTTCAAAAAAGCCGGGATGATCCGGATGCATATGTTGCTTGATAACTTCGGGGACGATATCGTCAATGCCGAGGCCCGGCTCGTCGGGCACGGGCGCGAAGCCCTTCTCGACCAGCGGTGTTTTGGTCTTGACCATGCTCGCCCACCAATCCACGTCCAGCGAGTGGTGTTCGAGCGCGATGAAGTTCTCGGTGGCCGCCGCGCAATGGACGTTGGCGCGGAACGAGATGGGCGAGCCGGCGAAGTGCATCGCCATCGGCACGCCGCGCTCCATCGCGTAATCGCCGATTTTTTTAGTTTCGAGCAAGCCGCCGGACGAAGCCAGGTCGGGGTGGATCATATCCACCGCCTCCATATCGATCAGCTTGATGAAATCTTCCTTCAAGTAAATGTCTTCGCCGGTCAGTATTGGCGTAGTTGTGGACTCCTTGATCTGTTTGATTAGATGGCCCAATTGCCATGGAACCATGTCTTCCATCCAAGCCAGGTTATTCTTCTCCATTGCGCGGGCTAATTTGATGCAACTGTTGACGCCGATGTGGCCGTAATGATCGGACGCGAGAGGTATCTCCATTCCGATGACGGAGCGTATCTCGGCGACATACTCGGCGAGAATCTCTACGCCCTTGTCGGTGATCTCGATGCCGGTGAATGGATGCATGACGCGCGCGCCGCCGCTGATGTCGGTTCCGGCGGGGCGCGAGAGGGCGCCGGAGATGTCGCGCAGCAAGCCGATGCCGAAATCCTGCTTCAAAAACGTGATGCCCTGATCCATTCGCGCTTTCAGGCGTTTGCCGGCCACTGTGCCGTCGGGATGTCCGTTCTCCTTGAACAGCTTCTCGCCGGGAGCGGCTTCGGTCGTGTCGGCATAGAGGCGCACGCGGTCGCGGAATTTACCGCCCAGCATTTGATAGGCCGGAACGCCGTAAGCCTTGCCCGCCAGGTCCCACAAGGCCATCTCAACGCCGCATACGCCGCCGGCCTGGCGCGCCGGCGCGCCGAACTGTTTAATCTTGCGGAATATCTTGTCCACGTTGCAGGGGTTTTCGCCGAGGATGCGCGACTTGAGCGTCAGCGCGTATATCTTGCTCCCGCCGTCGCGCACTTCGCCGTATCCCGAAACGCCTTGATTGGTGTCAATGCGGATGAGAGGCACGTTCATCGGCGCGCCGGTGATGACGGCTACGCGCAGGTCGGTGATCTTGAGCTGGGAAGGGATGGAATTGCGCCGAACGTTTTTGACCGCTCCTTCCACATCCTCGTCCGAAAGCCAACCGGCTACGGACGCGCCTGCAGCGCTCGCTCCCAACGTTTTAAAGAAGGACCTTCTGTCGCACTGGCTCTCGACCAGTCGACGAACGGAAGATTTCATAATTTCTTCCTCCTAAAACTCCAAATCGAAACAAGCAAGATTGAAGCGGCAGGAACCTCGAATTTTTACGGATGCGACTGATTGTCCACGGATAATCCACGTTGATCCGTCGCATTAGTGAAAATCCTCGGTTCTTGCCGTCCCAATGTTCCCCTGCTTTGATTTAGGCAGTGAGCAAGCTCCTGAAAGATGATGAATTCAGGTAAGGAAGCCCGTTCTCAGCAAAGCCGACTTTCTGTTGTGTGCGCTTCTTCTGTGTCTGATCGCAGGGAAGGAAAAACGCCCTTTTTGTACTCCATTCTTGTATGGCTTTGTACAGCCAGCAGGATTGCCTGACAAGTATTGGAACGTCACAAAACGTTTGCTAACATTCGCACGCAAACATTTTCTTCAACAGTGTCCTGCGCCTATGAACGAGACATTAGCTTACAGGGACGAGTCGGTGACCGCCGAGCAGAAACAAGCGGCGCTCGAAGCCGTTCTTCGGAGCAACACGTTCGCGCGGGCGGATCAGTTGAAAAGCTTCCTGAAATACGTTTGCGAGATGGAGATCGCCGGCCACGGTCACGAATTAAGCGAATACCTGATCGGCGTCGAAGCTTTGGGGCGGCCCAGCCAATACTCGCCCGGAGACGATTCGGCGGTGCGGAACCGGGCTTTCGCGCTGCGGAAGAAACTTCAGGAGTTTTATGAGCGCGAAAAGCCGGACGCGCCAATCCGCATCGAGTTGCACAAAGGCTCCTATTGCCCGCGCTTCATCGAAGGCGCCGCGATCGAGAAATCGGACGGCAATGGCGCTTCAATCTCTCAGGCGGCCTCTCCCGCGTCTGGGCCGCTCGTTCCGGCGTTATTGCACGAGGCCATTCCGGCGCCTCGCGAGGCCGTAATCGGAGATGAGAGGAAAAGATCGCTGCGGAGCTTTATGGCCGGCGTCATTGTTACTGCGATCATAGCCGGGGCGCTCTATTTACTGACCGGGGCAAGACGCGGCGCCGGTTCAACACAACCAAGCGTCTCTCCGATACTGGCCGAGGCGTGGGGACCGATATTAGGCCCGCACGCAGAAGTATTGATCTGCGTCGCCAACCCCCCCAGCTTTTCGGCGCATTCGGCGTCCGAGGCGTCGGCGCCCTCGTCCCCGTCATTCAATGGTCGCGGCGCGCGGCCAATGCCGAGAGAACTGCTCGAATGGTATAAGCAACGATATCCTGCGCCTGATGACCAGAGCCATTTTCTGACCATCACAACGAACGCCACGTACTGGGGCGATTCGATAGGCGCGATGACGGCGTTGAAGACGTTGACCTCCGCCGGAGTCATACCGCAAATCTTCCCCGAGAAGGTGGTCACCGTGCCGACCTTGCGGCGGCGCAACGTGATCTTGTTCGGAGCGCCTGAATACAGCCCCGCCGTCGCGCACTTCCTCGAAAAATGTCCGCTGACTGTCAAATACCTCGACTCAATCATCAGTCGCGGCGACGGGCAGACCCCGACCGCGCTCTATTCCGGCAGGCGTGACGCGCAAAATCGCATGACGCACGTTTACGGCCTGATCACCGTGCTGCCCAACGAAAGCTCCGTTGAACACCCGCGCCGGACCGTGATCTTTTCGGGCGTCAACTCAGCCGGCGCTCAAGCCGCCGCCGAATTCTTCTCCTCCACCGAGAATTTGATCGAGCTTCGGAAACATCTGAACAAGGAAGGCTATGAGAATTTCCCGCCTGCCTATCAAGTGGTCGTGAGCGCCGAAACTGACGACAACATCCTCCTGAACTTCAAGTACGAGACTCACCGCCTGGCGCCCAACTGAACGATAACCCACAAAGCCTTCGGCTCATCATTAGAAATATTGGCGCGCTTCTCAATGATTATTCATCAGCCTTCCAGGTTGGAGTAATAGTTGCCTGTACAAATTCTGAAGAGTTCAACCTGACGCGTTGCGACGCACTGAAAGAATGAAAAGCGCAGTTCGTAGTCCCGCCTTTAGGCGGAATCGTCGAATGCAGACCCATTCCGTGACGCCAAACGCTTGCGGCCTAAAGGCGGGACTAGGAACTGATTTTCCGAGGAGCCTTCATGCTGTTCGCGGCGCGCTGAAAGAATAAAAAGCGCGGCGCGATGGTAGGGCAAACCGCCAGTTTGCCTTGACTCCTTCAATGCGGCCTGTCGGGAAGACTGGGCAAACTGCCAGTTTGCCCTACCTTTTTCCGCAGGAGAGGCGGCGGCGTGAAGGAGCGCGTATGAGATTGCACGACATGCTTGGTGATTATCCGCTACTGGCGCTGTTTGTGGCCACATTGATAATCGTCTTGCTGTCATACGAGGGCGGTTTCCGGGCAGGCAGGTGGAGGAGTCGGCGGTCGGAACGGGAACAGGAGGTGGTGGTTCGCTCGATGGTTGCAATCATGCTGGGCTTGCTTACATTCATTCTCGCGTTCACGTTTTGGCTGGCGGCGACCCATTTCGATGCCGCGCGGCAAGCCATCCTTAATGAGGCGAACGCGATCAGAACAGCTTATCTGCGCGCCGACTTGCTCCCGGAACCCCAACGCACGGAAATCCGCAATCTTCTGCGCGAGTACGTTGACGTTCGTCTGGAGGGCGCTCGGTCGGGGAACATCGAACAGGCGATTAGGCAGTCGGAAGAGTTGCACGCCCGGCTCTGGTCCAAGGCGATCGCCGCAAGAGATAAGGCCTCAAACCCGATCTTAATGGGATACTTCATACAGTCGCTCAATGATGTGATCGCCCTGCACGCAAGACGATTGATAGTAGGCCGGGAGTTCCGAATCCCCAACACCATCTGGATTGTGCTCTTCGTCGTTCTGCCGCTCGCCTCGGCGTCCGTCGGCTGTCATGGCGGATTGACCGGAACGAGCAGGCCACTAGTGGCTGTGGCGTTCGTTCTGATCATCTCCATGGTCATGACATTGATAGCGGATCTTGACACCCCACGTAGAGGATCGCTCCGAGTGAGTCAACAGGCGCTGGCTGACCTTCGGAACACAATGAACGCCACGCCCCCTGATTAAATCGCCGGCGGATAGTCCGTGGCGGCGAGAAGAAATGATTATGCAATTGAACGGCATGCTTGACGCTCTTCCCCTCTGGGCGCTGTTCGTGGCCACGTTGGTGGTCGCCCTGCTCTCGTTTGAGGGAGGATTCTGGGTCGGCAGGCGGAGGGGCCGGCGGTCAGAGCAGGAACAAGAGATAGTGGTGCGCGGGCTGGTTGGAGGCATGCTGGGCTTGGAGGCGTTTATGCTCGCGTTCACATTTGGGGCGGCGGCGGCCCATTTCGATACCAGACGGCAAGCGCTCCTCGATGAGGCAAACGCAATCAGGACCGCCTACCTGCGCGCCGACTTGCTCCCGGAACCGCACCGCGCGGAAATCCGCGGCCTTCTGCGCGAATACGTTGATGTTCGATTGGAGGGTATTCGGTCGGGGAAGATCGAGCAAGCGATTGCGCGGTCGGAAGAGTTGCACAACCAACTCTGGCTTCAGGCAACCGCCTCAAGAGAAAAGGTCTCAACTCCGGCTTTTGCCGTACAATTCATTCAGTCGCTGAACGATATCATCACCCTGCACACGAGACGGGTGACAGCGGGACTGGAGTTCCGCATCCCAAACATCATCTGGATTGTGCTATACGCAATTACTGCGCTCGCCGCGGCATCCATTGGCTACCACTCAGGATTGACCGGAAGGAACAGGCCGCTCGTAGCTCTGGGGATAATCCTGGCCTTTTCGGCGGTCATATACTTGATTGTGGACCTTGACCGCCCCGGGCAAGGATTTCTCCAGGTCAGTCAGCGGGCGCTGGTTGATCTTCAGAGGAACATGAGCGCCACGAACCCTTGATTAAATCGCCGCCGGATTATCCGTGTCGGCGAGAAGGAATGATTATGCAATTGCATGGCCTGCTTGACGCTATTCCCCTCGGGGCGCTGTTCGTGGCCACGTTGGCGGTCGCCCTGCTCTCGTTCGAAGGAGGATTCTGGGTCGGCAGGCGGAGTAGCCCGCTGCCGGACCAGCAACAAGAGAAAGTCGTAAGCCGGGTGGTTGGGGGCATTCTGGGGTTGCTGGCGTTTATGGTCGCATTCACCTTTGGTGTGGCGGCATCTCATTTCGACGCCAGAAGGCAAGCCCTGCTTGATGAGGTAAACGCGATCAGGACGGCATACCTGCGCGCCGACTTGCTCCAGGACCCCCACCGCTCGGAAATCCGCAATCTTCTGCGCGATTATGTCGACGTTCGATTGGAAGGCAGGAGGTCGGGGAAGATCGAAGAAGCGATTAAAAGGTCGGAGGAATTGCAAGACCAGCTATGGTCTCAGGCGGTCGCCGCAAGAGAAAATGCATCTAACTCGGCTTTTATCGGGAATTTTATCCAATCGCTGAATGAAGTGATCAACCTACACTCAAAACGCGTAACAGCGGGCCTGGAGGTCCGTATCCCTACGTTCATATGGCTTGTGATCTACGCGATTACGATGCTCGCTGCGGCGTCCATCGGCTACCATGCCGGATTGATCAGATCGCGCAGGATACCTGTGGTCCCGGCGCTCATCCTTGCCTTTTCGGTAGTCATATTATTGATCGTAGACCTTGACCGCCCACTGGGCGGTTATCTCGAAGTCGATCAAAAGGCGATGACTGATCTTCGAAACAAGATGAACGCCCAGACGCGCTGAGTCGAAGCTCGCCTCAGGGGGCGTAAAAAAACAACTCCCCAACTTACCAGGCAGGTTGAACAAAACTGCAAAATTGCCTGGAACATCCCCGTCTCAGCTTGTAGCATTGCATTCGATCCCATCGGGTTTGTTGATTGAATAAATCCGCTCCACCGAAGAAACCAAACCGCAATTAAGGAGAATGGAAGATGATATGTCCGGTTTGTCAGGTAGAACTTCTATTGAACGAACGACAAGGCGTGGAGATTGATTATTGCCCGAAGTGCCGCGGCGTGTGGCTCGACCGTGGCGAGTTGGACAAACTAATCGAACGTTCAGCCAGAGTCTCTTACAACAGAGAGCACGGCTATGACGACGACGATTACAAACATTACCGCGAATATCGGGAACACCCCGATTATCACAAACGCAAACGCAAAGGCTGGTTCGATGACATCTTCGATTTCGATTGAAATCGACTCTGGATTAGGCGCCGCAGGGCGCCGCAGAACACAGATGGAATTGGCGATTCTCTGTGCGCTGCGGCGCCTAACTCGAACTCCTCATTTTTAGAGGCTCTGTTTCAATTGAGCCGCTTCACACGGATGTTCTTGAAGCGAACGACGCTCTTCGGGTCATGCGCCTGCAAAGCGAATGTGCCCTTGTCGAGGATGCGCGTGAAAGTCTCGCCAGCTTTCCAATCGGCCGGCTGCTCCCAATCCACCGCGACCTTGTCGTTGACCTTGATGGTGACATGTTTGTCTTTGACGACGATGTCGTAGGTGTACCACTCGTTGTCCTTGACCAACTGCTCCTTGACGTTGACCACGTCGTAAAGGCTGCCGGTCTTCTTCCAATCGGTGTGAGTCTGGTTGACCTGAACCTCGAAGCCCTTCTTGGGCCACCCTTCCGGCTGGTACTCGGTGTGGAAGTAGACGCCGCCGTTCGACCCCGGCTCGGTCATCACGTCGACCTTGAGTTCGAAGTTGACGAAAGGCTTCGGGTCGCCGACGTAATAAAGATGATTTCGAGGGCCTGCCGCGACGAACGCGCCCTCCTTGATCGTCCAGGTGTCCGGGTTCTCTTCGGCCTTCCTCCAGCCGGTGAAGGTCTTGCCGTCGAAGATGGTCTTGAAACCTTTCTCGTTCTTGGCCTGGCCGAAGGCGACTGCGGCCATAGAGAGTAGGATAGCGGCGCTCAGCAGAAGCGTTCTGATCTTCATCTTGAATATCTCCTTGATGGTACAGTACCGCGCGC
>Ga0081455_10005904_pt1 | contig 13290 bp, 11 predicted proteins | sample TabmetS3T2R1_FD_70207 | JGI IMG/M metagenome (GOLD analysis project Ga0081455, IMG submission 70207) | Tabebuia heterophylla rhizosphere microbial communities from the University of Puerto Rico - S3T2R1 | ecosystem: Host-associated > Plants > Roots > Rhizosphere ... | reverse complement strand
AATATCCGATCGGCGACACCATCGAGCGCTTCCGGTTCGGCGTTGCGCTGCATGTCGGCCCGATCCTGTACGGCAATATCGGCGGCGGCACGCGGCTCGACTTCACCTGCATTGGGCCTGCGGTCAATCTGGCGGCGCGGCTGGAGAAGCTCACCGGCCGGCTGCGCCGCACCATCGTCGCCTCGGAAGGGTTCGCCGGCATCTGCAGCGGCGGCTGGCGCGATCTCGGCGAGTTTCCGATCGCGGGCTTTTCCAAGGCGCAGCGCGTCTACGGCCTGTTCGACGAGGAGGCTGCGGAAGCGGCCTGAGGTCGAGGGCGGCCTATTCGTCGTGGATATAGGATTGCTTCAGGCCAAAGGTAAGGATGAGCAAGGTCATCCAGAGCCGCAGCATGGCAAAGCTAAAGATAAACACGAAGTAGATCAGATTCTTGATGAACTGGCTGGCATCCGACGTCTGCCAAAAAATCCGGATCGCGCTGCGTACCCAGCCTTGGATCAGGCCGAGACCGAGATAGGCGATGCCGAGCACGATCGCTGCGCCGCCCAGCCAGTACCAGCGCCGGATGAATTCGCGCAGCGCAGCGAAGAGCGCGACCCTGCCGCGATTTCGCTCCGCGCCAACGAGGATCAGCAGGATGAGCGCGGCGATGATAAAGAAGGTCAATCCGAGTGTGAGCAGGATGGCGAGGAGTCTTTCCCTCCACCACGGCCGGTTCTCCCGAACATCGAATGTCTTATTGAGCGAGGAAATGACTGCGCTCATTCCGGTTGATGCCGCCCAGATGGCGATTAAAATCGAGAGGCTGAGAAAGCCACGCCCCTCTTTGCCTGGCACTTCGTGAAAGGTGTTATAAATGAGGTGGTAAGCCTCGGATGGCAGCTTTCCTTTTAATTCATAGAGCAGGCGATCAAAGCCTTCATATAAAGGCGAATCGGAGATCAATGCCGTCAGCAGGATGAGAAATGGAAAGATGGAGAAGAGCCAGTAATAAGCAAGCTGGGCAGCGCGTCCGAGGATTTCATCATCGGATATTTTGTTCCAGATGTTGAGTAACACCTGCTTCCAATTGCCCCTGGAGGTGGACGAAAGTTGACCTGGGCGAGCGATTTTTGACGACTCATCGGGTGGCCCGGCCGCTTGATAATCCATTTTGTCATTATTGGTTTCCGGTTACTTCGCTGTCAAGAACCCATTGTCATGGGATTTTTGGTAAAATTTAAGACAGTTCGGTGGATGTCATGAAGATTCTGATTACAGGCGCGACGGGGTTAATTGGCAGGCGGCTGTCTGAGCTGTTGATGAAAGAAGGGAATCGGGTAGTTGCGCTCTCACGTCAACCGGGAAATGCGAAACTCCCGGAAGGAATCAGAGTGTATCCCTGGCAACCGGAAGAAGAAGCTCCTCCGGGGGAATCCCTGGATGGAGTTGAGGCGATCGTTCATCTTGCAGGTGAATCGGTCGCATCCGCACGCTGGACTGATGAGCAGAAACGGCGTATTAGCGATTCGCGAGTTAAGAGCACCCGGAATATAGTCGATGCCATTGCCGGACTCGCTCATCGCCCGAAAGTTCTGGTCAGCGCATCAGCATCGAATTATTACGGAAGTGATCGAGGCGATGAGCATTTGACTGAACAAGCAAGCCCGGGGACAGGATTTCTCGCGGATATTTGTCAAGCATGGGAGAATCAGGCAATCCGCGCAAAGGAATACGGCTTGAGAGTGGTGCAGGTCAGAATCGGAGTCGTCTTAAGCCCTGAGGGTGGGGCTCTGCGCGAGATGCTCCTGCCCTTTAAGCTCGGAGTTGGAGGTCGATTGGGCACAGGTCGCCAGTGGTTTCCATGGATTCACATTGACGACATCGCCGGGATTTTCAGACATGCTTTAATGACATCGTCAATCAGCGGGCCGATCAATGGAATCGCCCCTGGAATCGTCAATAACCAGGAATTCACTCGCACTCTGGCGAGTGTCTTACATCGCCCGGTCTTAATCCCCGTTCCAAACCTGGCGTTGCGCATTCTGCTGGGGGAGATGGCGGAGCTGCTTTTAGGCAGCCTGCGCATCAATCCTCAAATTGCCCTTGCATCGGGTTATCAGTTTCGCTATGAGAGGCTGAGACCGGCGCTCGAGAATTTGCTTCTCTAATGGAATTTAGCTCGCGTGCGCAAGCAGTAAATGCTTGCGCACGCCGCAGCTCACTTCCCAGCATCGCATCAGGAGATGCGATCAAATAGCGCAAAAAGCGCTTAATAGTGTTTCGGATTGTGAGTCTGTTTCTATAGATCACCTCCTGGTTGCGGCCCCTTGTGGGCGGTTGAAGGTGTCACAATGCGGCTTCAAATTAAGCCGCTTCTAGATTGCAACCTTTCCGGATAGGTAGATTGATTCTAAGGTGAATGGGCGGCATTATCAAGCGCTCTAAAGATAAATGTTTTGTCTATTCAGGATTCACTATTTTTTCTTTACAGCGTTACCACTTTCCGACAAACTAGTACTTGCCGGAACGATCGGTTTGAATATTTGCGTTGTTCGTCTTGCGCAAATCATCCTCACAAATCACCGGTCACGACAAGAAAGGGGCGTGTTCATCACGTCGACCAAGTAAAAGCCTAAAATGCAAATCATCCTACTTAAAGAAATAGAACCCAGTGAATCGAGAGTTGCGCTGATTCCTGAATCGGTCCAGAAACTCGTTGCAATGAAGGTGAGCGTCGCGGTTGAAAGCGGCGCAGGATTGGAATCAGGCGCAAATGATACCGAATATATTACTGCCGGTGCAACCATTTCCCCTGATCGCGCAGCACTGCTCGAATCAGCGGACCTGCTAGTCACAGTCAATCGTCCAGCAGCAAGAGACATCGCGCGAATGAAGCGGGGTTCGGTGGTGATCGGATTCCTGCGTCCGCTGGATGAACCCGAGAAACTCTCCGTCATGATGAAACGCGGGATTACCGCTTTCGCCATGGAGTTGATACCACGCACGACGAGGGCCCAATCGATGGACGCCCTCTCTTCGATGGCGACAGTCATGGGATATAAAGCCGTCTTGTTGGCGGCATCGCATGTTCCCCGCATGTTCCCGATGTTAACCACCGCCGCCGGCACCGTTCCACCGGCGAAAGTCCTCGTCTTGGGCGCCGGGGTCGCCGGTCTGCAGGCGATCGCCACTGCGCGGCGTCTGGGTGCGGTCGTCGAAGGTTTTGATGTCCGTTCCGCGGCGGGTGAGGCGGTCCGCTCCCTGGGCGCAAAATTCATCGAAGTCGATCTTGGAGGATTACAAACCGAAGACGCCGGAGGCTATGCACGCGAAGTTACGGAGGAGATCATGAATCGCAGTCGCGCATTGATTGCGAAGCATGCTAAACAGACCGATTGCATCGTCACCTCCGCTCAGGTTCCCGGCAAAGCCGCTCCTTTGCTGATCACTGAAGAGGCCGTGGCCGGCATGCGGCGCGGCACGGTAATCATCGATCTGGCGGGTACCACCGGGGGCAACTGCGCAGTCAGCAAACCGGGCCAGACAGTTGTGGTAGATGGCGTGACCATCAATTGCCCGCTCAATCTGGCGGCCACCGTTCCGGTGCACGCCAGCCAATTATATGCGCGAAATGTCGTCTCCTTTCTCAATCTGATGATCAAAGATGGTGCGCTCAATCTGGATTTCAGCGATGACATCATCGGGCCCTCGTGCGCCGTTCACCAGAGTGAAGCGAAGCACCCGCGCATTCTTGCCGCATTGGCAGGTAAATAAAAATAAGTTTTCAGTTTTCAGTTTTCAGTTTTCGGCAGGAATCCCCGGATTGAAAGCTGAAAGCTGAAAGCTGGTATCTGAAAACTGAAAACTGAAAACTGAAAACTGAAAACTTTTATAGGGGATTTTTGCATGAGTTCAGAAATCTTGATTTCATCGCTCTATGTTTTCGCATTGGCCGCATTCCTCGGTTACCAGGTAATCTCGCGTGTTCCGCCGCTGCTGCACACACCGCTTATGTCGGCGACCAATGCGATCTCGGCAATCTCCGTGGTTGGTGCTCTGGTGACTGCCGGCGCGAACTACGGCAAGGTCAGCAAAATCCTGGGCCTTATCGCGGTCATCTCCGCGACGATCAATGTCGTCGGCGGCTTTATGATCACCGACCGGATGCTCAGAATGTTCAAGGAAAAGACCGGCGGCAGTGATAAGGATAAGACAGGCGGCAGTGGTTCGAATCATAAAGGGGGCCGGCACTGATGGATCTCAAAAAATATCTGATCGAAATCACCTACCTGCTTGCCTCGATCCTCTTCGTCTTCGGTCTCAAGGGGTTGAGCCATCCAAAGACAGCCAGGCGCGGGATGAATCTCGCCGCATTGGGAATGCTCGTCGCGATCGTCGGAACGCTCTTCCATAATGACATCATCAATTATGAATTGATTATGATCGGGCTGGTTATCGGCGGTTTAATCGGCGCTGCCATGTCGATCTGGATGCCGATGACTGCTATGCCACAGCGAACCGCGCTTTCGCACGCTTTCGGCGCGCTGGCCGCATCGTTGGTCGGTATCTCGGAATATTACCGCCACGTGGTGGATAGCCACGAAACGATGGAAGCTTATAAGATGACGGCGCTCGGGTTTGAAGTGCTTTTTGGCAGCCTGACGGTCACCGGCAGTCTGATCGCCTTCGCCAAGCTGCAGGAGCTGGTGCGTGGCACTCCGATTACCTATAAAGGTCAGAATATCGTCAATCTCTCGCTCTTCGCCCTCGCAGCGATCATTTTTATCTATTTGATCTTCGTTCCGACGGCGACCCCATTGTTTTATCTCATGGTAGTATTGTCGTTTGTTTTCGGCGTGCTGCTCGTCATGCCTATCGGGTCTGCCGATATGCCGGTGGTCATGTCGCTGATGAACTCTTATGCGGGCCTGGCCTCGGCCGCAACCGGCTTCGCGATCGGCAATAACGTTCTGATCATCGCCGGCACGCTCGACGGTTTTTCCGGTTTCATTCTCTCGATCCTCATGTGCAAGGCGATGAATCGCTCGATCACCAACGTCCTCTTCGGGGCATTCGGCTCGCCATCAACCGAAACCGGGGCCGCTCTTGATGGTGTGATGCGGGAAGTTGTGGCCGATGATGTCGCCGTCCGATTGGCATATGCACGCCAGGTGGTTTTCGTCCCCGGCTACGGGATGGCGACCGCCCAGGCACAACACGCTGTTCGCGAACTGGGAGATGCCCTCGAACTCCGCGGCGTAATCGTCAAGTATGCAATCCATCCGGTTGCCGGGCGGATGCCTGGACATATGAACGTCTTGCTGGCGGAGGCGAATGTCCCGTATTCATCGCTTTACGAGATGGATCAGATCAATCCCGAACTGCCAGCGACTGATGTCGCAGTAGTGATCGGAGCGAATGATGTGGTCAACCCGGATGCGCGTGATAACCCGAAGAGCCCAATCGCCGGCATGCCGATCATCGAGGTCGACCGGGCTCAATCGGTGATTGTTCTCAAGCGCGGAAAAGGGAAGGGTTTTTCCGGACTCGAAAACCCGCTCTTTTATAAATCGAATACCGGGATGTTGTATGGCGACGCCAAATCTTCTTTGAGCAAACTTGTTCAGGCTGTTCAGCACTCTTAAACAGTTTTCAGTTTTCAGTTTTCAGTTTTTGTTGGTTACGGAAATTTTGAAATCCGAAAAACTGAAAACTGAAAACTGAAAACTCATTTCGCTTGCTGGCTTCTGACGAGGAAAGAATAAAGCGTCCATCTACCGTCTGTCTCACCCGCGATCAATTGATAGGTGTTCAACCGGGTGTCAGCCCTGACACGAAATTTTCGCATGGCCTCGTCGGGGGGGATGCCGGGCAATGGAGTCGAATGTCCGGGTTGCAGGTAGACGGCATGGGCGAGTTCCGCCAGTTCGGAATCGCCCGCAGTTTTACCGATCAATTTTGGAATGGTCCGATTAATAATTTCGCTTTGCTTGAGCTGTATACCCGCCTGCCTGTCGAGGATCGCGGTTTTTTCAGCGAGCTCGCGCGCGGCCTGCTGATATTTAGCCTCGGCGGTTGCGGCCTTCGCTTCGGCGAGTCGCTTGACGGTATCAGCCCCGCTCGAGCGCCGATACAAAATTCCCGAAAGAAAAAGTGTAATGGCGAGGAGCGCTGTCGCAACGATCAACGCGAGTCGTAAAACGGCACGCTTCTCAACTTCCATCTGAATCGTTTGCCGCCGTACCATGTCAATTTCTTGTTGGCTGTACATCATATCGTTTGTATCAACCCCTGAATCTTCGGCTTATGATCTCGTGCATGCCATACCCCGTAAACAGATAGAGATACCTCATTCTAGCCTCTGGTCACTTTGCTGGCGAGAGAAAACGCTCATGAACTCGGTCTCATAAACTTTTTTCTTAAACCCTCTGTCCCGGCTTCCGGGGCAAAGAAGAGGTTGCCGCTAAATGAAAGCTCGCGAGATTGAAACACATGGAAGTACCACGAAGATGAATAATGATTATAGCTGCCGTGCTTGACTCTCTTCAATGAAACCTCTGTGTTCTTTGTGATTTCCCCGTCTCTCCCGGCTCTTCCGAATTTAGCTGCCCCCGATCTGAATCAACTTGTAACCGGCGGCAAAGAGAAACTGTCTTTAATACTGATAACCGGCTATAATTAAGCGAGAGAGCAGTGAGAAGTAAAATAAATGTGCGAATCGATAAACCGATCTCCCCAACATCAAAGAAATAATGCGCGCGAATAACTGTCATTACATCATCTTAATCCTGATTACTTTCTTATCAACCAATGCTTGTCGCAGTAGGGATTCCCAGGCTGCCACCTCCGGAGCCGGCGGGGTTTCGGCGCTCTCGGCCAGAGAAGTGAAATTAGGGCAGGCAGAGTATCGCAAACTGACACGAACAGTATCGGCTCCCGGTACTCTGGCGGCCGATGAACAGGCAACCCTGAGTTTTAAAGTTGCCGGCCGTTTGAGCAGCCTGAAAGTCGACCTGGGAACAATGGTTCAGCAAGGGCAGATCATCGGTCGGCTGGAGACGACCGAGTTTCAGGTCCGTCTCGAGCAGGCAAAAGCCGCCTTACAACAGGCGCGAGTCAGATTGGGTCTTCCTCCCGAGGGAGATGATGATCGAATCGATACCGAGAAGACAGCTCTGGTCCGCCAGGCCCGGGCAGTTTTGGAGGAGGCTCAACTAAACCGCGATCGAACTATTCAGCTTTACAACCAGGGAATACAACCGAAGGCAGAACTCGATCGCGCTGAGTCAATGTTTAAAGTTGCCGATAGCCGATATCAGGATGCGATCGAGGAAGTGCGGAACCGGCAGGCCGTGCTGCTGCAGCGGCGCTCAGAATTGGCGATTTCCCAACAACAACTTGCCGAAACCAGCCTCTATGCGCCATTCGATGGAGCCATCAGGGAGCGACGCGCCTCCCTCGGAGAATATCTCGCTTCCGGGTCTCCGGTGGTTACGATTGTCCGAATGCATCCCTTAAGATTGCGAGTCGAAGTACCGGAACGAGAGGCTCAGGGGATTCGTGTCGGCCAGTCGGTGGGTGTGACGATCGAAGGGGAATCCGACCAGTCATATTCCGGAAGGGTAGCGCGCTTGAGCCCCGCTTTTCAGGAGCAGAGTCGCACACTGATCATCGAGGCGGAGGTAGATAATCAAAAGGGAAGACTGCGCCCGGGCTCCTTCGCCAAGGCGGAGATTCATACAACCTCGACCACCGATGCAGTGTTAGTTCCCGCCTCAGCGATCATCACTTTCGCTGGAATCCAGAAGGTCTTTACGGTCAAAGACGGCAAAGCAGTCGAAAAAAATGTGATCACCGGAAAGCGTGAAGATGATTGGGTTGTGGTCGACGGATTGGAAGCCAATACATCCATCGTTTTATCTCCCGGAAATCTGGTTGCCGGTCAGCCTGTAAAAATTACGCATTAAAGGTTATGCTTACGACTTTCAAGCGACCAGCGATGCATCGATTATTAGTTTTAAATGTGCTCGCCTGGCTGCTGAATTCATTTTTGAAAGCTGCCTCGACAGAGGTTTCCTTTAAGGTGTAATTAAAAATCAGGAAGAAGTGTGTCCTGGACCCGATAATTACGAGAAATAAAAAGAATAAAATTGATATTTAATACCACTCTGGAGTAAGCTTTAGGTGCGTCGGCCCCTCCCCCTAAGATTTTGGCCAGGATGGCCAGGATGGCCAGGCTGGATTGAGGTGACATAGTTTATGAAGAGGGTCTCTCGCGGGAATCGAAGCTTCCTGGCTTCGATTCTGGTCGGTGCTCTGGGTCTCTATCCGTTTTTATATCCGGAAAAAATTCTGGCGGAGGGCAATACAAGAGTAGGTGATCAAAAGCCAGAAGCGATGATTGTCGGCCAACTGACTGTGATCGGCGTTGCCAGCATTAACGAGAAAAAAGCGATCACCGGAACAACCATCATTAACAACAGTCAGATTCGTGTTGCATGTTCGAAAGGCAACAAAGCCATTATCGACCTCGGGAAGTCAGGTCGGATTGAGCTGACGCCCGGGGCACAGTTTGTCGTTCGATTTTCCAATGGGCTGCTCAGCGGCGATTTGATTCAGGGTAACCTCCTGCTCAATGCGCCTGTGGGTGTTAGAGTGTCGATAAACACTCCCGATCGGGTGACGACTTCTGATGGGAAGAATGCGGTTGTTATCCCAGTTAACACTCAACGTGGTATCCGTTGTAATACGACGGCAGGGAAAACATCATCCTTTTCTCCAACAGTGAGGACTACTGCCTTGCTGCTTTTCCTGGCAGGTGTGGGCCCCGCAGCCGCGGGCATTGTGCTGGCCGCCGCCACCGGGAATGAGCAGGCCGTCCTCTCACCGATCAGGCATTAGTAACAGGCTTTAGTCGGTTGTAGCTCAGCCCCGGTACAGATTTTGACCCCCACACGTTGTCCCCAATAAAGATAAAAAAGTGTTCATCACTTTTAAACTGGAAAGTCTGATAAGTCGGATTGCCCTGTTAATTGTTGTTCTGCTTGTTTGTGGTGCTATGGGATGGCTGATTTTCGGCCATTTCATTATCAGGGTAGTTGATGATAACAGGGTAATTCTTAATCGCCAGGGCCTGAATTCAACCCTCGCGCGATTACCGGGTTCTCCGCGGATAAATTACCGTCTGGCCAAAGCGGAACTGGCGGACGGCGTTCGGCAAAGTCAACTTCTGGGAAACGCACAGGTGCATGCCCAGAAAGCAGTCAATCTCTCGCTCTGGGACTACAGGAATTGGCGTCTTTTAGCATCGATTCAGGAATCGAACAATGATCCGGAAAACGCTGAAAAATCCCTCCGTGCGGCCGCCAAACTTGCGCCGAATAACCTGGAGGTAAATTGGGAGCTGGCCAACTTACTATTAAGGAGAGGCAAGCTAGACGAATCACTTGAACCTTTCCGCAAGTCCACCAGGAAAAATGACGAACTTCTTCCTCTGGCACTCGACCTCCTCTGGCAATTTTCAGGAAATAACCGCGCTATTCTGAAAACTCTGGCGAGCAATGATCCGATAATGCAGTTATCACTCGTCCAGTTTTTTCTCGGTCAATCCTTAGTCAACGAGTCGCTCAGCACATTCCGCAGTATCGATCGCGAAACAAAATTTAAATCGCCGAAAAGCGCGGAATACCTCAATGCGCTGATCAAAGCCGAACAGTATGAGATGGCACGCTCGGTCTGGCTGGACCTGATCAAGTCTTCTATCGGGAAGAATGACACACTGGGAACGAGCCTCATCTGGAATGGAAGTTTTGAGATTGATCCGGTGCAAAATTATAACCATTTTAATTGGACGATCGGGACAAGCCAGTATGCGCGCATTGGATTCGATAAGCTGGTCGCTCGGAGGGGATCGAAATCACTGAAAATCGCCTTTACTGGACGCGACACGACAAGCCTCAATGGCGAGGTCAAACAGCTGGTCGCTCTTCGCCCAGGTTTCCGATACCATCTTGAGTGTTATGCCAAGACCGGAGACCTGCTCACTCCGGAAGGTCCGCGGATCGCCTTGATGAACCGGAATGGCCTGATTGCATCATCTCAGCCAGTACTTGAAAACTCGACCGACTGGCAGCTCCTTAGTGTTGATTTTGTCGCTCCGCAAGATACTTCGCCTATTTTTGTCGCAATCGTTCGCCTCCCAAAATTCAGTTATGACGAGCCGACGCGCGGGTCCATCTGGTTCGACGATTTTGCCCTGAGCGAACTGGCAACCGCTGGAAAGTTCTAGCCCTTTTCGATCACGATGGATATTCTGGAGTTAGAAGGTCAAGGGAGAACCGGTGAAATCCTCGGGAGAGTGATCACCTTCGGCCTCTTCGCGGTCATGGCATTCAGCGTGCTCGCATTCGGAACGGTCGATCCCTGGTCGATCGCGGTCTTCAATATCTCAATCGTCGGTCTGTTTCTTGGCTGGGCAATCAGATGTGTCATTCGAAAAAAGCTGAACATCTCGCTCCCTACCTTCTCCCTGCCAATTGCGTTGTTGTTTGCCTATGGAATCCTGCAAAGTGTGACGATCCTCGACGAGACGGGCAAACGGTGGAGTATCTCGATGGATGTCGAGGCGACGCGTCTGGTGCTTGAGGTTCTGATCTGTCTCCTGATCTCATTTCTGCTCGCCGCGACTTTCTTCAAAGGCTATCAGAGATTACATTGGCTCAAAAATTTTCTGATCTTCTTCGGCCTTCTGCTGGCTGTCTTCGCGCTCCTGCAGCACTTCACCTGGAACGGAAAATTTTACTGGTTCATTACACCGACCACGCAGGTAATTTCGCCCTTCGGTCCTTTTGTCAACCACAACCATTTTGCCGGGTATCTGGGGATGATCGTACCCATCCCGGTTGCCTTGATCTGGAACCGCTCCGTTCGGGGTGAACTGGCAGTGGCCTATGGGTTCGCGGCAGCGGTCATGAGTATCGCTACGATTGTTTCCCTCTCTCGCGGTGGAATAATCAGTCTGGTCTCAGGCGTGATTTTCGTGGCTCTCTTTGGATTAAATTCGATTGTTCGCCGGCATGAGAGAAAAAAGATGATGATCCTCGCCTCACGCGCGGCCGTAGTAGGGTTGCTTCTCGCGACGATCGGTGCCGGTGTCGTGTGGATTGGCGCTGAGTCGGTGATCAAACGTGCCGAGAAGGCAGAAATCTCTACGCAAGCACCCAGCAATGACCCGCGAAAAGAGACGATCTCACAAAACCGGGGCTGGATCTGGCGGGATACACTGGTCATGATTCGCGATAACTGGGCGATGGGAGTAGGGCTGGGAGCATATCAAACAGCGTTTCCGATTTATAGCGAGCGGGATGGGGCTTTAATCGTTGCCCAGGCTCACAACGACTACTTGCAGATTCTTGCCGATTGCGGAATCATCGGGGTGATCCTGGCCCTCTGGTTTCTCGTTCTGGTTATCGAAGATTTCAGATACGCTATTCGTCACCGCAATCCCATGATGAGCGGAATGGCACTTGGATGCGGTGGTGGAGTCTTTGCAATCATCGTTCATAGCATTTTCGATTTCAATCTACAGCTCCCGTCAAACGCCCTGCTTTTTCTTGTACTGGCGGCAGTAATTTTCATTGTCAGCTCGTCGTCAGCGCGCGAGAGGGTTAGTGAATCAAGGTTTAAACGGGCAACTCCTTTTCGAGGTTGAAGATAGAGAGCGGAGGTGTGGTCATGAAAAAAAATGCTCTCCCCTTGCCATCTCACTCGGCAAAATCACATAAAGTCTAACAACTTCTAAATCCGACCCAATGAGCAACCTGCAAGTCTCTCCCATGCCAATCTGCGTGGACCTGGATGGGACGCTGATCAAGACAAATACCCTGCAGGAGACAGTTCTGGCCCTTGTTAGAACAGCTCCGCAAAAGGTTCTTCTCCTCCCCTACTGGCTGATGCGGGGGAGGGAATATTTGTGGCAGAGGCTGAGCGAGCAGACATCAATTAACCCGGCCTTGCTCCCTTACCGTCAGGAAGTCCTCGATTACCTGAGGCAGGAGAAGGAAGCGGGGCGCGAGCTGGTGTTAGTCTCGGGAGCACACAATTCTATAGTGGAAAAAGTAGCCGACCATCTGAAGATATTCGACCGCTATGTATTGAAAAGCGGCCTCGAAAACGCGGAATTTATCGATCTCCCGCGGAGGAGAAACACTCTCGCGATCGCCAAGGCGATGCGACCACACCAATGGACGAAGAACCTCCTGCTTTTCGCTGCTGTATTTCTCAGCCACAAGTTCAATGACATGTCGCTGATCATTGCCTCTGCCAAAGGATTTGTGGCGTTTTCGCTCTGTGGATCGGCAGTCTATATTATCAATGACCTGATTGACATCGAGGCTGACCGCATACACCCGCGGAAGCGAATCCGTCCCTTCGCCGCCGGTGATCTCTCGGCGGTTTCCGGATTCCTGTTGTCGCTGGGCTTATTAATCTGCGCCTCTGCAGTTGCCATCAGGCTTTCACAGAATTTCGCCTTCGTGCTGGCTATCTACTTTGCCCTGACCCTGATCTATTCGCTCCATCTGAAAGAGAAATTACTGATCGATGTCTTTCTTCTTGCGAGCCTTTATGTCATTCGTGTGTGGGCGGGTGGAACATCGACCGGAATCTTAATTTCACACTGGGCACTGGCATTTTTCATGTGCCTGTTTTTAAGCCTTGCCCTCGCCAAGAGATATTCGGAGCTGCTCGCTTCGGCCGGCAACCTGGAAGAGCAGCTGCTCCCCAGGCGCGGTTACCGATATTCCGATAGACATTTTGTTCTGGTCTACGGCTGCGCCAGCTCACTCATGGCGGTTCTGGTGATTGCTCTCTATGTCAATTCACCCGATGTTATCCGATATTATCGACACCCTTCATTACTCTGGTTCATTTGCCCGGCATTGGCTTACTGGTCGGGGCGACTCTGGATAATCGCGACCAGAGGAGAATTGGATGAAGACCCGGTCCTCTATGCGATTAAAGATAAAACCAGTTATCTGATCGGGGCAATAATCCTGGCGATAGTTTTGCTTGCCATCTAGGGAAATATCGATGCAAGACCTGGAGGATCAGATTTGATCGTGATGCAATTATGCTCTCATCAGTGGAGATGCGTCGGATCGTCAGGAATTGCGGATTCGTGGTGTTGCGGACCGACTTCCTCTTCATATTTTCCCGGACGTTGAAATTCTTGCACTGGATAGAACCATCACTCTCACAACTGCCCCTTGGCGGCCAGTACCATGTACTTTGTCTAAAGTGCTAAAGAAG
>Ga0081455_10004539_pt2 | contig 13293 bp, 14 predicted proteins | sample TabmetS3T2R1_FD_70207 | JGI IMG/M metagenome (GOLD analysis project Ga0081455, IMG submission 70207) | Tabebuia heterophylla rhizosphere microbial communities from the University of Puerto Rico - S3T2R1 | ecosystem: Host-associated > Plants > Roots > Rhizosphere ... | reverse complement strand
TCTCCATCGCACCTGCCCTCCCGCGCCGTCGGCATCCTCGATTTTCTCTGATTGATACGGAGTTTGCATCTGATCGAAGTTTCCACACTATTGCAATGACCGCGGCAGCGCTGTTTGATGGCATCGTGGATCGCCTTGTTGTTGGCAGCCATCTCGTGGCGTGGGATTGAGCGATCATGATGCAGCTTCACAACTATTCCCTTCTCTCCATTTTTTTTGTTGGCACGGTTGTTGTCTTCCTTGCTTGCGAAATCGGATGGCACCTTGGCAGGCGGCACGAAGGCCATGGCGTGGGCGGCAATATCGGCGCACTGGAGCAATCTCTTCTTGGGGTGCTCGCCCTGATGGTCGGCTTCAGTTTTCTGATGGCGCTCACACGTTTCGAAACGCGGCGCGAGTCAGTGCTGAACGAGGCCAACGCGATCGGCACGACGGCGTTGCGCGCGCGCCTGTTGCCGGAACCTCACCGGACGGAATCGCTGAAGTTGCTGCGGGAGTATGCCCAGATCCGGGTCGATCCTGTGGCCAGCGGCAAATCCTTCACGCAATTGCCGGATGTCATAAAGCGCTCGAACCAGATCCAGGAAGCGCTATGGCAGCAGGTGAAAGCGGTTTCCGCCAAAGACAACAGCATGGTGCCGACAGGCGTCTTCATCCAGTCACTCAACGAGATGATCGACAATCAAGGCAAGCGCTTTTCAGCACTGCGGAACCAGATTCCGGAAGCGATATTGCTCTCGCTCCTCGCAATCGCCGCAGTTTCCTGTGGCTTTGCAGGCTATGCGAGCAGGCTTGACCCGCTACGAACCCGGCTGCCTGCCATGATCACGGCGGCTCTCGCTTGCGCCGTGATCTTCGTGATACTCGATCTCGACGCGCCAAGCGTCGGCTTCATCCGGATAGACCAGCAATCCATGATCGATACCGCCGCCAGCCTTTCGGGTTTTACCGACTAGGTGTTGGAGTTTGACTCGCAGTCGCGCGCCCCTAAGGACTGGCGGATTCGCCACGGCGCAGATTGTCGACCAGTATGTGGACGCTGATCAGGAAGACCCATATCGGCAGGACGATGAAACTCCAGCTCATGTAGTAGCTGCCAAACAGCAGGATCAACGCCAGGCCGTATCCAAGCAGGGCTATCCAGCGCGCGACGATCCCGGTGTAGACGATGACGGTCGACGTCGAGATCATGAACACGCCGGCCATCTTGATGGCATAGACGTTGATGATGATGTACGCGGTGGCCCGCGAGAATCTGAACGCGAAGGAGTGGACGAGTTCGTTCGGTTCGGTGGTCGATGCCACCACGATGATCGCACCGATGAGTGCGGATGCGGCGAACAGCATGGCGAGAAACAGGAGGGCGCTTCCGAAGAACACGGTGGCAAAGAAGCGGTCTTCCATGGCGCCCAGCCGATCGCGAAGCACGCCGATGAACCACAGAAAGGCAACTCCCGCAAAGGGAATGAGATTCATCGCAAGGGCCGCCGTGTTCACGCCTGTGGCCAGCCACTCCCCCTGGTCCAGGGGATCGGCGGGAACGGATCTCCGAAACAGCCAGAATGTCGCCGTCAGAAGAATGGAAAAGACAATGCCGGCGATGGCGGCAGCTTTTGGAGTCTTCAACTGTGCACCAGTGAGTGTTCCGCTTGCCGGCATTCTGTGCCTCATATTTCTCGCAACGCGACCCAGGTTGACGGCCGGTTCGTTGCGGCTCTTGAGGGCCGGGGCGAACAGCAACGGCCGAGCAACTGGAAAAACGGTCCGCGCACAGAGCGCATGCTCGAACGGGATCGAGGTCTTGAGCACGAGCCCTCAATAGCCATCGCCCCACCGGTACTGCCACGCGATTCCGATATTGCTGAACTGGCTGCCCGTTCGGGTGTACACACCCGTGCCGGCATTGAGCTTGATCGAGTTCTGACGGTCTACCGGCAGCCCGAGGGTCACGCCGGCACGCACGTTTTCTTGCTCGTTGTCGCCTTTGTCGCCGTTCACGGTGGTGCGTAGGCCCCTAAGGTACAGCGCGTCCAGTGAAACCCATACCCCGGAAGCAAAATTGTGAATGAGACTCGTGCGGACCAGATACAGCGGCGCCTGTTCGAACTTCTTGCCGTTGAAGAAGTCGGGATTGACTGTAAAGAACGTCACGCTCGGAGCGACCTCGAGGGTCCATGGGCCCCAGGCCTTTGAGAGGCCGAGTTCGGGCCTGAATGACCAGCGATTGCTTCCGAGGTTGAGCAGCTTGGTGTCGTCATACTGACCCAGAGGCGCCGACACCTGAAGGCTGACCCCGACGATGAGGTCCTGCCTGTAGTTCGAAAATTCCTTCACTGTTAGTGCGGGGGCGCCAAACAGGTTCGCCGAAACGCGAAAGCGCGGATCGCCAAATCCCGACATCTGGCGCTCACGAAATTGTCCATTCACGAGGGCATTCGCAGCAAATTCGGAATATGGCGCGATTACATCGAACTTGGCGGATTGGCCGAAAAGATCGAAGGACCGCACATACACGATTGCGCCGGTATTTTGGTGAAAGTCCGCGTCTGCAATCCGCAACGTCGGATCGAACGCCATCTTGCCATTGGCATAGATATAACCCGCGATCAGAAAATTCAGGCCGACCGGCGTGTTTGAGTACAGCCTTGGCTCAGCGTCCTGCGCTTTCGCACCCACGGCCATACAGAAGAACACGATACAAGACGCCGGACAAAGCATGAAGTGGCTTCGTGCGATCACTTGGAACTCTCCGCATGCTGAACAGTGCGACGGGAGCGGTGATGCGATTGCAAGGGCGTAGATCTGGATGCCGAAGCCGGTTCGCTTCCGCACCCCCGGTGACATTTCCCCTGCACCGAACTGCGGACGCATTGATTTGTATCAAGATTGGCGCCGAGAGTCACCAGCCCACGGCCACATGGCGGGGCGTACGACCCCAACCTTGTTGCAGAAGGGGATTGAGCGGCCGGGATCGTCGAGGGGTGCGGTGCGCGGTGAGCTCCCAGGAGCAGCCTCGAATACAGCTTGAGGTTCAGGATGGAGCGCAATCTTGATCTACATCAACGTTACCTGTCCCAAGGCGGACACGTTCTGATCAGCCGCACACGGTGCAAACGGCATCGCGGCTACGCTTGTTGATGAATCCACCAGCGAGATCGGGAGGAATCGCCATGAAGCAGATGACGCTAGCGGGTCTTGTGATCAGCGCTTTGCTCGGGTTGGGAAGTGTCGCTCTCAGCCCGGCGCCGGCCCAGGCTGTGGTCTACTGCCAGTACATCGATTATCCGCCGAGTTGCGTGGCAAGGGCAGGCGTCGTGCTTAGGCCTCGGCCGGTGGCGCGTGCTGCGGTCCGGGCTGGTACGGCAGGCCCTGGCAATTGGAATGGCGGCGTCAATCGCGTTGGAGTGCGGCGGTAACGGACTTGGTTTGCGGTCACAAGCCCCGGTGCAGCAGCCAAAAACCGTATGGCGCGCGCGTCGTGTCGGCCGCACAGCAAGAACCCTCGCTGCGCGGCCGACAAGAGTTGATCAAGGGATCTGGCTCTCAGCTCGGCACGCAGAATCGAAAGACCGAAAGCAGAGAATACCGACAAGAGCGCGCGCATCTGCCGGTGTGGGGTGACCGGTGCGCGATTGGAGGGGATGTCTGACAGGTGGCGAAGGGAGCCGACATGACGAACGCTGCGCCGAACACCATCGTTTATCTTAAGGATTACACCGCCCCCTTGTTCCTCATCCCCGGCGTCGAGCTGGATATCGCGTTGTCCGAGGACGACGCCGTTGTCCGGGCGACCCTCGCCGTTGAACGAAACCGCGAGGTGACCGAATCGACGGCCGCGCTGCAACTCGATGTCGACGAGCTCAACGTTGAATCGGTCAGCGTCAACGGGATTGGCCTTTCCCACAATCAGTACACTCTGGACGAACGCCGTCTGACCATTCCGGAAGTGCCTGAACGTTTCGAGTTGACAACCGTATGCCGCATTCACCCCAAGCAGAATACCAAGCTGATGGGGATCTACACTTCCAGCACAGGCTTCTTCAGCCTGTGTGAGCCGGAGGGTTTCCGACGCATCACGCCCTTTCCTGATCGCCCGGACGTGATGGCACGATACAGGGTGACGCTGCACGCGGACCGCGAGAAATATCCTGTGTTGCTGGCAAACGGCAACCTCGTTGCGCAGGGAGATGAGGCTGAAGGGCGTCATTGGGCCACTTGGGAAGACCCATTCCCAAAGCCCTCCTATCTGTTTGCGGTTGTGGCTGCTCGCCTCGATCGGCAGGCGGACAGTTTTGTAACGCGATCCGGCAGAGAAGTTCTGCTCCAGTTCTTTGTGGAGCCCGGGAAGCTGGACCAGGGAGTCTTTGCCCTGGAATCCCTGAAGAAAGCAATGAAGTGGGATGAAGAAATTTACGGACTGGAGGTGGATCTCGAACAATACAACGTGGTGGCGGTCGGAGACTTCAATGCTGGCGCGATGGAGAACAAGGGCCTGAATATCTTCAACACCAAGCTGGTGTTGGCCAGGCCCGATATCTCAACGGATTTCGATTTCAACTTCATCGATCGAACAGTGGCTCACGAGTATTTTCACAACTGGACCGGAAATCGGGTGACTTGCCGGGACTGGTTTCAGCTGTCGTTGAAGGAAGGGCTAACTGTCTTCCGGGAAGAGCAATACGCCGCCGACATGTACTCCGGACCGGTGGCGCGCATTCAAAAGGTACGCCAGCTCCGCTCTTCTCAATATCCGGAGGATGCGGGCCCCATGGCCCACCCGGTTCGTCCGGCATCGTACCAGCAGATCAGCAACTTCTACACCAGCACGGTCTACAGCAAGGGCGCTGAAGTTGTGCGCATGATGCACACCCTTGTCGGCGCCGATAACTTTCGCAAGGGCGTCGATCTGTATTTCCAGCGTCACGATGGTCACGCGGTCACCACCGACCATTTGGTTCAAGCCATGCAGGATGCCGGCGGAGTGGATCTGACACAGTTCAAGCGCTGGTATGAGCAGGCAGGTACACCTCGCGTCGAAGTTGAGGATCACTACGATCCAGCTTCGCAAATCTACGAACTGACGGCGACGCAGAGCTGTCCGCCGACCCCCGGACAGCCAGAAAAGTTGCCGTTTCATCTCCCCCTGACCATTGGGCTGCTCGACGCCGCCGGCAACGATATTCCGCTGCAGTTAGAAGGTGAGACGGCGCCTCAGGGCACCAGTCGGGTGCTCTCGCTCCGGAAAGAGAAAACTGCGTTCCGCTTTGTGAAGGTGCCGACGCGGCCGGTGCCTTCTCTGGGGCGCGACTTCTCTGCTCCAGTGATCATTGATTACGCCTACGGGGATGACGACCTGCGGCACTTACTCAGCTTTGACAGTGATCCCTTCAGCCGCTGGGAGGCCGGTCAGCGTCTAACGCTGAAGGTTCTGTTGCAGGGCATCAGGGATTATCAGATCGGGGGGACGGTACGCTTCCCGGATTCCCTGGCAGATGCTTTTGGGCACCTTCTAGCCGACGGGCTGAAGGATCCGGCCTTTGCAGCTGAAGCCCTGGCACCGCCTGCCGAGGTCTACATTGCCGAACAACTGGAGGTCATAGACCCGGAGGCTGTTCATCAAGCGCGATTGGCCATGCGTCGTTTCCTGGCGGAACGGCTCAAGAGCGCTCTGCAGAAAACTTATGACGATTGCGCCGTTGTCGGAAGCTACAGTCCCGACGCCAAATCGGCGGGCCGACGAGCATTGAGGAACCTGTGCCTCGCCTACCTGATGGAGCTTGATGACGCCGACACACGCCGTCTCTGTGTCGGACAGCTGCAGCAGGCGGACAACATGACAGATGCATTGGCGGCCTTGACTGCGCTTGCCAACTGCGACTGCAAGGAACGAAAGCCGGCGCTGGAGCAGTTCTACACGAAATGGCGCGACGAGCCCCTGGTGGTGGACAAGTGGTTGGGAGTGGAGGCCACGTCGCGTCTTCCGGGAACGCTCGATCGGGTGAAGGAGCTGACATCCCACCAGGCCTTCACCCACAAGAACCCCAACAAGGTGTATGCGCTCGTTGGCAGCTTTGGCGCCAATCAATTCAATTTCAATGCAGCGGACGGCTCCGGATACACGTTCATGAGCGAGCAGATCCTCGTGTTGGATCCGGTCAATCCCCAGATCGCGGCAAAGATGGCTCGCAACTTCGAGCGATGGAAACGGTTCGAGCCAAAGCGCCGCGCTCTCATGAAGACGGCTTTGCAGCAGGTGACTGCTGTTCAAGGACTATCGAGGGAAACCGCGGAAGTGGTTACCAAGAGTCTCAGCTGATCTTTGAGCGCCTCTCTGCCGCGAGACCAAAAAGTCGAGCCGCGCGGTAAGCGGTGCTTCGGAACGTTGAGATCGGCATTTTATCCATCGCGGGAGGGAATAATGGCGGTTGTTTTCGAGATAGAACATGCCACCACCTACCAGTACGCAAACCCGGTTACTTTCAGCACGCACCGCGCGATGTTCCTGCCAAGGCCCACCGCGAGAGGTCGTATCCTCGGCTGGTCGGTGAAGACGAGCCTTCCCTCCAGGGTACACTGGGTGGGCGACGCCCTGGGCAACAACGTCGTGGTGATGGATTTCAGCGATCCGGGAAAGGAGCTGACCTTCTTTTATCCATCACGGGAGGGAATAATGGCGGTTGTTTTCGAGATCGAACATGCCACCACCTACCGGTATGCAAACCCGGTTAATTTCAGCACGCACCGCGCGATGTTCCTGCCGAGGCCTACCGCGAGGGGCCGTATCCTCGGCTGGTCGGTGAAGACGAGCCTTCCCTCCAGGGTCCACTGGGTCGGCGACGCCCTGGGCAACAACGTCGTGGTGATGGACTTCAGCGATCCGGGAAAGGAGCTGACCTTTGCCTTTCAGTTTCGCGCGATGCATTTCGGCCTAAAGGGGGTTGAGGAGTTTCCTCTGGAGCCTCGGGCCGAAGAAGTGCCGGTGCAGTATACGCCGGACGAGTGGACCGACGTTGTCTCCCATATGCGCCCTCATGACGAGGATCCCGACGGCAGCGTTGCCGCCTGGGCAAAAAGCTTCACCGCCGACAACCGGGGACGAACGACTGATGTCTTGCGCCGGATGCTGGACGTGTTCCGCGACGGCTTCAGCTATAGCGCCAGGGAAGCCGAAGGCACCCAATCTCCCGGCGAGACCCTGCGCTCGAAGTCGGGCACCTGCCGCGACTTTGCGTGGCTGATGATCGAGTCGTTGCGGCGGCTCGGCTTCGCCTCCCGCTTCGTCAGCGGTTATCTTTATGACTCGTCCCTGGACGGCGGCGAGGCAGGCATGCTCGGCTCCGGCGCGACCCATGCCTGGGTGGAGGTGTTTCTACCCGGCGCAGGCTGGACTCACTACGACCCGACCAACCGCATCGACGCCGGTTTTGATTTGATCCCGGTAGCCATCGCCCGCCATCCAGGCCAGGCCATCCCGCTTGCAGGCTCGTGGTCCGGCAAAGCACAGGACTATCTGGGCATGTCGGTCAACGTTGCGGTCCGCAAGCTCGCCGATGTTGCCGACCCGTCCTAGTCATGCAGAGGGATCGCAACAGGTTGCGGGCGGACACCGGCAGACTTGGATCGGGCATCCTTATCAAAGTGCGAGTTGGCTTCGATACAACGAAACTTCGAGCGGTCAACCCGCGTCGTTTTGAGCTTGTGCGCTCGGAGACTCATCCAAGTTCAAGAGGTACACTACCCGAAGATCTGCCTCGACGACCTATGCCTACCGTCGGTCTGCGGCAAGCCGTTGCGGCACCTGGCATTGTCCTCAAGGACAATGTTCCTTGGGCCAATTGAGAAGATAGTGGGGTCACGTACCGTCTGCTTGGAGCGAAATTACAGGAAGCAGAACGCGTCAATCGAGCAGGCAATAAACAGCTTTTGCGGTCGCTGATAGGCCAGCGCGGGGAGGCCGGCATGCTGCAAGATCAATCCAGACCCGGACGATCTGGCGCTGAAAAAAGCGAGATAATTGGCAGCATCGCCGAGCGTCCTTCCACGCAACCGAAGCGCGAAACGGAATTGATTATAGAGACCTTGTTACGCGAATTTTATGGCGCGCCCCGTCGGCCAAGCGAGCCATCCCACCGAATTGCCTAACAAAGGGAGGCTCAAGCATGGGTTTACGTTTAGCTTGTGTCCTAGCTGTGTGCTGGGCGTTTGCGCCCGACGCCTCGGCCGGTGAGCAGCAGAGCGCATTTCGTCGTGCTTCCTGCAGTGTTGTTCGTTACTACGTGGCCAAGTACAGCGAGGCTGCCGCAGAGTCCTGGGCCCGGAGCAAGGGCGCAAGCGAGGCAGAGATTGAGGCGGCTCGCCGTTGCCTGAAGGGTTCGCCGATCGTGACCGCCCAGAACTGACTGCTGCGTGGGCGCAATCGGCGCTTCGTTGTTTGGTTCAGTGTTGGCATGTCCGCGTCCCGTGCGAGGAGGCCCGAAATGCTGATCCGTTCGCGTGATTTGGCAGATCAATTGGCTGCCACTGAAGAGCAGTTGGTCACCCTGCCGCTTGAGGCAGCTCGTTGCAAGGCGCGCGAAATTATCAGCCAGCCTTCTTGCAACGGGCTCACGCCAGCTATTCAGAAGTGGCGACAACTTCCCGACGGTCAGATTGAATTCGTGGTCCGGCATTTGCGCAGGGCAGACTGAGCCCCTTGCCGTTGTCCCCATGGTAACCACTAGCGTCTCAGAGTTTTGGCTGATACTGCGCTGGATAAGCCCAAGCCCGCATCGCGCGCCCCCCGGAGGCGGCAACGGCCTACTCTTTCTGTTCTTCGGACGCCCAAGCTGCAATGTCGTGGGAGGGAACAAGCTGCCGCGGAACGTGAGGATTGATTGTGCCCGCGAAAACAATCAGTCCCTCCTGCAGCTTGGCACGGGCGAAGTTCTTGGCTTCCGCTTCAGTCTCGAAGGTGTTGGTCAAGCGGGGGCTTCGCCGTCTCGGCAGGGTGCCGCGCTTATGCACTTCAACGGTCACATACCAGTTATCCGGCATATTCCATCCACCATGCAATCCCGGGAAGGCTAGGCGGCTTTCATGCCTTCGTCAGCCAGCCAGGTTTTTTCAGTTCATCTCCAGCGAGGGCTTCCACGACCGCGCAAACGCGTTCCGCGTTTGTCGCAAGGGAAAACCGCTACGCACTTTCCGGATGATGCTCTAGCAGCAGTGCTGCCTTTCCTTCTCAGTATTGGCTGGGGATCGGCTCGCCTGCGCCTAGACCCTCGGTAGCGCCTTTGGGCCGCGGCTGCGTCTTGGGGATCTTCGGCAGGTCTATGTCGACTTTCTTGTGGGATATGCTGTCGAGCAGATGCCGGATCAGGTTCAGTCGGGCGCGGCGCTTGTTGTCGGCCGGCACGATATACCAGGGCGCCTCCGGCGTGTGCGTGGCCTCGATCATGCGCTGGTAGGCCGCCGAGTAGTCCCACCAGCGCCTAACTGATTCAGTATCCATCGGGCTCAGTTTCCAATGCTTGAGCGGGTCGTTGATCCTGGCCTCGAAGCGGCGCCGCTGTTCATCCTGGCTGACATCGAGAAAGTACTTCCGCAGGATGATGCCGTTTTTGACGATCATCTCTCGCTCGAGTACAGGAGTCAGCACCAGGAAGCGCTCGTACTCCTCGTCGTCAACGAAGCCCATCACATGCTCCACCCCGGCGCGATTGTACCATGAGCGGTCGAACAGGATGATCTCACCTCCAGCCGGGAAATGCGCAACGTAGCGCTGGAGGTAGACTTGCGTCTTCTCACGGTCGGAAGGGGCGGGCAATGCCACGTGCCGGTAGACGCGCGGGCTCGTGCGGGCGGTAATACGGCTGATCACGCCGCCCTTGCCCGCCGTGTCGCGGCCCTCGAAAATAACGATGACTCGCGCACCCTTGGCTTTGACCCAAGTCTGCAGGCGGACTAGCTCCACTTGGAGCTTCGCGAGCTCCTTCTCGAATTCCTTGCGTTTCATCTTGCCGGAGGCGTCGGTTACCTCGGCTGACTGACGCTTCTTTTGCCCATCTTTCGCCAATTGGAATACTCCTTCATAAACCGATGGCTGTGCCACTACCGACCAAATGGTTGTTGCGTTCAACTACCGAGCGTCAATTTGATCGCTAACCCTTGCAGGGCGGAGTCCGGCGGCTCAAGAACGTCCAGCGAGATGACATTTGAAACGGTTTCATCAAGACCTGGCGACAGGTCGTTTCGGCTTCTCCTCGTCAGCGGCCGCAGAGTTCGCTCCGGACGCTTCAGATCCGCGTATGAGTTGGTCGGCCTCTTCCATCAGATCCAGCCGCACTAGCTTGGTCAGATCCACGGTCGAGCGTTGGCCAATCGCTTCGCGATTGCGGTCCAGCCACTCATCGGCGGTCGTCCGGCCGAGATCAAACAGGAATTCAAGAAAAGCCAGAGAGTTGTTGCGCTTGGTTGAAAAGGGCATCTTTTCGAAGTGCTGACTGGCTTCGATACAATGAAACTTCAGGCGGTCTATCCGCTGCGCGACCTTGTCATCCAGGAAACCGCGTTCCCTGAGTTTCAAAATGAGGCCAAGGTAGGTGACCTCGAGCCAGAAAGTCGCGTTGAAGCTCACCTCCGTCTCACGCTCCTGGATCTCCCCGACCGTGCGTGGCTCATCCGCGCGAACAATCGGATCGATCCTAACGATGATGAGGTCGGATTTCGGCAGAGGTGGCAAAATGGCCAACATTGCAGGATTGCCAGCGTATCCACCATCCCAATATGGCTCACCGTCGATAATGACCGACCGAAACATGTGTGGCAGGCAAGCGGAGGCCAGGACAGCATCTATCGAGATATCTCTATTGTCGAATGTGCGTCGCCTCGAAGTCAGTGCGTTCGTCGCACACACGATGACCTTCAAGTTTTTTTCTGCACGCAAACGCTCGAAATCGACCAGCCTGGTGAGCGGCTCTCGCAAAGGATTGAAATCCGTCGGATTGAGTTGATAAGGAGACAGGTTTCGGGTTGCGGCCTCCCAGGCAATATAAGCAGGTGTGTGATCAAGGTTTACTTTTGATTGGGCTGCCCCGGACAGAGGCCAAAGCGGAGTTCCGAATCCCGGCATTTTGCCGATCGCCTCCCAAAACTCACGAAGTCGTTGGCGCGCGCCTTCCGGTCCGCCGCGCAGCAGACCATCGGCCGCCACGACTGCATTCATGGCGCCGGCGCTGGTACCGGTAAGGGCTATGATCTCGAGCGTTGAGTCCTCGAGGAGGCGGTCCAGCACGCCCCAGGTAAAGGCGCCGTGGGAGCCGCCGCCTTGCAGGGCGAGTGCGATTTTGTTCCGTTGTGACCCCGACCCTTGACGCTGTTTGCTGTCATCCATTGTGGCCTCCGCCAAGCTACGTAGGGCAACGAAAGGGCACCGCAGTAGAGTTCAAAAACAGGCTAGTCCGATCAATGTTGATTTGAATCAAAGCCGCCGCCGTCGCTCCCCGGGGGCGCCCACCTACTTTGCCTCCAAGAGCGGAGATCAGCGCTTGCAACTGCCACAGGCGGTCAATGACCAAAATCGGTTACCGTTTGCCCGCGGTAGGCTGTCGACCAGACCGGCGCCAACCAGGTCGACGACCGTCACGAACACGATCGGCACCGTGCGGGTGCATCCCGTCGCTGTCGCTATATCGCTTCGAGATCGCGAAGCCTGACGATTCAGCAACGAATCTGCACCGGCCAATGTGAAAATCCCTTCCTCCAAAAACGGATCCCCGAGTGGTCGGGACTGGCAAGATCAAAGCGGACATGGCAACAGCGGCGGGCTCCGTCGAAACTGACCCGATGCGGAAGTAAGGGGTGCGGTGCCACGCAGAATCGTTGATCGAGATCAACGCTGCGGTCTCCGCTTGGAGCGTCATTCCGGGCGTTTCGTCATCAAAATAAGATAGGTCAGGATAGCTGAGCAATCTCAGCCAGCTCAGCCAGAAGGGTGGCTTGAAGCCGGTCTCGTCGAAGGAGACGGTCATGCATCGTCGTCAACTACTAAAGGCTTTCGCTGGTTTGGCGCTGTGCCCGCTGTGTGCCTCGGCCGCCCTAGCTGCTGAGAACCATGCGCATTGGACTTATGAGGGACCAAGCGGACCCGACAAGTGGGGTGATCTCGACGCAGCAGACCAGGTCTGCTCAATTGGCCACCAGCAATCCCCCGTCGATATCACCGGCTCCATCGCAGCCCGGCAGTCTCCCCTCAAGATCAGCTGGACCAAGCGGCCTGACACGATCGTCAATAATGGGCACACCATCCAACTGAATTTTTCGGAAGGCGATAGGCTCAATGTAGGTGACCGAAAGTACCAGCTGACCCAATTTCACTTCCATCATCCAAGCGAGCACCTTGTTGACGGCAAAGGCTTCGCGATGGAGGCGCATTTCGTTCATGCCGCCGAGGGCGGCGGACTGGCTGTCGTTGCGGTGTTCATCGTTCCGGGCAGGCCCAATGCAGTTTTTAAGAAGATCATCTCGACGATGCCGCAGGAAGAGGGGCCGCCCGTTCCGGCGGATCACGCAATCGATCCAAATGGATTGTTACCTCCTGGGCGGGCCTATTACCACTACGAGGGATCGCTGACGACACCGCCGTGTAGCGAGACAGTCGATTGGCTCGTACTCGCGCACCGGATCGAAGTGGCCGAGGAGGACATTGCGCGATTTGCCAAGCTCTACCCTATGAATGCCCGTCCGGTACAGAAACTCGACCGACGCTTCATTCTAAGCTCCAGCCCACGGTGACAAGGTCGCGGGCGAAGGACTGCGCATCGATCCGCATGAGGTCGACATGATCATGGAAGCGTTGGTGCGTGAATACCTGAACGGCGAACCACACAGCAACTGAGTTCATCGCTCTCAAGTCCAAGTCGTCAAGGCGAGATAGTCCGCTTCGCGGTCAAAAGCACCGGTTTGAGCTGAACCGGGTGACTTCCGCGCCCAACTCGGGACATGTCCCCGAGCCGAGCGGACTGCCGCGAGGGGCCAGGAGCAGTCCGTCATCATCCCGGAATGGGTGCAAGTGGCAGCCTGATGTGAAACTCGGCGCCGCCTCCCGCCCGGTTTTGGGCCGACAGCTGCCCGCCGTGGGCCTCCACGATGGTTCGCGCAATTGACAAGCCCATGCCCATGCCGTGAGCCTTTGTCGTGAAAAATGGTTCAAACACATCTTTCAAGTTTTCAGACGGAATTCCCGGACCCGCGTCCGATACCGAGATTTCTGCGAAATTGTCTATCACGGTGGTGTTGACGCTCATCACACGCGTG
>Ga0081455_10005903_pt1 | contig 13294 bp, 8 predicted proteins | sample TabmetS3T2R1_FD_70207 | JGI IMG/M metagenome (GOLD analysis project Ga0081455, IMG submission 70207) | Tabebuia heterophylla rhizosphere microbial communities from the University of Puerto Rico - S3T2R1 | ecosystem: Host-associated > Plants > Roots > Rhizosphere ... | reverse complement strand
AGCCTGGACTTGGTGGCTGGGCTCATGCCTCGACTCCCGCTCGCTCCGGTCCTCGCTCGTGTCTCGCTGCGATCCTCACTCGCCGTCGTCTTCGGGACTCATTAGGCGCGCCTCCCAAGAAGAAGGGTGGAACCGCCCCAAGGGGGGACTTGGGGCGGTTCTCACCGGGCGGGCGGGTTTAGACGACGATCTTCTTCTCGTGCCACGCAGCGATGGTCTCCGCGTCGTAGCCAAGCTCGGCAAGGACTTCGTCGGTGTGCTCACCGAGCAGTGGTGCGCCCGTGATGTCGGGCTTGAACGCCGAGAACTTGATCGGGCTGCCGACGGTCAGGAAGGTGCCGCGGCCCTTCTGCTCGACCTCGACGATGCTGCCACTCTTGCGCAGGTCCTTGTCCTCGGCGAGGTCCTTCATGGACATGACTGGCGCACACGGCACCTCCCACTCGCGCAGGATGTCGACCGCCTCCCACTTCGTCTTGTCCGCCAGCCACTTCTCGATCTCGGCGAAGATGTCGAAGATCTTGTCCTGGCGGGCGCGCGCGGTGCTGTAGCCCGGGTCCTCGACCCACTCCGGCCGACCGATGGCCTCGGCGGTGCGCTTCCAGTTCTGCTCCTGGATGGTGAAGTAGATGTACGCGTTGGGGTCGGTCTCCCAGCCCTTGCACTTCACGACCCAGCCCGGCTGGCCGCCGCCGCCGGCGTTGCCGCCCCGGGGCACGGCCTCGCCGAACGCGGCGGCCAGCGCCTCCCCGTACGGCTGGTCGGCGTCCAGGTGCCGCAGCTCCTCGGCGAGCAGGTCGCCCAGGTCACGCTCGGGCTGCGCCACGGTGCTGTCGGGCGTACCGCCGCGCTCCAGCACGATCTGCCCGGGACCGGCCCGGTGCAGGCGCAGCGAGTTGCCGTCGGCCAGCCGTACCGACACGCCTTCGATGCCGCCGCCGCGGCTCTGCGCCAGCCGCACCTGCCGGCCCAGCCGCGAGGTCAGCCAGCCGGACAGCAGCACGCTGCTGGGGTCGGTGTCGCGGCCCTGCACCTCGGCGTCGACGACCCCGGTGGCCAGGGTGTCGAAGGCGCTGGCCAGCGACGCCCGCCACTGGGTGGTCCGGGTCCAGGCGAGGTCGGTGTCGGCCGGGACGTAGTCCTCGGCCCGCTGCGCCAGCGCCGCGTGCGGGTCGGCGGCCCGTTCGCAGTCGGTGATCCGGCGGTCCGCGAAGACCCCCAGCGGGTCGTAGGCGATCTTGTCCGGGGGCGCCCCGTGCCACCAGGTGACCACCGGCGCGTCCGGGGCCAGCAGCGGCAGCGTGACCGACTCCGAGTGCAGCGCGAGCCGGCCGTACATCCGCATCACCACGGCCTCGCCGGGGCCGAGCCGCCCGCCGATGGTGACCTCGGCGTCCAGCCGCGGCACCGGCGCGTCGATCTGCCGGCGGATGACCACCAGCAGCCGCAGTGGGTGCTGCTGGGCCGCCTTGGCCGCCGCCTCCTCGGCCGAGGAGACGTCCTGCTCGTCCACCACGACCACCAGGGTGAGCGCGCACCCGGAGGTCACCGAGCCGCCGCTGCGCCGCTCGTCGGCGAGCGCCTTCACCACCTTGGTGCCGGTCGTGTCCCACAACGTCGTCATGACAGCTCCTCGGTCACGGCCGCCGCCAGGCCCGGCCGTCGCTGGCCAGCATCTGGTCGGCCTCCTTGGGTCCCCACTCGCCGGCCCGGTACGCGTAGGGCTTCGTGGGCGCCCAGTACTCCTCCAGCGGGTCGATGACCTTCCACGACGCCTCCACCTCGTCGTTGCGCGGGAACAGCGTCGCGTCGCCCAGCAGCACGTCCAGGATCAGCCGCTCGTACGCCTCGGGGCTGGACTCGGTGAACTGCTCGCCGTACAGGAAGTCCATCGCCACGTCCCGGACCTCCATCGAGGATCCCGGCACCTTGGAGCCGAACTTCAGCGTGACGCCCTCGTCCGGCTGCACCCGGATCACCAGCTGGTTGTGCCCCAGCTCCTCGGTGTCGGTGGCCGCGAACGGCAGGTGCGGCGCCTTGCGGAAGACCACCGAGATCTCGGTGACCCGGCGCGGCAGCCGCTTGCCGGTACGCAGGTAGAACGGCACCCCGGCCCACCGCCGGGTCTCGATGTTGAGCCGGACCGCGGCGTAGGTCTCGGTGGTGGACTCGGCCGGTACGTCGGCCTCCTGCAGGTAGCCGGGCACGCGTACGCCGGCCAGCCAACCCTGCTGGTACTGCCCGCGGATCGCGTACCGCTCCAGGTCCTTCGGCAGCGTCACCGCCCGCAGCACCTTCATCTTCTCGGTCCGGATCGCCTCAGCCGTGAACTCGACCGGCTCCTCCATCGCGGTCAGTGCCAGCAGCTGGAACAGGTGGTTCTGGAGTACGTCGCGGGCGGCGCCGGTCTCGTCGTAGAACCCGGCGCGGGTGCCGATGCCGACGTCCTCGGCCATGGTGATCTGCACCGAGTCGACGAAGTTCGCGTTCCACACCGGCTCGAACAGCATGTTGGCGAAGCGCAGCGCCAGCAGGTTCTGGACGGTCTCCTTGCCCAGGTAGTGGTCGATGCGGAACACGTCCTGCGGCGTGAACACGTTGTCCACCAGGGCGTTCAGCTCGCGGCTGGAGGGCAGGTCGTGGCCGAACGGCTTCTCCACGATCACCCGCCGCCAGCCGCCGGCCTTGTCGTTGTCGGCCATCCCGGTGCGCTCCAACTGCTTGAGCACGGTCGGGAACAGCGTCGGCGGGATGGACAGGTAGAACGCCGCGTTGCCCTTGATGCCGTGGCTGTCGCGCAGCTCGTCCAGCGTCCGGGCCAGGTGGTCGAAGGCGTTGTCGTCGTCGAAGGCGCCCGGCACGAACTTCACGTTGCCGATCAGCCGGCGCCACACGTCCTCGCGCCAGGGTGTGCGGGAGTGTTCGTGCGCGTGCTTGCGGGCCATGTCCTCGAAGTCGCCGTCGCCCCAGTCGCGGCGGGCGAAGCCGAGCAGCACGAAGTCGGTGGGCAGCAGGCCGCGGTTGGCCAGGTCGTACACGGCCGGGATCAGTTTCTTGCGGGCGAGGTCGCCGGTGACGCCGAAGACCACCAGCGCGCACGGCTCCGGCACCCGCGGCAGCCGCCGGTCCCGCGGGTCGCGCAACGGGTTGTGCCGCGGCTGGTCGAGCAGCGGATCGCTCATCTCAGTTCTCCCCGTGCAGGGCTTGCAGCAGTTGGCCGATGCCGGCCGTGCGGTCGGTCAGGTGCAGCCGCAGCGTCGGGTAGCCGCGGCCGCTCAGGGCGACCAGGTCGCCGGCCGCCTGCGCCGCCTGCAGGTCGCCGAAGCTGTACTTCTGCCCCGGCACCGGCAGGTCCCGGGCCACCGCGCCGGTGATCTGCAGGAACGCCCCGACCGGCGGGCCGCCCTTGTGGAACTGGCCGGTCGAGTGCAGGAACCGCGGCGCCCAGCCGAAGGTCACCGGCCGTGCGGTCTGCGCGGCCAGGCCGGTACGCACGTCCGCCGCCGAGGCGTCGGCATGCCGGTCCAGGTAGGCCATGACCGCGAGGTAGCCGCGCTCGGGGATCGCCGCCAGCAGCGAGTCCAGCGCGGTCTCCAGGTCGGCCGCGTTGCCCAGCAGCGACCGCTCGCCGTACACCTCGACCGCGCCGGCGGTGAAGGCGGGCGAGGTGCTGGGCAGGCCGCCGGCCAGGATCTTCTTGGTGTTGTCCTTCGACTCGGCCACGTTCGGCTGGTCGAAGGGGTTGATGCCGATCACCCGGCCGGCCACCGCGGTGGCGTACTCCCAGGCCAGGAACTGCCCGCCCAGCGGGCCGCGGGCCATGATCGCGGCCTGCTCGCTGGCCGGGCCGCCGAGGCTGGCCACCACCAGGTCGTCGGCGCCGGAGGTGCCCGGGGCCTCGGGGCCCTCGACCACGACCGGCAGGATGCCCTTGCCCAGCTTGCCGGTGGACTCGGCGATCAGCTGCTCGGCCCAGTCGCCGAAACCGACGATGCCGGAGCCCTGGTCCACGATCACCAGCTTGTCGCGCCCGGCCTCCCAGGCGGCGCCCATGGCCGCGCCCAGGATCAGCGCGCTGTTGCCGTCGGTGCCGCCCGCGGTGCGGCTGACCTCGGCGGCCTGGTCCAGCAGGGCGCCGACGTCCGCGCCGGCCAGCGCCGCGGGGACCAGGCCGAAGGCGGTGAGCGCCGAGTAGCGGCCGCCCACGTTCGGGTCGGCCAGGATGACCGCGCGGGCGCCCATCTCGTGGCCGACCTGCTCCAGCGGCGAGCCGGGGTCGGTCACGATCACGAACCGCCGGCCGGCGTCCTGCTCGGACAGTCCACTGTGGACGAACGCGTCCAGGTAGGCGCGGCGGTGGCTGTCAGTCTCCACGGTGCCGCCGGACTTGCTGGAGACCACCACGACCGTGCGCGCCAGGTTGTCGTCGATCGCGGCGGCCACCTGGCCCGGGTCGGTGGTGTCCAGGACCGTCAGCGGTACGCCCGCGGTCGCGCAGATCACCTCCGGGGCCAGCGAGGAGCCGCCCATGCCGGCCAGCACCACGTGGTCGAGCCCCTCGGCGTGCAGTTCCTCGCGCAGCTCGGCCAGCCGGGGCAGCAGCTCGCGGGAGCTGTCGGCCAACCCCAGCCAGCCCAGCCGGATACTCGCCTCGCTCTCGGCGTCCGGGCCCCACAGCGTCGCGTCGGCGCCGGCCAGCCGGGCCGGCGCGTCGTCGGCGACCAGCGTGTCGGCCACCTGCTTGGTCCCCCCGGCCAGCTCCCCGCTGACCGAAACGGTTACCGCATCGGTCACTGTGCCCCTCCGCGGAACGCGTCGAGCTGCCCGGACACCGAGTTCAGCAGGTCCTTCCAGGAGTCGGCGAACTTCGAGACGCCCTCGGCCTCCAGGGTGTCCACCACGTCGTCGTAGTGGATGCCCAGCGCGGCCAGGTCCTCGAAGACCTTCCGCGCCTCGTCGTACCCGCGGGCGCCGGTGTCGGTGCCCCGCATCGCCCCGTGGTCGGCGATCGCCTCGATCGTGGCCGCGGGCATGGTGTTCACGGTGCCCGGCGCGACCAGGTCCAGCACGTACATGGTGTCGTCGTAGGCCGGGTCCTTGGTCGAGGTGGAGGCCCACAGCGGCCGCTGCGGCGTGGCCCCGGCCGCGGCCAGCGCCCCCCACCGCTGCGTGCCGAACTTCTTCTGGTACCGCTCGTACGCCAGCCTGGTGTTGGCGATGGCCGCCTTGCCGCGCAGCGCCTGCGCCTCGGCGCTGCCCAGCTTGTCCAGCCGCTTGTCCACCTCGGTGTCCACCCGGGACACGAAGAACGAGGCCACCGAGGCGATCTGGCTGATGTCGTGCCCGTTGTCGCGGGCCTGCTCCAGCCCGGCCATGAACGCGTCCATCACCTCGTCGTACCGGTCCAGGGCGAAGATCAGCGTCACGTTCACGCTGATGCCCTCGGCCAGCGTGGCGGTGATCGCCGGCAGGCCCTCCTTGGTGGCCGGGATCTTGATGAACAGGTTCGGCCGGTTCACCAGCCAGGACAGCGCTTTGGCCTCCGCCACGGTCTTCGCCTCGTCGTGCGCCAGCCGCGGGTCGACCTCCAGCGACACCCTGCCGTCCAGGCCGGCGGTGCGGTCGTACACGTGCCGCATGACGTCGCAGCCCCAGCGGATGTCGAAGGTGGTCAGCGCCCTGACCGCTTCCTCCAGGTCGACGCCGCGCAGCGCGAGGTCGCGCACCTGCTCGTTGTACGAGTCGCCCTTCTCCAGGGCCTTGGCGAAGATGGTCGGGTTGCTGGTCACCCCGACCACGTGCCGGTCGCGGACCAGCTGTTCCAGGTTGCCGCTGACCAGCCGTTCCCGGCTGATGTCGTCGAGCCAGATGGAGACGCCGGCCGCGGACAGCTCGGCAAGTGTGTCGCTCATCGTTGTCACTCCCTCAGTTGCCGGTCGCTCAGTTGCCGGTAGTCGTGCCACTGCCCGGTACGGACCGGGCGCCGACCCGGTCCAGGCTGGCGTGCGCCGCGGCCACCACTGCGTCGGCGGTGAAGCCGAACTGCTCGAACAGCACCGTGTACGCCGCGCTGGCACCGAAGTGCTCGATGCTGACGATCTCGCCCGCCTCGCCCACCAGCTCCCGCCAGCCCTGCGCCACGCCGGCCTCCACGCTGACCCGCGCGGTCACGTTCGGCGGCAGCACCTGCTGCCGGTACGCCTGGTCCTGCTCGTTGAACCACTCGATACAGGGGAGCGAGACGACCCGGGTCTGGATACCGCCGTCCTCCAGGCGTTCCCGGGCGGCCAGCGCCAGGCTGACCTCCGAGCCGGTGGCCAGCAGGATCACCTGCGGCACCCCGCCGGAGGCATCGGCCAGCACGTACCCGCCCTGCGCCGTGCCCTCCGCGCTGCCCATGCCCGGGCCGGACCGGTCGATGGTCGGCAGGTTCTGCCGGGACAGGGCCAGGCCCGCCGGCCGGTCGGAATTCTCCAGCACCGTCCGCCAGGCCACCGCGGTCTCGTTCGCGTCGCCCGGGCGGACCACGTCCAGGCCCGGGATCGCCCGCAGCGCGGCCAGGTGCTCGATCGGCTGGTGGGTGGGGCCGTCCTCGCCCAGCCCGATCGAGTCGTGCGTCCACACGTAGGTCACCGGCAGCCGCATCAGCGCAGCCAGCCGTACGCTCGGGCGCATGTAGTCGCTGAAGACCAGGAACGTCCCGCCGTACACGCGGGTGCCGCCGTGCAGGGCGATGCCGTTCATGATCGAGCCCATGCCGTGCTCGCGGATGCCGAAGTGCAGCGTCCGCCCGTACGGGCCGCCCTGCCACTCCTTGGTCTGGTGCTCGGTCGGGACGAAGGACGGCTCGCCCTTCATCGTGGTGTTGTTCGACTCGGCCAGGTCCGCGCTGCCGCCCCACAGCTCCGGCAGCACCGGGGCGAGTGCCTCCAGGACGGTGCCGGAGGCCTTGCGGGTGGCCATGCCCTTCTCGTCCGGCGGGAAGGTGGGCAGCGCGTCGGTCCAGCCGGTGGGGAGCGTACGGGTGGACAGGCGGTCGAACAGCGCCTTGCGCTCCGGGTTGGACTCGGCCCACTTGTCGAAGGCCGGCCGCCAGGCCGCGTGCGCCTCCCGGCCGCGGTCGATGACCTCGCGGGCGCGCGCCAGCACCTCGTCGGCCACCGCGAAGGTCTGGCCCTCGTCGAAGCCCAGCACCCGCTTGGTGGCCGCGACCTCGTCGGCGCCCAGGGCCGAGCCGTGCGACTTGCCGGTGTTCTGTGCGTTCGGCGCCGGCCAGCCGATGATCGTCCGCAGCGCGATGAAGCTCGGCCTGGTCGTCTCGGCCTTCGCCGCGTCGAAGGCGTCGGCCAGGGCCTGCACGTCCTCGCGGTACGAACCGCCCGCGGTCCAGTCGACCCGCTGGACGTGCCAGCCGTACGCCTCGTAGCGGGCCGGGATGTCCTCGGACTTGGCGATCTGGGTGTCGTCCTCGATGGAGATGTGGTTGTCGTCGTACAGCACGACCAGGTTGCCGAGCTGCTGGTGGCCGGCCAGCGCGCTCACCTCGTGGCTGACGCCCTCCTCCAGGTCGCCGTCGGAGCAGAACGCCCAGATGTGGTGGTCGAACGGGCTCTCGCCGACCGCGGCGTCCGGGTCGAACAGGCCCCGCTCGCGGCGGGCGGCCATCGCCATGCCGACCGCGTTGCCGACGCCCTGGCCGAGCGGGCCGGTGGTGGTCTCCACCCCGATGGTGTGCCCGTGCTCGGGGTGGCCGGGGGTGAGCGAACCCCAGGTGCGCAGGGCCTTCAGGTCGTCCAGCTCCAGCCCGTACCCGGACAGGTAGAGCTGGATGTAGAGGGTCAGGCTGGAATGCCCGCAGGAGAGCACGAACCGGTCCCGGCCGGTCCAGTTCGGGTCGGTCGGGTCCTGCCTGAGATACCGCTGGAACAGCAGGTACGCCGCGGGGGCCAGGCTCATCGCCGTACCGGGATGGCCGTTGCCGACCCGCTGCACCGCGTCCATCGCCAGCACCCGTACGGTGTCGACGGCGCGGGAGTCGAGGTCGGTCCACCAGTCCGGGTAGGCCCCCGGTCCGGCCGCGTTCTGTTGGGTCGCCACAGCTCGGGCTCCTCATCGTCACGGACGTGTGCGTTCGCCGGTCGGCCGGGGCGATGCGGAGGCGACCGAGGAGCGTCCCGAGCTGGCCGTGCGTTACCGAACGGGTTCAACCCTAGACCGCCGCTGTGATCTTCATCAGGCCCCGCCACGCCCACGTTCCCGACCGTTCATGTGGACGCCTACCCCGCCGCCGGGAAGCTACCCACCCGCGTTTACAGTGAACTGTCGTTTTCTCCCGCGAAGGTGCTGCCCCATGACCCAAGCCACCCTGGCGGGCGACCAGCAGGCCGTCCGGCCCGGGTCGCCCGGCGGATCGGCGTGGGGTGCGTTCCTGGCCGCGGTCCGGGCGTACGTCGCGCTGACCAAGCCGCGGATCATCGAGCTGCTGCTGGTCACCACGCTGCCGACCATGATGCTGGCCGCCCGCGGGCTGCCGCCGTGGTGGCCGGCGCTGGCGACCCTGCTCGGCGGCACCGCCGCGGCCGGCTCGGCCAACGCCCTCAACTGCTACTGCGACCGCGACATCGACCAGCTGATGGGCCGCACCCGGCAGCGCCCGCTGGTCCGGCACACCGTCAGCCCGCGCGGGGCGCTGGTGTTCGGCACGCTGCTCGGGGTGTTCGCGGTCGCGTTCATGGCGGCCACCACCAACCTGCTGGCCGCCGGGCTCACCCTGGCCGCGATCCTGTTCTACGTCTTCGTCTACACCCTCGGCCTGAAGCGGCGCACCTCGCAGAACATCGTCTGGGGCGGCGCCGCCGGCTGCATGCCCGTCCTCATCGGGTGGGCCGTGGTGACCGGCGGGCTCGACTGGGCCCCGCTGGCGCTGTTCGGGATCGTCTTCTTCTGGACCCCGGTGCACTACTGGCCGCTGGCCATGCGCTTCAAGGCCGACTACGCCCGCGCCGGGGTGCCCATGCTGCCCGTGGTCGCGCCGCCGATCGCCGTCGTGCGGCAGATCCTGGCGTATGGCTGGGCCACGGTCGCGGTGTCCCTGGCGTTGTGGCCGCTGGCCACCCGCTGGATCTACGGCCTGTCCGCCGCGGTCCTCGGCGCTACCTTCCTGGCCCAGGCGCACCGGCTGTACCTCGCCGTCAGGAGCGGCGGCAAGGCACAGCCGATGAAGCTGTTCCACCTCTCGAACAGCTACCTGGCGCTCCTGTTCCTCGCCGTCGCCGTCGACGCCGTCCTCATCGGGCGCTGATCGGCCGGAGCCTCGTGGCGGCCACGCGGTCGCCCACCGCGGTGCCGGTGAGGAAGCCGTGGTCGGCGTCCCACTGGTAGTGCACGCCGAGGTAGACGCGGCTGCGGGCGTTCTCCAGCGCCGCCTGGGTGAAGCTGTTGAACCGCCGGGTCACCCCCTTGGCGTGCGGGTCCTCGGTGCCGGCGGTGAAGGTCAGGTTGTCGGTGCCGAAGAAGGCCCGCAGCACCGCGGCGTGCGCACCCGCCAGGGTGGCGTGCCCGGACACGTACGCCGGGAAGGCCGGCGAGAAGTGCTTGCCGGCGCGGTCGGCGGACAGCGGCTGCCAGCCCTTGTCCGGGCTGGTGCCGGCGTTGCCGTCGGTGTCGGCCAGCTGGATCGCGGTCTCCGGCCGCCACAGGTCCAGGTCGGTGGCGTACTTGGCGTCCCAGGCCGCGAGTGCCGCGTCGGCCAGCGCGAGCGAGACCAGCGCGAACAGCCGGGCGTTCTGCGCGATGTCCAGGCCGCGGATCTCCGCGACGATCCGGGTGATGTCCAGCAGCTGACCCGGCGGCTTGTAGGTGCCGTCCAGGTCGTTGGCCCAGAAGTGGGCTGTCTCGGTCTGCTCCGCGGTGCGCGCCGTGGACCCGGCCTGGCCGAGCAGCTTCACCTCGTTCAGCTGCGCCGCGTACTCCACGCTGCGCAGCAGTTCGGTGATCGAGGCGAAGCCGGCCGGCCGCGGCGGACGGAACTGGTCCCCGCGCTCCAGCGCGAACGGGCGCACCCGGAACCAGTACGGCCCCACCGCCGGGCCGGATCCGGTCGGCCGCCAGTCGCCGGGCAGGGTGCCCGGGACGTACGCCGTGGTGTCGTCGGAGCCGTCGTCGGCCCGCGCCGCGACCATCGCCCGTGCCGCGGCCTCGCCCACCGCCCGGCCCGCGGCGACCGCGGCCTCGTCCTCGCCGTCCGGCACGTCCGCCAGCGCCTTGTGCAGCTCCGCGGTCAGGTCGACCGTGGTGTGCGGGAACGCGGCGGCCAGCGTGCCGTACGCGGCGTGTGCCACGGCGACCGGCAGCGCCACCCGGCCGGTCACCGGCACCGCGACGAGGTACGGCTGGTGCGTGCCGAGAGCGGAGTTCACCGCGTCGTAGATCGCGCCGTGCATCATCGCGGCGCCGCGGCTGGCGGTCGTGGGCGCGCCGCCGACCTGCCGGATCACCTCCAGCAGGGCCCGGTTCCAGTTCAGTACAGCGTCTGACATCGTTCCTCCCCGCGCCCCGCGGCGCCCCTCGCCGCGGGTACAGCAGGTCAGACTCGCCGCGGGCCGCCGCCGATGGCCGGGACGGACAGCGGCGCACCAAGGTGCATTGCCCGTACGGGCACCGGACCCGGGAATTGGTCGGGCCGGTCGGTCCCGCGTGGAGCGGGGACCGGCCGGCCCTATCGTGCGGTCGTTGCTCAGTTGCCGCTGGATGCCTGGGAGCCGAGCGTGACCGTCGTGGTCCTGGACTGGTTGTTGCGGGTGTAGACGATGAGAACCTTCTCCGCCGGGCGGTGCGAGCGGACCGCGGCGACCAGGGCGTCGGCGGAGTCGACCCGGCGGTCGGCCACCTTGGTGACCACGTCGCCCGCGGTCAGGCCGGCGCGGGCGGCGGGGCCGCCTGCCTGGACCTGGAGCAGGGTCGCGCCCGCCGCGGTGTCCTGCACCGACACGCCGAGCTGGGCGTGGTTGGCGTGGCCGGACTGGGCCAGCTGCTGCGCGATCGGCTGCGCCTCGTCGCTGGGGATGGCGAAGCCGAGGCCGATGCTGCCGCTCTGACCGCCCTGGCTCTGGCCCTGGCCGAGCGAGGCGATCGCGGAGTTGATGCCGACGACCTCGCCGCGCATGTCGACCAGCGGGCCGCCGGAGTTGCCCGGGTTGATCGCCGCGTCGGTCTGCACCGCGTCGATGACGGTGTCCTCACCCTGGGTCTGGGTGTCCCCGGTGCGTACGGGCCGGTTGAGGGCGCTGACGATGCCGGAGGTGACGGTGCCGGACAGGCCCAGCGGGGAGCCGATCGCGACGACCGGCTGGCCGACCTGGAGGTCCGCGGACTGGCCGAACGTGGCCGGTCGCAGGTTGTCGACGTTCTGGGCGCGTAAGACGGCCAGGTCGCTGGTGGCGTCGCGGCCGACGATCGTGGCGGTCGCGGTCGTACCGTCGTGGAAGCCGACGGTGATCTTGCCGCCGCCCGCCGCGGCCTCGACCACGTGGTTGTTGGTGAGCACCAGGCCGTCGGAGCTGAGGATCACGCCGCTGCCCTCGTCGCCGGTGCGGCCGGCCTGGACCTCGACGGAGACCACGCTCGGCAGGACGGCCGCGGCGACCTGCTGGACCGAGCCCGGGGTGGCGACGTTGTTCGCGGCCGGCAGCGGGGGAGCGGCCAGCGAGCTGACCACGGTCCGCTGGCCTACCACGGCGCGGTCCACCAGTGCGCCGGTGACCCCGCCGAGTAAGCCGGCCGCCACCACCGCGGCCAGCAGGGAGTTGCGCCGCCGCGGGCGCGGGCTCCCGCCGGGGTGCGTGGGCCCGCCGGGGCGGCCCGATCCGGTCGGCGGCTCACCCGGCCGGTGGTCGGCGTTCGGTAACGGGCCACCCGAATACCCGGGCGGCAGGCTGCCGGGCCGTACGAACGGCGCCCCGGAGTCGTGCACAACCATCCCCGGGCCACCCTCGCCGCGCGGGAACCCACCCGGCTCCAACCCGACCGCCAGGTCCCCGGGCCACCCGGGACCGCCCGGGCCGACCCGCGGGTCATCCTGCGCCCGCCGCGCCGCATGATCGTCCGGACCCTGCCCGGCTCCACCGCGCTCCTGACCGGACTCAGAAAACTCCGACCGCGGCCCCGGTACGGGAGCACCAGGCCGGCCGGCAGGATGCCCAGGCCTACCACGATCCGGCCCGCCGGTCAGCGGCCCCGCAGCGCCGCCCTCGCCGGGCCGCGTGCCGGACTGGGGATGCGCGGCACGCTCACCCGGCGCCGGGACGTTGGGACGACCACCGGACGCGGGATGCCCGGGAGTGGCGGACCGCCCACCAGACTCAGCCCCCTGCCCGGCGGGCCGCGGACCAGCCTCGGAGTAGGCGGCGCGCTCACCCGGTGCGGGCCCACTCTGCCGCGAGCCCGACCCGGGACGCGCGGCCGCATCCCGCGGGCCAGCCGTCGCCCCGCGAGCCCCGCCGCGGTCGCCGGCTTGCATACCCGGACCGGGCATGCCGCCTGGGCGCGAGGCGGAATCGGCGGCGCTGCCGCGGTCTCCGGGGGTGCCGGGGCCGGGTGTGCCGGCCTGACGCGGGTGGGGCATGCCGGCGCCAGCGCGGTCGCCGGGTTGCGTGCCTGGGGCGCCCAGCCCGACTCCCGCCGGGCCGCCTGGCGTCGGGCCGCCGGGCTGGCCTGGCCGGGGGCCGCTGCCCGGGCGGGGGCCGGGACGGCCGGCACGGTCGTCCGAGCCGCTTTGACCCTCAGGACCGACACGGCCACTCGGGCTGCCGGAGCCTACGTGGCCGCCGGGGCCGCCCGCTGCGGGCATGCCGCCCGGGCGGGGGGCGGAATCGGCTGGGCCGCCGGGGGCCGGGTGACCGCTGGGGCCGACGCGGTTGCCGGGGGTTGCCTGGGTCGGGGTGCCGCCGGAACGTGGGCCGGCGTTGCCGCGGTCGCCGCCTGGGCCGCCGGGGCCGACGTGGTTGCCGGGGGCGCCTGGAGCGCCTGGAGCGGGGGCGCCGCTGGGGCGTGGGCCGGCGATGCCGGCGTTGGCGCGGTCGCCGCCTGGGCCGTCAGGGCTGACGCGGTTGCCGGGTGCGCCTGGAGCGGGGGTGTCGCTGGGGCGTGGGCCGGCGCCGGTGCGGTTGGTGGGGCCGTTGCTGGGGGGTGTGGGATCGCTGGGGTTGTGGGGGGTGGGGGGTCGGCCTGGGCGGGGGATGGGGGTTTCGCCTTGGGCGGGTTCGAAGAGGGAGCGTTGGCGTTCGGGTTGGGGCGG
>Ga0081455_10005902_pt1 | contig 13295 bp, 10 predicted proteins | sample TabmetS3T2R1_FD_70207 | JGI IMG/M metagenome (GOLD analysis project Ga0081455, IMG submission 70207) | Tabebuia heterophylla rhizosphere microbial communities from the University of Puerto Rico - S3T2R1 | ecosystem: Host-associated > Plants > Roots > Rhizosphere ... | reverse complement strand
GAGCCCCGCCGCGCGATCGGAAACCCAAGCATTGAAGGCATCCTCGGTGGTGGTGGCGATGTCTCCGACATGGACACGGCCGTGATCAAGGTAGAAGTTGAGTGCCTCAGGTTTGCCTTCACGGAGGGTGAGCGTTGCTGCTGCTTCGGCGGGGTTGGTGAAGCGGTGCAGCTCGGTCAAGTGGAGGGCGCCGTGGGTGTGGGTGATGTCGCGGAGGACCCCACCGGCGCCGATTGCGGCGAGCTGTTGATCATCACCGACCAGCCGGACACTGGCACCGCGATTGATGGCGAACTGCACGGCCGCGTCGAGGGTGAGGGTGTCGGCCATCCCGGCTTCGTCGATGATCACCAGTGTCGACGGGCCGACCGTGGTCGCCCAGTCCGGCAGGTCGCCGTGCTGGAGTGACCAGGTGAGTTTGGCGAGTGTGTCGGTGCGGATCTCGGTTTGCTCGGCGAGGACGGCGGCCGCGGCGGCTGATGGGGCGAGGCCGATTACGTGGCCGCCGTCTTCGGTCCAGGCCAGCTTGAGAGCACGCATAGCGGTGGTTTTTCCGGCGCCGGCGGGTGCGATCGCGAGCTGCAGCCGTACTCCGGCGCTGCACATTTGGCGGACCAATGCGGCCTGCCCAGCATCGAGGGCAGTCCCGTTCGCCGCGGCCTCGAGCAAAGCCAGATCGACCACAATCTGCTCGACCGATGCTCCGTCGAGACGTCCTGCGGCGGCGAGGAGGCGCTGTTCGGCGTCGAGGATCCGTTGCGAGGTGTAGAGGTTGGCCCCGGCCACGGTGTAGACCGAGGAGCCGTCGACCCGCCGCAACGCATCCGGCTCCTCGATGTTGTCGCCCGGCGCGCTAAGGGCGATAGACCGGCGATCCAGCACCTCATCGACCAGCAGAGCCACCAGCACACCTGCCTGCTCGACAGGCACATCCGCCGTTCGGACCTGGCGTTCGACCTCGGCGCGGACATGCCACATCTGCCAGGTGGAGCGGGATTCCTCCATCACGGCCAAGATGTGATCGGCCGTCTGTGCAACCCAACGGGCGTCGGCGATCGTGGCGCTTGCGGCCGGCGCGGTGAGCGCTGTTTGCACCATCGATGCGACGGCGCCGCGTCCGCCGAGCACTGCGGCTGCTTCGCCGAGCCAGGTGCCGCGTTGTTCTGTCACGGATCGGGGTTCGTGTTTGGCGTCGCGGGTCTCCAACGTCGCCTGCTGGGCCAAGTGCAAGGCTTCGACCGGTGTCGGCGGTCGGCCATGATCTTGTTGGAATTGGATTGCGAGTTCGCCGCGTCGGGTGTTGATGTGGGCGCGGCGGGTGGACCAGCTTTGGTTCAGTCGGGGGTCGACACCGACGATCTCTCGGATCGGCCGCTTGCCCGGGTCGGTGCCGGGCCGTTCGTCAAACTGCACCCCTAACGTGTTGCGGAGGTGCTGCTCGAGCGCGGTGTTGTAGGTCTCCGAGGCGGCCACGTTGGCCTTGAACAGCACCCGCCCATCGATGGACAGCCAACGTCCGTCGAGGGTCTGGACCTTGTTGGCTACCGCAACGTGTGTATGTAGGTCCGGGTCGCCTGCCCGGCTGTCCCGGTGGGTGAATGCGGCGGCCACCAGTCCCCGCACGTTGACCTGCCGGATGCCTTGCCGGCCCGTCCGGGTGAACAGCGCGTGCGTCTCGATAAAGCTCAACGCGTCCTTGACAGCGTCCCGGTGGGCCCGTTCTATCACGGCCGCCACCGCCGGGTCGGCGATCGCCCACAACGTCGACACCGACTTCACCGGCGAGAACGTCAGGTCATAACCCGCAACCGTCTGGGTTCGTGGCCGCGAGTCTTTTGCGATCTGCCCGGCAAGCTCCCGCGCATTGACCGGCTCCCGACCATGCTCGGCCCGGAAGAATTCACGGGCCACCTGAGTCCGCACCCGCGCCCGGTCAGCCGCCGCGATCGAAGCGTCGGCTGGCTCCCCGATCGCGGCATTGAGCGCCGCGATGCGCTTGGCCACCTCGACCCGGAACGGGATCAGATCGTTGTCAACGATCCTGAACGGCACCCCCAGCCGCGATGCATCCTGAAAGTCCTGCAGGGTGAGGTCGGGTCCTTCCAGCTGCTGCTGCCGCAACTCGGCCAGCGGGTGCAGACCGCAGCCGAACAAGGCTCGCATCTGCTCGGCGGTCACTGGGTCGCCGGCGGTCAGGCCGTCGATCCCGTCAATCCCGGAGCCGATCCACACTCCAGGTGATTCACCGCGTTCGGTGTAGTACGTCGCCAGGCCGGTGTGACCTTTCTCGGTTGCGTCCAGCGCCGCGACCTGCCGGGTCAGATAGTCGTATCCGGACCCGGCTGTGAGCTTGTGCAGGCTCATCGTCATACCCACCCGAAGGGGTACAAGCCGCCGGGGCGGTCAGGCCAACCCGAGCCAACTCCTCGCGTGCATGAGGTGTGTCGGCCATGACATTGCGGGAGCTGAGGGAGGTACGTCTCGTGAGATGTCTTGGCGGTTGTGACCGCTCGACCGGCGCGACATGACGTAGGGGAGTGCGAGTCTTTGTCGATGGCGCGATGAAAACCCATCTGGCAGGCGTAACGATTTCGGGCCCAAGCTGCACGTACTGGGTGTAACCACTGACCTACCGAAGGAGCAGCTCATGAACGACACACGGACGAGCGGCGCGTCTAAAGCCGTCTACGTGCAGACCAATGCCTCACCCAACGAGGTGATCGCGTTCCGCCGATCAGATGACGGGTCACTCGATCGCGTCGGCAGCGTAGCGACCGGCGGCGACGGCTCTGGCTCGCCGCACCTTCAGTCGCAGGGTTCCGTAGCGCTAACGGGCGATGGACAGACCTTGCTGGTAACCAACGCCGGCAGCGACGACCTTAGCGTCTTCTCGGTTGCCAGCGATGGTTCACTTGCGCTTCGCGACCGTGCCGATGCCGGCTCCACCCCCCGAAGCGTCGCCGAGCGCGACGGCCTCGTAGTTGTACTGAATACAGGGGAACCGAGTCTGGTGGCGTTCCGGCTGAGTGCTGATTCCATCGCCCGGGTGCCGGGGGAACAGGTTTTAGCGAGCGACGCCGATCCCGCGCAGGTCGGGTTCAGTCCCGATGGCTCGATGGTGGTGATCACCCAGCGCGGCACCGATTCGATCGCGACGCACGAGGTCGGGCCCGACGGCACGTTCGGGGCCTCGAGTACGGTCGCGTCGCAAGGCCCGACGCCGTACGGGTTTGGGTTCGCCTCGGGCGGCACGCTGGTAGTGACCGAGGCCTTCCGGGCAGAGAAGGGCGCAGCGGCAGCGTCGTCGTACGCGATTGTCGACGGCTCGCTCGAGCCGCGCAGCGGGTCGATTGGCAACGGGCGCAGCGAGATCTGTTGGGCTGTTGTGACGCCGGACGACAAGTTCGCCTTCACGACGAACTTCGCCGACGGGGCTGTGTCGCGGTATGCGATCGCGGCCGACGGTTCGCTTTCGCTGGAGGATGCGACGGCGGGTATCGCTGTCGACGGCATGACAGGGCTGCGGGATGAGGACCTCTCCGAGGATGGGCGGTTCTTGTATGTGATCGACGCCGACGGCGGCCGCATCTTTGGTTGGTCGGTCGGTGCTGGTGGCGCGCTGGAGCCCGTAGGCTCTTGGGAGGGCCTTCCGGCGACGGTGGCCGGGCTCGCAGCCAGCTAAGGCTGGAGCGAGATGCGACTCGAACCGATCTACACGGTCACGTTCACCACGCCGGAAGCGTGGAGCGTTGATATTGACGCAGAAGCGGGCGTCGAAGGTCGTAGTTTCCTCCTGGCCGAGGGGCGCTCCACCGGGCGCCTTTCGGCCCGCTACCGCGCGTCCAACTTTCCACGGAGGCGGGCCGACGGTGCGCTCGTCCCCGAGTTTCGCGGGGTACTCGAAACCGACGACGGTGGCGCAATCCTGTTCGAGTGGCAGGGACTCGCGGTACGTAGCGACGCTGGCACGCGACGGCTGCTCGGGAGCCTTGTCCATACCACCGACCACCCGCGCTACCGCTGGCTGAACGACCGCGTCTGTGCAGTCGAGGGCGAGGTACGCCCCCGCAGCGACGGATCCGGATCCGAGGTGGTGTTTGAAGCTTCGGAGATGGTGTGGGAAGGGGTGTCGTGAGCGCGAAACCTCGCTGGCAGCCCGAGCGGCTACCAGTTCTTGATCATGTCAGCGATCCGTGATCAGCGGGCCCTAGCCTCGGGTGCCTGGGCGCCGCTAGGCTCCCCGGCAGCGTACGCCAGAAAGGTGCCGGGATGCCGAGCAAGGAAGGCGAGCCCGCGGATGCCCCGCTGGTTGAGCGGCTGCGCGCTGGTGAGTCGGACGCCTTCGCTGAGGTTGTGCGAGCGTGGTCTCCGATGATGTTGCAGGCGGCACGCGCGTACGTCTCGACCGATGCCTCCGCCCAAGAGGTGGTGCAGGATGCTTGGGTCGCGATGATCCGTGGCCTCGACAAGTTCGAAGGCCGATCCTCGCTGCGTACCTGGCTACTTGTCATTCTGGGAAACATCGGCCGCAATCGGGGCGTACGCGAGGCCCGCACAGTGCCGTGGTCGGCACTTGGCCCTGCCGATGACACTGGTCCCGTGGTTGATCCGGATCGTTTCCGTGGCGCCGACGACCAGTGGCCGGGGCATTGGACTCCGCTCGGCAAGCCACGACCCTGGCCTCGGTCACCGGAAGAGGAGACCCTGGCAGCCGAAGATCATCGCCAGCTTGAGAATGGTTTGGCCGGGTTGTCGGAGCAGCAGCGCACAGTGGTGGCGCTGCGTGACGTTCACGGCCTGTCCTCCGATGAGGTTTGTTCCCTTCTCGGCCTGAGCGCCATCAACCAGCGGGTCCTGTTGCACCGCGGACGCTCCCGGCTGAGGAGCCTTCTGGAAATGCACTATGCAACCTAAGCGCGGGTAATGGGCAGATGAAAGCCGAGCAGCGTACGCCGGGTCTGACAGCCCAGTGCCAGCAAGTCGTCGAGTTGATCACCGACTACCTCGAAGGCGCACTCGACCCGGACATGACCGCGGAGGTCGAGGCCCACCTCCAGCTCTGTGACGGCTGCGACACCTACGTCGAACAGATGCGTGCCACTATTCGCGCGCTCGGCACGGTGCCAGTGGAGACGCTAAGCGAGACTGCGCAATCTGAACTCCTGCAGGCGTTTCGCGACCTGCGTGGACCAGCGGCTGCGACGTAGCGGTTCACCACGTGGCTGATCCCCAAGAGGATGACAAATGCCGGACGGCTCGTTGGCTGAATGGGAGCCATTCGATAGCTCGTGCGGGCTTGTGTTGCGTCTGATCAACCGGCAGCGGGCGGCAAGCATGCACTAAAGGGAAGGGCGACGCCGCCCAGATCAACCACCTGAGTCAAACGCTTGATCGCGACGCCTGTTCTGCGCTAAGCCGACAGCTTTCTCACTCGGCTCAGACGCTCCTGGGTGCTAGCGAGCAGCCAAAATGCAGCCCGCATGAGGAAAGACACCAAGTTGTCGTTGAGATCGGCCTCGCAGCTGTCGTTATGGCCCGGATGCCACGGCTTAAGTCAGTTGGGAACGCTGCGGCTTGGCCGGGTGTGCTTCCCGGGTGCAAACCAATGAGCTTTCCCGCCGCAACATGCACTTCAGTCACGTCATGCTCCCGGGTGTCAGATCGATGTTGAGCCTTCACGAGAAGGTCAGGGCTTCGAGCCCCTAGCTCCACGGCCTCAAATATGGCTTTGACTAGGTCATTTGTTCTGTGGACAGGCGAGCAGGCCTACTCTTGTATTTCTCGCGTGTGCCCCGGGTTGCCGTCGTTGAGCTTCTCGGCCAGGGGCGCCAGGCCTGAGAAGGTCAGGGCTTCACCTGGTGCGAGGACTATCCGGCGGTGCTTCAACCGCGTCAGCGGCTATTGGCAAAACGCTTTCATCGAGGGAACAACCTCAGACGTTCAGTTAAGATCCCGGGCCTGCGGTGCGGCGGCCCACGAGTTGCCGTGCGGGCGGCGGGACAGCGACTACACCGCCACCTCTCTGCCGGAAAGGCAGCTGGCCAGAAAGTCTGCCTGCTGCCGTTAGCGGCGCTGGGCACTGGCTTGAAGTCCCAGGCTGTCTCTGCGGCCGCGCTACCCGCCGCTCGCAGTTGCATGACGGGCATGTGCTGGCCATGGCCAGCGGTCTGCACAGAGAGCGTGGCATTACATTCTTGGCGTCGCTGAAGTCTGCGTCCCTTCGTACGAAGAACCCGGCGGCAAAGCTCCGTTCCCGTAGATGAAACTAAGTGGAGGTCGTGGTTACCCAGATTGCGGCTCGGCGAGCCTCGCCAGGCGTCGTATCGAGGTGCTAATCACGGCGCGTTGCGCATCCAGTCGATGAGCTTCTGTCTCTGGGATCTCGACATGCACGCTGATTCGGGTGGTGTGCTGGATCGGTTCGAGTTGCCACTCGAAGCGCAGGTCGGAGACCGGCAGGAGACCACGATCCGCTGCTGGTCTCCGAAGGTGTCGAGTAGCTGTGGCATGGGGTAGTCCGGATAGCCGGTCGGGAAGTAGGTGAATCGGCTATGCCCGTCTCCGATCTCGTCGGGCGGCAGCAGCGTATCGAAGCCGGCCCACCATTCGGGGAACCGCGTGGGGTCGTCGAGGAGGTTCCACACGTCTCCGACCGGTGCCGGGCTCAGGGCACCATCGCTGAATGCGGGCATCAGAGTTCCTCAGCTCGGCACGGTGTCTGCGTGCATGGCATCGATCTCGGCCAAGACCTGAGCGAGTTCGCGGGCAGGTTCGACGAGGCCTTCCACGGGGGCCTGGGTCGGTCAGGTCGGCGACGTAGTCCTCGCCTGCTGTCCCGGTCTTTACGAAGCGGCGCCAACCCTCCCTCGCCTCGTGCAGTCGGCGTTCGGCCAGGGCCCGGTCGCCGCGCGCGGCTGCCACCAGGCCCTGGATGCGGGTCGTTTCCACGGGGCGGTGAACGCCCACGATGTCGACGCCGTTATCGCCGCCATCACCCCGGACTGCTACTTCGAGAGCACGATGCCCCCAGACGGCGACTCCTACCGAGCGCGGCGGCCATCGCCACGTTCTTCAGCAAGCTGTTCGACACAGCCGCCGAGCGCACGTCGACGTCGAAGAGCTCATTAGTTTTTGGCGACCGCGCAGTCATGCGCTGGCGCCACCGTTGGACCGACTTAGCCGGCGCCGCGGGGCACGTACGCGGCGTCGACCTGTTCGCTGTCAGTAACGGCAAGGTCGCCGAGAAACTCTCCTACGTCAAAGGGTGACCCGCGGGTATACACCGGGCGCGGGTCGTACTGATGATGAGACGCGCGCTAGCGTGGCGCTCACGGGTCTGGGATGCGTCGTTATTGACGCGCTTGCCGGAGCGTGGAGGTCATGGTTAGCAGCGGCGACAGCCAACAGGAGTTCGTCGTTTCCAGCGATCTATTCGTGGGCAGGGCCCGCTCCCTCGAGATGATAAATGCTGCGGTAGACGATGCGGTTCGCGGGCGGGGCGGGCTTGTGCTGGTGTCCGGTGAAGCCGGGATAGGCAAGACCCGCCTGGCTGAGCAGGCCGCGGCACACGCGGCTATGCGAAGTGCAGCAGTGCTGTGGGCCAGCTGCTGGGAGAGCCATGGCTCACCGCCGTTCTGGCCCTGGATTCAGGTCGTCCGGGCGTATCAGGAAATCCAAGGACGCCAAGCCTTCCTCGATGATCTCGGTGAAGGGGCGGCAGATGTTCTGGCAATCATGGAAGAACTGGGGAAGTTCCCCGATCCGGAACGTGGAGGCGATCCTGAGCAAATCCGGTTCCGCCTGTTCGATAGCTTCACAAGCTTTTTTGTGACAGCCACGCGACGGCAACCTCTTGTGGTTATCGTTGATGACTTGCACCTGGCGGATGTCGCATCGCTAGCACTGCTGAAATTTCTGGTACGGCGCCTCGGTACGGCACGCGGGGCAATTGTCGCTACCTACCGAGAGCCGGATGCTGGCTCGGATTCAATAGGTCTCGCCCAACTCTCCCTGGGGACGCGAACGACGTCCGTGACACTCTCGGGCATGCATCGCGATGAGCTTGGACTGCTGCTGACCGGGCTTTCGGGTGGACCGCCGAATGCCCGCCTTGTCGAGTGGATGCATGGCCAGACCTCGGGCAACCCTTATTTTGCCAAGGAGCTGTTCAGCCTGCTGCGCTCGCGCGGGCTCGCAGACACCCGAGAACCAATGGAGCGGCTTCCCGTCCCGGACAGCATCACCCACGTCCTGCGGGGCCGGCTAGCAATGCTGCCCGCCGAGACAACCGACATGTTGGCCCAGGCGGCGGTGCTAGGCCATGAGTTCGATCTCAACACGCTGCAAGCACTCAGCACTGTTGAACGGCACGCACTGTTGGACATGCTTAAGGAGGCCGTACGGGCCTGGGTGCTGGTGCCTGCAGAGCGATCGAACCGATACGCGTTTGTTCATGCGCTCATGCGCGAGACGCTGTACGACGGGCTGTCTGAGGGCAGCCACGCCGCGCTCCATCTGCTTGCCGGACAGATCCTCGAGCGGCGTCCCGGCGGAGAGAACGGCGACCTTGACCAGATCGCCGAGCACTTCCTTCGTGCTGGACCGGATGGAGACCCCGAGAGGGCCGTGCGGTACGCGCAGCAGGCGGGCGAAAGCGCGATCGCGCACTTGGGTTATCACGAGGCGGCAGAGTACTTCCGGCGCGCTTTGGATGCTCAACGTGGCCTGAATGATCCCTCACGCAGGCTTGAACTCTTGCTCGGGCTGGGTGATGCGAATGTCCGTGCCGGGGATTGGCCTGGGGCTTTGGAGGCCTTCGAACGTGCTGCCAGTGAAGCTATGGAGCTCGGGCGGCCTCAGGATCTGGCACGTGCGGCGCTCGGCTTGGGTGCGCGGCTGCACGGGTTCGAGGTTCGCCTTTACGACCGCAAGCAAATCGAGCTACTTCACACGGCCTTGGCTGAGCTTGGTGACGCGGACGCTGATCTGAAGGCCCGGTTACTGGCACGGCTTTCGGTGGCTCTGTCGTTTGTTGAGCCGATCGCTCGGCGCCAAGAGCTCAGCCAGCAGGCGGAGGAGGCGGCCGATCGCGGCGGCAATGCGGCGACTCGCGCCTACGCGTATGCGGCGACCTGTGATGCCTTCGCCGGTCCAGCCCACATCGATTTGCGGCTGTCCCGTGCTGCGGAATCGGTGCGGCTGGCCGACCACGCCGGGGATGTGGAACTGCAGATGTTGGCGCGCAGACTACGCGTGGTCGCATTGCTCGAATCAGGCGACATTCAGACGGCCGGTGCCGAAATCGATGCATTCGCCGAGATCGCAGAGCGGTTACGCCTACCCCTGTACCTGTGGTGTGTTCCGCTGTGGCGCGGCATGCGGGCGCTCATGGAGGGTCGACTCGAGGACTGCCGGCGGCTGAACAACGAGGTGCAGACGATCGGAAGGAACGCCAACAGCGACAACGCCGCCATGCTGGTTCAATCCCAGCGGCTGTGCTTGCTTTTGGAGGCCGGTCAGACGGAAGAGGCTCTGGTCCTGTGTGAACGCGAGTTCCGCCCGGCGCGGTTCCCAGCCGCACAGCCATGGATGACTAAGCTGCTCGCCGGAACCGGACGGACCATCGAGGCGCACGGGTTGCTGAACCGGCTCGCGAGCACCGGCTTCGCCGACATCCCCGACGACGCGCAATGGTTGGGCTGCCTCACCTCAATTGCCGAGGCCTGCTCAATCCTCCACGCCCAACCAGCGGCCGAGGTGACCTACCGCCTCCTGATCCCGTACGCGCAGCGGTTTGCCTTGACCGGAATCGCCGCAGGATGCTTCGGCTCGGTCTCGCGGCACCTCGGCATGCTTGCCCATGTTCTTGGCCGATGGGACGAAGCAGAGCAGCACTTCGGTGATGCGATCCGGGATAACCGGCGCGCTGGAGCTCCATTACTGGTCGCCCACACGATCCGCTTTTACGCCTCCATGCTGTTCGATCGCGGCACGGATGATGCGGCCAGAAGAGCCCACGACCTGGCTCAGGAAGCTCGGTCGATATACCAAGATCTCCACCTCGACCATTGGATTGATACCACCGAGCGCCTTGTCCATGGCCAAGTTGCGACGGCTGTACAGAATGCGTTCCGACGCGAAGGCGATGTGTGGACCGTCGCATTCGAAGGGACTTCGGTTCTGATCAAGGATTCATTAGGGCTGCATGACATCGCGCGGCTCCTCGGCCGGCCCGGCCTCGAGATGCACGTCCGTGACCTTATCGGTGCCGAAACCACACCGGCAGGCGCCCGGGCGCAGGCTGAGGGGCTACGGGAGCCAGGCGACCTCGGTCCGGTGCTGGATGAGCAGGCGCGTCGATCATACCGCCGACAACTCGCGGCCCTGGACGATGAGATCGCTGAAGCCGAGAGCTTCGGCAACGCGGAGCAAGCCGAGCGCGCGCAGGCGGAGCGTAGCTGGATTGTCGCCCAACTCTCCGCCGCCTATGGCCTGGGTGGGCGTACGCGGATTGCCGGAGACCCGGTCGAACGGGCCAGGCAGGCCGTCAAATGGCGGGTGCGGCACGCCATCGATCGCATTGAACGTGTGCATCCATCCTTGGGCCGACACTTGCGCAACTCCATCAAGACCGGTGTCTATTGCTCATATATCCCTGAGAAGCGAACCTCCTGGCTGCTGTAGGCCGAACCTCCGCTTTCGCTGCCTCCCCATGGGAGGACCGACCTCCCTCCTTCATGAGTGAACCAAGTTCCGAAAGGAGGAATTCAATGACCGTCATTGACAAAATGCGGGATTGTTGGCAAACCGAGGAATTCGATCAACTGGCCGAGGCGTACAGCACCGACGCGCTCCTTGATATCTATGTCCCAGCCAGCCGCATGCAGTACCGCGGCGCCCAATCAATCGTCGCGTTCTGGCGCCTCGACTTCGGCCGGCCACGACAGTTCCAGTTCCTGCAGTGGGTCCAACATCCCGCGCCATGGGGCTCGGTCATCGAAACATCGGTCATCGACGAGCCAACCGGCGAATACTTCCGCTGGGTCAATCTCGTCTTCGTCATCGACGACCAGATCGTCCACCACGTTGTCTACTGCACCGGCGCCTGGACCTCAGCTGCAGCCCAACGCTGGGAACCCGACCTAGACATTGAAGCTCGGTCACTGATCTCGGCTGGTCTTACAGCTGCGACCGCCTAATCATCCATCCCTCAAGAGAGAAGGACATCAGCCATGACCACAAACACCAAGCGACTGCAGGATTACCTGAACGCGATCGACACGCGTGACCGCGCGACCATCGTCGACACCTACGCCGACGACGTCGAGATCCGCGCTCCCGGGACAGAACTCGATGGACGTGCAGCCGCTGCAGCGTGGATCGATGTGTTCCTCCGCGCCTTCCCCGACCTGCACCATGAGGTGCGCAACGTCGTAGAGGCTGACGACCAGGTCTGCGCCGAAGTCAACTTCACCGGCACGCACACTGGCCCTCTCGCATCGCCCGGTGGTGACATTGCAGCCACCGGCGAGATCGTCAGTCTTGATTACGCCGTCGTATTGCGGTTCGCCGGCGAACAACTACAGAGCGAGCACGTCTATTTCGACCAGGCTGCATTCCTCACACAGCTCGGCCTGCGACCAACGTGACGACGACAAGACGCCCGTTGGAATCGCTGTCCTATTCAGCTCACGAGGGCTCACCTCGCCGCGCCAAGGATCTCGATTTTGGTGATGTGTCGGTGTGGAGTTGGGCGAGTTCCTGCCTAGTCCGTTCTGCGAGCGGTCCTGCTCGCATCGAGACGTGCTGGCCCAGGGCCTTTCCGAGGTGATTCTCGGCTAGGTCGAGATTGCCTGACGTTGCCGCGAGGAGACCAAGGAACCGATGAACTGAGCCCTTGCAGGCGAGCGCGCGGTCGACAAGCGCGACTCGTTCGGCCTACGGCTGCAAGAGAATGAACAGCACCGGTACTTAGGAACGACGTAATGGCCGGACCGGTCAAGCACTGACCGCCGGGCGTCGCCCCATGCCCTTAGGGACGCATGACGGCAGGTTTTGCTCATCGCGACTGATCCTTCTCGGCGGGCCGACCTGAATCGAGCGAGTGATCATCTCGGCGGCTCGGGTGAAGTCCGTCATGGTCAGCAGCCGCTCATCGATCGGCCCGTCTGACATGCGGTTGGCTGCGAAGGGCACCAGCCTGAATGCCCATGTTGGTCACGGATTGAACGGAGATGATCATGACGCTCGATGTGGGCGAGAAACTCTTGTCGATTACTGAGCTGTCCGAGATGCTGGGAGTTCCGATACACACGCTCTATCGCTGGCGCCACAAAGGGGAGGGTCCGGTCGGCTATCGGATTGGGCGACATGTGAAGTACCGCCGAGCAACAGTTGAAGCATGGCTGGAGACGCGAACGGACGAGCGCTAGACACTCAGCGAGGTCTACCAAGATCGTCGTGAGGCCGCGGACCAGCGAAGCTGGAGGTCGACCCCCACACCAAGCTCGCCGTCATCGGGACGTGTTCATACGTCCGAGGCCGAGGCCGAGGCCGAGGTCGATCGCGCCTTCAGGTAACGTGGCGGCGCCTTAGTTGTCGCATCCGTAAAGTCCGGCGAACAAGATCAAGATCGCTAACGGGTTGAGCTGCCCGACGTGTGTCGGACAGCCGGCCAGGGCAGGGGGATGTGCTGGCCGCTGACTTGCGCTGCTGAAGGGTGAAGCTGATCTCTCGACGGACGCTGGAGGTTGTCGCTGCATGATCGATGACCTGCTCAACACTGGTCCCAAGATCATCAAGATCGCCCATGCCAGTCGGCTGCTGCCATGCGATGCTCCGGGCCACATGTAGGCAGCGCCGGCCGGCCGACCGATCGTCGGCGATAACCGCTGTCGAATAACTCTTGATCTTCCTGCGTATTGATCTTTCTGAGAACCGGTCTCGGAAGAGTCATAGAACGCCAGCTAGGCATCCTTCTGATTCTCGCCACCACCAGAGCCGATCTTTGTCACGATCAGCTCGACATGACCAGCGCGTCCCCGTGGCGTTGGCGGCTGTCAAACCGCCGGCTTAGAACGCCGGGAACAAGGGGCTTGAGACTGGGCCGTGAGCCATCGGTGTTTTGCGTGATAACTGTGGGTAAAGTGTGGGCGAGAGCTCTGCTTGCAGAACGAGACTGCAGCTGACTAGGGAGAATGTGCGCCGCGAGGGAATCGAACCCCCAACCCGCTGATTAAGAGTCAGCTGCTCTGCCAGTTGAGCTAGCGGCGCGCGAAGAGCAACACTAGCAAACG
>Ga0081455_10005901_pt1 | contig 13297 bp, 9 predicted proteins | sample TabmetS3T2R1_FD_70207 | JGI IMG/M metagenome (GOLD analysis project Ga0081455, IMG submission 70207) | Tabebuia heterophylla rhizosphere microbial communities from the University of Puerto Rico - S3T2R1 | ecosystem: Host-associated > Plants > Roots > Rhizosphere ... | reverse complement strand
CCTTGAGATCGAGCATTTCTTCGAGGTCTACAAGGACCTCGAGCCCGGCAAGTCCGTCGAGGGTGCGACCTGGACCGGCGTTGACGAAGCCGAGGAGGAGATTCGAGCGAGCTTCGAACGGGCCAAGTCGCACGGTCATCCGGCGTATCCGCGCTAGTTGTCGCGGCCTGTTGGCAAAACACAGGTTGCCGAGCACGTGATCGTGTTGAGGTATGGCTGACCACCTGATCTTGCTCGCGCCGTCGGCAAATCGGGTCTACGCATCCGAAGCCAAGCGGCTGGTCGGGGCCGAACTCAAGGTCCTGCTCGGGGCGGATGATCATCCGGCGATTGCACCGGTCACTCTGGCAAGGATCGAGTACCTGGCAGTGGCCTCCGACAGCCTTGATGAGCAGATCATCGGGGCGTTGGGACGACTCTCTGCTTTCTATGCCGCCTTCCGACGAGAAGATGATCGGTTGCTGCCGGTCGAGGTACGTACTCCTGACCTCTTCGACGATGATCTGGTCACCATCCCGAAGTATCCGGGCAAGACGAATGAGCAGTTCACCCGGCTGTTGATCAATGTCACCCTGGCGTCGATGCGACGGCCGGGCGGCGGAGCGGTGACGATCTTGGACCCGTTGTGCGGACGCGGGACCACGCTAAGCACTGCGATGATGCTGGGTTGCAACGCGGCCGGCGTCGAAGCCGAGCTCAAGGCGGTTGAAGCGTACGCGGCCTATCTGCGGACCTATTGGCGTCGCAAGCGACTGAAGCACTCACTGGAGCTCAGCCCGGTGCGACGCGAGGGCAAGATCATCGGTAGACGTCTGGATGCTGGAGTGATCCCGGTCGGCCGGGATCGGCCTGTTGCTCTTACTGTCTTCTCCGGCGACACCAGGCAATCGGCGGCGCTCTACGGCAAGCGCAGGTTTGACGCGGTGCTGGCGGACGCCCCGTACGGCGTTGTGCATGGAAGCCAGACCGACGTACGAGGGGCCGGTGGGAAGCGGGACCGTTCCGCAGCCGGCCTGATCAGCGAGGCTCTTCCAGTCTGGGCTCGGCAGCTGAAGACCGGCGGTGCACTCGGTCTGTCGTGGAACGCGATCGGCCTGCGGCGAGAGCGGCTGCTCGAGCTTGTTGCCGACGCAGGCTTGGAGCCGCTGGACTTCGGTCCGTACCGCGAGTTCGCACATCGAGTTGATTCCTCGATCCGCCGCGACATTGTCGTAGCGATCAAGCCTTGATCCGGCGCAGCAGGTAGACGGCGTACGCCGCCACCCAGGCAAACGCCAGTGCCACGGCGATGAACAGGCGGATGCTGAAGCCTGGCCCAACCGGCACGGTGAGAACGAGGCAAATAGCTGCAACTATCCGGGTCAGCAGGGCCGCACGGCGGTGGCCGTCCGCTGCGAAGCGGCGGGCGATCACCAGGCAGGCCGCGATCAGTGAGAGGAAGGACAGCGGCGGTGCGATCGCGTGAATCATTGCGTGAGTGGTGAGGTGCTCCGGAACGCCTTCCGGTGCGCCTGCAGGAAAGCCGAGAGCTGGGTCCGCCCTGAAAACGCCGCCGATCACCAGTCCAACGCCGAAGAGCGCACAGAACCGCGGACCCCAGCGGCTGGCCGGACCATCAGTGAGCACGCGCGCCAGGCCGATGCTGAAGAGAATGCTGAGCACGCCGGCAAGAACGAAATTTGTGACGTTTATCCAGCCGTACTCGCCTACTGACAGCAGGCTGATTGGATGTCGCCGCAGATCGAAACCATCCCGAGTGATTATCTGCAGTGTGGCGGTCGCGACGAAGAGCGGCCCGGCGATCACTCCGGCGGTGAGCATGACACGGGTGGCGGTGTCGGTCCGGGTCTGGGTGGCAACGGTGGTCATGATCAAAATGTCCCTTTCGATAAGGCCCTGTTTGCCCCTGCGTCGAGTGCGGAAGGGTGATCTCGACACCGAGCCGGAAAAAGTTCTTCAGAAATGTCGGCGGATCATGTCGAGATCGGGAAGAGCCAGGCGACGCGAGGGTGAGGACCGGTCAGCACGATCGGACATGTCAGTTGAGGCGCCCTTCGACAGGCTCAGGGCGCAGAACAGAGTGACTCATGTCGCAGAACAGAGTGACTCAGGTCACAGGACAGGGTGAGGAGAGCGCGATGCGTTTCATGACGATGGTGAAGTTCGACGAGTCGTTGCCCATGGGGCCGCCAACGCCGGAGCTGATGCAAGCGATGGGTGATTTTGCGGCCGAGGGCGCCCGAAACGGCACGCTGATTGATCAGGGCGGCTTGCTGCCAAGCGCGGCGGGCGCAATCGTGTCGCTGGCCGACGGGACGATCAAAGCAGTCGACGGCCCGTTCGCCGAGGCCAAAGAGCTGGTCGGCGGATACGCCGTATTGGAAGTGCGCAGCAAGGCGGAGGCCGTCGAGCTCGCGAGGCGGCTCCTGCAGCTTCACAAAGATCACTGGCCCGGATGGGAAGGCAGTTGCGAGGTTCGCCAGCTGGGCGAGCCGTGATGTGATCGAATGCGTGACCGATCCGACTACCCATGAGGCGATCGAGGCTGTCTGGCAGCTCGAGTCAACGAGGCTGATCGCTGGGCTGGTCCGGATGGTGCGAGACGTTGGGCTCGCCGAGGATCTCGCCCAGGACGCGTTGGTCGCGGCACTGGCGCAGTGGCCTCAGGCCGGCGTCCCGGACAACCCCGGAGCCTGGCTGATGACGACGGCCAAGAGGCGGGGAGTTGATCAGTTCCGGCGGCGGGAGCGGGGTGATCAGATCTATGCCGCTATCGCTCATGCACAAGGAAGCGATGTGTCTGACGAAGACTTCCTGGCGGCGATCGATCATGTCGAAGACGATGTGCTGCGACTGATGTTCGTCTGCTGCCACCCGGTCCTGACACCAGAGGCACAGTGCACCCTGACACTCAAGCTGGTTGGTGGGTTGAGCACCCGGGAGATCGCGCGAGCCTATCTGACGACTGAGGCCACTGTCGCGCAACGGGTGGTGCGAGCCAAGCGAACGCTCAGCGAAGCTGGTGCGGCGTTGGAGGAGCCCACCGAGGCGGAGCGGGGACTGCGGTTGACCACCGTACTGAGCGTGATCTATCTGCTCTTCAACGAGGGATATTCAGCTACGGCTGGTAGCGAGTGGATGCGGCCCACGTTGTGTCGTGAGGCGATCCGGCTCGGTCGGATCCTTGTCTCCCTGGCTCCGCGGCTGAGCGAGGTCCACGGCTTGTCCGCGCTGATGGAGCTCCAGTCGTCGCGACTGGCGGCACGCGTCGCCGAGGACGGAAGGCCGATCTTGCTACTAGATCAGGATCGGTCGCAATGGGACCCGGTGCATATCGCGCGCGGCCTGGCGGCGCTCGAGCGAGCTGAGGCGTTGGAAAGTGAGCTCGGCCCATACGCGCTGCAGGGCGCCATCGCGGCATGCCACGCCCGGGCTGAGACGGCCGAGACCACCGATTGGGTGCGAATTGCCGAGTTGTATGAGCGGTTGGCTGGGCTCACCGGCTCTCCTGTTGTCGAGGTGAATCGGGCGGTCGCGCTCGGCATGGCGTACGGGCCAGAGGCCGGGTTGAGCTTACTTGATCAGCTCGAGGGGCTACCCGCGCTGAGCGGCTATCACCTCTTGCCGAGTGTGCGAGGCGACCTGCTCAACAAGCTTGGACGGCATGAAGAGGCACGGTCAGAATTCGCGCGAGCAGCGACAATGACCCAGAACGAGCGGGAGCGGAAGTTGCTCTTGGACCGCGCACGTGCCCCGATCTAGGCCGAGCGCCTGAGGCTTAGGCTGCGAGGATGAACCAGCGCCGCACCTTGCTCGTACTGCGTCATGCAAAGACCGAAGACGTACGACCGGGAAGCAAGGACAGCGAGCGACGGCTCACCCCGGACGGCGAACGCCATGCGCTCGAAGTAGGGGACTATTTACGAGCGCAAGGCACGACGGTCGATGCCGTGCTGTGCTCTAGCGCAGCTCGCGCCCGGCAGACCCTTGAGCTCCTCAAGCTGGATGATCAACTTCCGCAAGATCGTGTCGAGATCGCCGATCGCTTCTACAATGCCGGCACCGATACGTTGATCAACGCCGTGCGGGAGCTTCCCGACGATTGCCACGTTGCCCTGATCGTTGGACATGCTCCTGGCGCACCAGGCGTTGTCTATGAGATGAGTGACCCGACCACTTCGGCGCCTGAGGCACTCGGTGCGATCGAGGGTCGCTTTCCGGCCGCTGCCCTGGCGCAGCTGGAGTTCGACGGCGACTGGTCTGAGATCGAGCGTGGCTCGCTTGTCTTGGTGCTAATACCAGGTCACGCCATCCGCTGACCCACGACCATTCGATGCAGTTTGGATATGGATTCAACAGACCTGGGTGAGAGACCTCCTCGCGGCGAACGTGCACGTCAGTGTCATGCACGACACGAGGCGACACGTGATGCTTTTCCGCTCGGCGTGAAGTCGGCGACCTTCTCCAGCCGGGTCAGCTTGAAGTCCTGGTTGCCCGAGCCACCCGGCGTGGTGTTGTCGTCGTCCTGGCAGACGAAGACACCGTTCGGGTACGTGGCACCGAGGCTGGCTGCGGTGGCGGTCACTCCGTCGGTGCGGGTGCACCCGTCCGCTTCAGTGCCGTTGACTATCCGGAACGCCCCGGCGAACGCATTTGTCTGCCGGTCATAGCGCGCGAAGTAGGACTGCGTGGGATTGTCGGTGTTCTGCGCCGACACGACCAGGTAGCCGCCTTCACCCCCGGTGTCGACGAGCGTCACCCCTTCGACATCAGCCGTGAGGTTGCCTTCGGGCTGCACGCTGTCGACCAGCACCCGAGCGGTGCCAGCGGTGGGCTCGGCACCATACCGCCACAGGCCTACATCCTCCTCAGCGATGTAGACGAGCCCAGCCTCGTCGTCGGCGACGCAGCCTTCGGCTTCCGAGCCGACGGCGAACTCGCGCACCAGGCTCGCCTCGAGCAGCCCATCGCCGTCGTGGTCGGCGAGCAGGAACTGGCGGGCCTGGCCGGGTCGCGTGATGACAAAGGCCGTGACGTCGCCGCTCAACCGGCTGTTGTACAGGCAAAGGCCCTCGCCGCTGTTGGTCGGGTAGACGCCGGCTCCATCGGTCACCGGTTGCAGGGTCAGCGTGGCAAGGTCGACGGTGTAAAGCCGGAGACCGGCGTTGTAGGCCGCGACCAGGTCGAGTGTTCGCCCACCGACCGCCACCTGCTGGCGGACATCGACGTTGCCCCAGAACGACGTCGCGGTCGTCAGCCGCTGCTGTAACGAGCCATCGACTTTGTACACATCGAGCGCACCCAGCTTGTCGTTGCCGATCAGCAACGAGTCCGCCGGGTTGGTGGGGTGTATCCAGATCGCTGGATCGTCGGCGGCGTCACCGCTGTGGTCGGCCGGGACGGTCTCGGCGTCCGCCGTCACTGCTGCTATTGGTGGGACTGCGGCCTGCGCGCACACCGCTACTCTGACAAGTACGGCGCTGACGCCGATCATTAGGGCTATGACCAGGGCCAGCGAGAAGGAGCGTGAGCCCCGTGACTTGACCCTACCCCTAAGCATGTCGCATGGCCCGGCGGTACATCGGCGATATGTTACGCGAGATCAAGGCAAGGGACGGCCCATTCTGATCAATGCGGTGTGAGAGCTTTCAGATGATTGCCAGACACTGCTCGTTCGGCCCACGTACCGGGCGCGACAGAAGTGGCGTACGAATGATTGATCCGGACCGCTCCACGGGCGGTTGCTGCAATCGGGTGCCATGCGGTGCCGCGACACGCCAACGTGACAAAATTAACAATCCGGCTCTGGAGCCACCAAGAACCCTGCGGACATGGCGCCCTTTGCAGCCCGGTGTTGCTCTTGAGATGATCTTGTAACGAAAGCGCTCTCATCGGACTGAGACGTCGGTTTTGCTTGCCAGCAAGGTGATCGGGCCAAAGGAACCCGATCGAGGGCGTGGCACGCTTTCCGCTACTGAGCTTGGTCTGTACTGCACGTTCGCAAGCTGTTATCCATTCGCATTTGCAGTCCGGTCAAGATCACGATTGGATATAGGTCCCAGTTCCGGCGTGCGTCGCACGATACGCTCCCGTTACTTGACTGACTTGGGGTGTGTGAGCGGAATTCTTCCGCTGTTAACCAGCCCGACCAACGATCCAGCACTGCACGGGAAGTGCTGGTCGTGTCGGTCAGGTACGTCAACTCGTCGGAGGGGGGCCCGGCGATTGTCGACTCGGGGGTTCTTGGGGGAATGGCGAGATCAGGAAGACTGCTGCGGGCGTCTGCGAGAGGCGCTGCATTTGCGAGCAATGGACATCATGAGGCGCGCAGTCTGCATCCCAATTCCATGAGCTTGGATACTGGCGGGTCCGTAGACCTCTACGACGACTCGCCGACACTGCAGCTCGAGAGAGTCGATCTTGCAAGTAATGATCAACTTGCAACGACGGAGGATCGCGCTGTCACTGTCCCGGCGAACAAGCGCTTCGCGGCGTGGAGCCGACGGTACCTGATCGCCGTCGCCCTAGCCGACGCTCTGGTTGGCGGCATCGCAGCCGCCATCCCTGCGTCAATCAGCAATAGACTCTCGGGGCACAACGCCGTCCCGTGGCTCTGCTTGATCGGCCTAGTCGTCTGGCCGAGCGCGATCGCTCTGTGTCGCGGGTATCGCCGTAATCGAATCGGCATCGGGTTCGACGAACCGCGCGCGGTGATGCGAGCCGGTCTAATGGTCGTAGTGGCAGGCGCGCTACCAGCGGGCTTTATGGCCGTGCCCTTGAACGCGAAGAGCGCGCTGACCCTGTACGCGCTGCTGAAACTCATCGTAACGGCGACTCCGTTCGCTGTGCTGCTCAGTCTGGTTGTTCGATTCTTGGCACGGAGAGTGCTGCACATCATGCACGGCCGCGGACGCAGCCTTCGGCACGTCCTCGTGGCCGGAGGCTTCGCCGCGGCGCAGCAACTCAGCGAGCGAATTCAGCGAGAACCTGACGCTGGCATGAAGGTGGTCGGCCTCTGCCTGCCTTCCTCCGAACTGCCCAGGCCAGTCGTGGCCGGAATTCCAGTGCTCGGCAGCCTGGACCAAGTGCCGGAGTTGAGCCGAACTCTGGGCTGCGACGCCGTAGCGGTAACAAGTGATGACGTCACTCGGTACAACTATTTACGCGAGCTCGCTTGGTCGTTAGAGGGTGCAGGCGTTGAGCTGCTAGTGGATCCGGGCCTGGTCGAGGTAGCCGGACCCCGGATGCATATTCGAGCACTCCTCGGCTTTCCGCTGCTGCATGTCGAGGAACCGCACTTCACAGGCTGGCGACGCGTGGTCAAGCGAGCGAGCGATCTAGTGCTGACATCGGTGCTCCTGCTGATCATTTCTCCGTTCATGCTTGCCATTGCAGCAGGCATCAAGCTCCAAGACGGCGGAGCAGTGATCTTCCGACAAGCCCGTGTGGGCCGCGGCGGCGAGCTGTTCACGATGCTCAAGTTCCGCTCGATGGTCATCGATGCTGACGCGCGCAAGGTGGATCTGCTGCATTTGAATGACGGCAACGGTGCCCTATTCAAGCTCAGGGACGACCCGCGAATCACCCGATTCGGCAAGTTCTTGCGCGACTTCTCCCTAGATGAGCTGCCACAACTGTTCAATGTGTTGGTCGGATCCATGTCGCTTGTCGGCCCGCGGCCGCACCTCGCCGAGGAGTTGGCGCAGATGCCGCGCGAAGCGAGTCGTCGGTCTCTGGTGACACCTGGTCTCACCGGTCTTTGGCAAGTCAGTGGCCGATCCGATCTTGAAGAACACGACGCCATCAAACTTGACCTCCGTTACGTCGAGAACTGGTCATTGACGCTTGACCTGCTTATCTTGTGGAAGACCGCATCGGCGGTGCTGGCGCGCCGCGGAGCCCGGTAGCGATCCGTAGGTACCTGTTTCGGCTTGAGCTCTTTGGCCATGGTTTGATCGTCGCGGTGCTGGCCGAGATGAGTTGGCAGTCGTTCTTGTCGATGCGCACTTCTTTGTAACCAGCCCAAGCAAGCCCATGGGCTCGGTGAGAAGGCTGCCGGAAGTGATTGTCACCTGCCGCCCGCCCCCGGTGCCGCGGCGGTAGGCAAAGCCGACCGCGGTCTCACGCGGACTTCCTCCCGCGTGCAGCTGCTCGGCGCGTAGCTAGCCGACATCATGCTGCTGGTGAAAGAGCGTCAGCTGGTCATCCGCCGGCACCGACTACGGGACGCCAACGTGCGCTGGCGGGTTCGCAGCGTGGAGGCCGGTCCCCCATTGAGGTGTAACCGGGCTGAGTCCGTCATTTGGGTGGAAGTTGCCGGTGGCCTTGCGGTCGCACCTTCACCAGGGCATCGTCACTGCTCCGGGACCCGAGGAGCGTACGTCCGCGAGGTCCTGACCTTGTCCGCTCAGGTTAATGTCGTCGAAGCTCCAGCTGTACGACTCGATTCGCTGCTCGTCCAGCGTCCACCGAGCTTGGATACTTCCTCCGAACGGCGTTACCGGGCCGATCCGGCTATTTACCCTGGTATAGGAACATGGCTCGAGAGGACCAGCTGCTGCCGGCACTCGAGAGCTGCTCAGCGGAGCCCGCAACCGGCGCTGTTTCGTTCCAGTCTGCGACGAACAGCTGACCACTGGTGTTGGCAAAGTACAGCTTGCCCTCGGCCACGAACGCACCCCGCATGGAGGAGAAATTGATGCCTGTGACCGAAGGGGTTGACTGCCGGAGCTGACCGACGATGTCGGACTCCGGCTCGAATCCGCGGGAATATAGTGAACTCTGACCCGAACGGGTGAAGTAGATCTTGCCGCGGTAGTAAAAGAGGCTGGTAATCGACGGGACATCGGTGTCGTGCCAGTCCGTCTGGCGGACCAACTCGTCCGCCGTGTCGACCAGAACTGCCGGTCCGTAGTTCGTGCCATCAAAGGTCTGCTTGGTGAAGTTGCCGTTCGAATAGGCGGTATAAAGGGTCCCGTTGAGCATGAACGCACCGACGCTACTGCCCCAACCAGGACCGTTCGGAACAGCGGTCGGGCCCGACGTGATGGACGTTCCGTCGAAACGGCTGCGGGTGAGCTGGGACTGACCGCTGGCTACGCGGAAGACGTCGCCGGGTAGCTCCAGCGGATCGTCCACCGGAAGGTCCGTGCCACTGGACAGAGGTACGAACGCGACCCGGCGGTGGGTTTCTCCGCCAAATGTGCTGGTGTCAGACCCGACGAACAGGCCGGCGTCGGTCGCAAGCATGTCCTTCACCCCGACACCAAGGGTTCGGGTGGGGTTCCAGGAGAAGGGAACGCCGCTGGTGGCCCTGAGAGCTGCGATGCCCGGGCGCGATACGGCACCCTGCCCGGTAGCGTCACCACGGGTGGGGTTGTTCTGCCAGCGCTGGTGTCCTCCGACATAGACGACGTCATCGGTGACCTCCACCGACCACGTCGTGTCGCCGCCGGTGTAGGCGCCCCAGGTCGGACGGATGTTGGTGCCGGCGTCACTGGCCTCGAACCGCGTGACCACATCGCACCCGCTGGTCAGGCTGGTGCTTGCAGTAAGGCCGCCATACGCACCCGTCGTGCCAACAACAAAGAAGCTGCCGTCCGGTGAGTAGGAGACATCCATCACGTAAGTCTCGAAGTTCGACGAGCAGTCGGACTCGAACAGCTTGGTGTACCAGTTGGCAAGCGAGTAGCTCGCGCCGCCGATGTTGAACTTCGCGATCTGCTCTCGGAACTGCCCGTTAACGGAGGTGAAGTTGCCCACCGCAACGAGCTCGTCGTTATCAGGGTCAGTGGTGATGGCCAGCACGTTTGTGACGTCAGTCGATATGCCTCTGTGAGTGCCAGCCATGACGCCGGTGAAGAACGAGTCGTAGGCGCCTGTGGTGGCGTTCAGCGTTCCGAGTGCTCGCTGCGCCCTTCCTTGGAGGTGAGTGAACTTGCCTGCCACCCAAAGGCGGTTGCCGGTGAGCTCGAGATCGCGAACCGATCCGTTGAACGAGCCCGGAGAGAAGCCGGTGTCCCGTGTCCCGGTCCCTATTGAGACCTTGGTCAGCCGGCTCACCGACACACTCGTCCCACCAGATGTGATCCGGGTGAAGTTGCCCCCGAGGTAGACCGACGTGCCGTCGGCGGCCGGTAGCACCTTGTACACCGTGCCGCTCGGGTTCGGAGCGAAGCTCGTACTGACCTGGCCGGTTGTTGCATTGAAGGCGAATACGTTGTTCCGGATGATATCGGTGGAACTGCCTGCGTTGCGGACCGTCGTGAAGCTACCGCCCACGACGATCATGTTGCCGACCTGGGCGAGGGTCTGAACCTGGCCGTCCATCACATGGGGGGTGAAGCCCGAGGGATCGTCGCTGACGATCCGGCCCGCTTGCGGTGCGCTGTTACCGGTGGTCGCCGCGTTAGCTGGCATGAGTACCGCTAGCCCGCCCGCCCCGCTCACCAGCAAGCACGCCAGGACAACCGCAAAAAACCTACGCACTGATCCCCACATCCCCCGAAGCCTTCCGGCACGTAAGCGTGCCCGAACGAGACCGAGCTCGGTCAAGTACCGGAGCGTATCCTGCCGCCGTAGCTGGAATTGTGATCTATATCCAATCGTGATCTTGGACGGCTGCCTGCTCGACGATCTAGCAGATTCGACAGCCGGACGTAGAAACAGCTCAGAGAAAATTAGGAAAACTACCCATGATCTTGCGGGGCCTTTGGCCTAGACACCCTTGCATAGAAGGAAAACCCAACATTTGAAAGCCGACTCGCCTCGCGCCGCTCCATGATCATTTCTACTGTGCACTGGGACGACTTTGCTGTCACCTCGTTAGCCAACAAATGGGGCCGCAGATCCGCGTTATTGATTTGTCACTTCGGGCGTGTCGCGGCAGGGCGACGTCGGGACACTCCCACGACTTGCACGTAACTCACGCGCACACAGGCTGCGTCTCCTAGAGTCCCCTCTGGGAAAGCCGTCCGAGCTGGACATCCGGGCGCGAACAAGCATGCATTTGATTTGGGGGGAAGCAGTGTCACGTGTGCGCAGGCGTTCAATCGCGATCGTTGTGGGCGTGCTGGGTGCGTTGGCGTCGCCAGTGATGGTCACCACCTCGGCTTCGGCAAGCCCAGAGGCTTCGGCCGTGGCCGCAGCAACGGTCACTGCCTCTCTTGTTCGGACCGTCGCTACGTCGACCTTGTCGCCGCCCATCCCAGACCCTGCCGGGATTACGTACCTTTCGTCCCGAGACCGTCTACTCATCTCAGACTCTGAGGTCGACGAGGTGAGCATTTACGCAGGCTCGAACCTGTTCGAGACCACACGTGCCGGGGCACTCACTGATCGGGGGGTAACCACCGCCTATACGAAGGAGGCTGCTGGCGTCGGCCACAACCCAGCCAACGGCCATATCTTCGTCTCCGACGATGACCAGTTCCGCGTGTACGAGGTGGTGGCAGGTCCCGACAACCGGTATGGCACCACAGATGACACTCGCACGTTCATCAACACCGCGGCGTTCGGCAGCACAGATCCGGAGGACGTCGAGTACTTCCCACCAACGGGCGAGCTCTTCGTCCTCGACGGCGCTGACCACGACGTTCATCGCGTATCGCCAGGGCCAAACGGCGTCTTCGACGGCGTGGCCCCGACCGGCGATGACACCGCGACCGAGTTCGATGTGCAGGTATATGGCGCGGAGGACCCCGAAGGCATCGGCTTTTACCCGGGGCGCAACACCCTGCTTGTCGTCGACAGCACCTCGGACTCCGCGTACGAGGTGAACCGCAATGTCATGTTGCTCAACCGGATCGACATCTCGGCCTCCAACCAGCTGTTCGCAGCTGGGATCACAGTGGCGCCGGCCACCAACGACCCAAACCGAATGGACCTGTACATCGTCGACCGCGGTGTCGACAACGACTCCGACCCGAACGAGAACGACGGGAAGCTCTACGAGATGTCCGTACCGCTACCGCCGATCGGAAACCTCGCGCCCATGGTCGATGTCGGACGCGACAAGCCAACTCACGTCGGCGAGCCAGTGGCACTCAACGCCTCGGTGCGCGACGATGGGCTCCCGACTCCGACGACGACGGTCTCGTGGTCCACGGTGAGCGGCCCAGGGACGGTGTCGTTCAGCGCCACGAACGCCCCCCAGACGTCAGCGGTCTTCAGCGCTGGCGGGACCTACGTGCTCCGGGCGACGGCAAGCGACACGGCACTTACGGGATCAGATGAGTTGACCGTCACCGTGGTTGCGGCAGGGGCGCCGTTGCCGCTCGACACTTCGGTCGCCAAGGCCTTCGATGACGTGGAGCAGCGACCAACTGGTTTCACGGACTGGCTGGGCAGCACCCTCAACGTGCCGAACTCGGGCGGCACCACGCAGACAGTGGGCATCCGCTTCGACAATCTGGAAGTGCCTAAGAACGCCACGATCACCGAGGCGTGGATCCAGTTCACTTCCAGTGCCGCCAATTCCGGCACAACATCGGTGCAGATACGGGGTGTGGCGGCCGACGACACACCCACCTTCACGACCTCGTCTACAACCGTGACCTCTCGCACTCGCACACAAGCGAGCGCGACGTGGACACCACCAGCTTGGACTGGGGGTGGGCAGGCAGGCACCGCTCAGCGCACCTCGGACGTGCGGTCGGTGGTACAAGAGATCGTGGGGCGCACTGGCTGGAATCCCGGCAACGCGCTCGCGTTCGTGCTCTCGGGGAGCGGGGAGCGGCGTGCGTCCTCGCACGACGGCACCGTGGCCCCGGTGCTCCACCTCGCGTACACCACGTCCGGTGGCGGCAACTCCGCTCCGACGGCCGCCTTCACGTCGTCCTGCTCCGGTCTTACCTGCAACTTTGATGGCACAGGTTCGTCGGATCCGGATGGGTCGATCGTGTCGCACCAGTGGAACTTCGGTGACACGACAGCGGGTTCGGGCGGACAGCCCACCCACGCGTACGAGCAGGCGGGGACGTACAACGTGACGCTCACGGTCACCGACGGAAACGGCGCGACGGATTCGGTATCCCATCCGGTGACCGTCTCCTCCACGACCAGCCCGATCGCATTTCGTGGCATGAGCCGATTCGTGGGGAACACCACTAGCGCCGGGCTGACTGTACCGGCCAGCGTGCAGCCGGGCGACGCCCTGGTGCTGTTCGCCACGCTCAACACCACGACGACGTCGGTTTCGGGTCCCTCCGGGGTCACTGGCTGGACGTCGCTCACGAACTTCGTGACCGGCTCCGCCCGGACGATGGTGTGGCGGAAGGTCGCGGTCGCAGGCGACGGT
>Ga0081455_10005900_pt1 | contig 13298 bp, 6 predicted proteins | sample TabmetS3T2R1_FD_70207 | JGI IMG/M metagenome (GOLD analysis project Ga0081455, IMG submission 70207) | Tabebuia heterophylla rhizosphere microbial communities from the University of Puerto Rico - S3T2R1 | ecosystem: Host-associated > Plants > Roots > Rhizosphere ... | reverse complement strand
CGATTACCGCGAGCGCGCGCATGGTCGGCCCCCAGCATACCTCTCCGGCCATCGGTTGCTCGGCTACGCCCAAAATCACGATCAGATCGGCAATCGGGCCAAAGGAGAACGGCTTGGTCAGTTGGTCGGACCGGCCCGCCAAAAGATCGCCGCGGCGCTGGTATTCACTTCGCCCTTCATCCCAATGCTTTTCCAAGGCGAAGAATTTTGCTCGAGTTCGCCGTTCCAATACTTCACGCAGCACGAAGACAAGGAACTCGGCCAACGCGTCTCCGAAGGACGCCGCAACGAATTCGCCGCCTTCGGCTGGAATCCGCAGGATGTGCCCGATCCGCAAGATCCCGCGACCTTCAAACGTTCGAAACTTGTCTGGGACGAACGCGCCGCTGAGCCGCACTCTGCAATGTTCGATTGGTACAAAAAGCTGATCGCTTTCCGCAAGTCCCATCCCTGCTTGACCGACGGCCGACTGGATCGAGTCGAAGTGAATTTCGATGAAGCCGCTCGCTGGCTAGTCATGCGGCGAGGCCCAGTGGAAGTCGTATGCAGTCTCGCCGAAGACCGCCAGGCCATCCCAATCTCACCGGACCCTCACCACGTGCTCTGCTCCGAAGCAGGCTGGCATCTCCGCCCCGGACTGCTCGAACTCCCGGCCAACTCCGTTGCAATCCTTTCGAATCTAACTGAGCCGCGACCGTAAGGGAGCGGGGTAGCGCATCTAATTGCGAAATTTTTTCACTGACCGTCAGTGATCGACTTCAACAGAACGATCTATGCAGATTACTGCTGGCAAGCCGCTCCGGCTCCTTGCGCGGCGCGCCTGTTCCCGCGGCCGTCTTGCACGAGTTGCTTAGAAGGTCTTCGGCACAAACATTACCGCTTTTTGCCCCGGCACATCCCATTGCCGGATTCTGCCGTCACTCTCTACGTCCAGCGGCCAACCTTCGTGGACCTCGGTGTATCGGCCTGGCTTTAAAGTCGTCGGGAGGTCGCGCAATGCCAAGGGTTCCGCGGCCTTGTTGATCAGCACCAACCGATCGGTTCCCCGCTGCCAACCGATCGCATTTGTCGATTTCAGATCAAGCAAAATATCCTGTCGCCGGTCCACCCCATCCTGTCCGCTGAGACAAAGATTATGGAACCGGATGAAAGCGGCCAACCGGTCATCGTCGAACACATCCTTCCGCTTATCGTTGACCGTGGGAGTGTTCATATCGACGAACACGTACGGGAACCCATCCTCGCGTCCAAAGATGTACGCATACGCCAGGATGATGTCGCTTTCGGTGAGCGGGCTATTCGGCCCATTCCATCCAATGCCAAACGTGTTCTGCGACCCTTCGTCGAGGCCGCGATCGTTCGCCTGGCCACGATCGATATCGTGATTACGCACAAACGTGATTGCTTTCGGTCCAGGGAGCGCTCGTTTCTGGCTTGCCGGATTCTTGAGCATGTCAAGATTTCCATTCAGTCCGAACGCTTGTTTCATGGCCGCCACGAGTGGGAAATCGTAAAAGTCAAGCGCTTCTACCTGTGGCATGGCAGCAGGGTCCCTCGTAATTACCTCCCCAAACGCAAAGGTGTTGGGAACGCCTCGGAGGACCTCAGGAAAGAACTCCGGTTCAATGTGTTTCGCCGCGTCAAATCGGAACCCGTCCACTCCCAACCCGGCAAGCTTTTTCAAATATTCTTTCGCGATGCTCCGGACCCGGGAGCTTTCCGTTTTCAGATCACACAGAGCATTTGAGAGCCAGCAGGTCCGCACACTATTTGCATCGTTATCGTGAATATCGCAGCGCGGATGAAAATCACCCGGTTTGAACTGAGGGAACTTATCGCTGACGATTATGGTCTGATTCCCATTGAATTTGACGAAATCAGGCTCCGGCATTTCATTCACGTCTATCGTATGGTTCAGCACTACGTCGACGATGATCTTAATACCTTGCCGATGTGCCTCCGCGTTCATTTTGCGGAACTCGTTTTCGGTTCCCAGCGGACCCTGGATTGTCGAAAAGTCAATCGGCTGATAGCGCCCCCACCATTGCCATACTCTTTCATTGCTCCGCTGGGGAGGCGACACGTGAACATGACTGTACCCTACCGCTTTTAACTGGGGCAGCGCTTGTGTAATTTCGGTAAACCGCCAGTTGAATAGCTGAACAATTACATTTTGACGTTCGGGTTCGGGAATACCGGCAGCGATACCGTTGACATTTGCCGGCAGCGGATGAACGGCTCCAGAGCAAAGTAAAACCAGCCAAGCTATCAGGCCAATGCGGAGTCGATGCAGGGGGTCCAATTTACCTCCTCTTCTCGCCATAAAACCGAGCTTAGGACGGAGAGTGCTCGAGGGATAAGCGAGGCCATAAACATACTGACATAAAACTTCACCATCCATTCCTGGGCCGATACGTACAGAGAGGAGTGCTAGGGTGAGTCGCGTCCAATTTCTGACCAATAGAGTGAATTCGATTCTGTTGCTCTGCTGGGCGGCCGTCCTCCCTTCAAACAGTTACGCTTGGCAGCATCCGGAAGTGAGAATCGGCGTCGACCAAGCGGCGCCATACCAGAGTTGGGTGCCGGCCCATGGTCCGGTGGGATTTACCGTGGATGTGCTGACGGCTGCCGCACGAAAACGCGGTGTTCGCCTGAAGTGGATCAATTGCCCTGAAGGTCCCCAGAAAGCGATCGCCAATGGCAAGGTGGACATGTGGCCCCTTCTGGGAGTTCCCGTTGCGCGGAAAATGGGAATTTACTTGGCTAAACCATGGCTTCAGAATGAGTACACGGTCATCTGGAAACGTCCGAACGGGAATTTCGACCGCGCCGCACCTAATTGGAGCGGCAAGACCATTAGCGTCGTGAATCTGCCAATGAGCCAGGCACTGGCCAAAAGCTATTTCAGCCACTCCGCATTCGACCCGACACCCAACCGCACGATCGCCTTCCAGCATCTTTGCGCGGGCAGCGCGGACGGTGCATTCATGGAAGTAAGACTGATTGAGCCCATGTTGCTCGAGCGGCCGCCGGGTTGCGACGGAATTGGTCTCGGTGTGGCCGTAATCCCGGGCATGACCCAGTCAATGACCACGGTCGCGACCCGGGCGTTTCGGACGGAGGCGGACGAGCTGCGCGCTGAAATTGGCGTCATGTTTCTCGACGGCCGTTTCGGGACGTTCGTCGACCAATGGTTTGTTTTTTCGAATATCGAGGCCCGATCTTTAGTGGAGCTGTTACAGCAGCGAAATAGAAATAGATACATCACGGTCGCGCTCGTGGTCACGATCGCGCTCGTCTGTCTTCTGTTGTTGGCTGCAAGGAAGGCCCGCCACGCCGAACGCACCGCGGATCGGGCCAACCAGTTGAAGAGCAGTTTTCTAGCAAACGTAAGCCATGAAATCCGCACGCCGATGAACGGCGTGATTGGCATGTGCGAGGTGCTGTTGACGACTCGGCTTACCGACGAACAACGCGAATGTGCGAACGCGATGAGCAAGTCGGCGCACTTGCAACTTCTTATCTTGAATGACCTGCTTGACTCCGCCAAAATCGAGGCTGGCAGGCTGGCGCTCGAGCCGGTTCCTTTCTCGCCCGAGGAACTTATCCAAGAAATTCATTCCGCCTTTTCGGCAGGCGCGGCGCAAAAGGGACTCGAATTCGGCATGCACTTCGCCAACCTCCCACCGCTCATGCTCGGCGACCCTCTACGAATCCGGCAAATTGTCAATAACCTCCTCAGTAACGCGATCAAATTTACAGACTCGGGGAAAATTGAAGTCCGGGCTGAAGCCGGAAAGGAGTCGGACAGCAATGGACTGACTATTACGGTAAGCGATACCGGCGTTGGAATTCCACCGGAAGTCCGCGCGAAACTTTTCGAGAAGTTTATTCAGGCCGACCAATCGACGACCCGCCGCTTTGGAGGCACTGGACTAGGACTGAGCATTTGTCGCGACTTGATTTCGCTCATGGGTGGATCCATAGAGCTAGAAAGCAGTGTGGGGCAAGGCGCCACGTTTCGCGTAAAATTGCCCCTACCTGTCGCAGTCGCGCCGCTTGAGAGCGTGGCAGCAGACAAGCATGTGTCTCAGCGAGCTCGTTTGAATGCCGGCCTTCCGGTTCTGATCGCCGAGGACAACGTTATCAATCAGAAGGTGGCGTCGGCGCTCTTAAAGACTCTCGGGATTTCGAGCGAGGTAGCAGGCAACGGCGTCGACGCCGTCGAAATGTATAGTCGGCGCGAATACTCGGCCGTGCTGATGGATTGTCATATGCCACAAATGGATGGTCTCGAAGCCGCGCGGCGTATTCGTGCACTGAATCGCCGCCGAGTCCCGATTATCGCTCTAAGCGCCGGAACCACGCTGGAAGAACGCCAGCTCGCACTCAATGCGGGTATGGACGATTTTCTGTCCAAACCCATCACCCTCGGCGATTTAGAAACGACGTTGGCGAAATGGCTATCGACACAAGAACCAAAGATGGCGCTTCTTGAACCTTCACGAATCTAGCCGAGCCGCGCGCGTAAGCAAGCGGGAACCTCGGCCGGCACGCGGCGACTCTTCGCCGCCGCGCCGGAACTTATTCCGGCGCTTGGTTGCAGCTCGGCTACTTCCCATTCCCAATCCGCGCCAAAGCCTGCCGCGCCGGTTGAAAATTCGGGTCCACACGCAGCGCCGCCTGAAATTCCGCTACCGCCTCCGTCGTCCGCTGCAACCGGCTAAGCGCCACGCCCAAACTCATATGCAACTCCGCATCGGCCGTCCGATAACGCAGCGCTTCACGATACCGCGCCGCCGCCTGCTCAAAATCCCCCGCTTTTGAAAACTGATCTCCCCAAAGAAACAGCACTTCTCCCAAATGCTGATACGCTCGCTGTTCACCCGGCCTCTCCGCGAGCACTTGCTTGAAATCGCGCGCCGCCTCCGCCCACCGCCCACCCTCAGCCTCCACGCTCGCCAAATCAAAACGCGCATCGGTAAATTTCGGATCGAGCGCAAGAGCCCGCTGGAACAGTTCAAGCGCTTCGGCCGGCCGCGAAGAAGACGCGAGCGCCACGCCCCATTGCGTCAGCGCCAGCGCATTGCTCGGCTGCGCTTTCGAAGCCGCTTCAAAGTAAGGCGCCGAAGCAGCAGCCTCCCCGCGGCTAAGCAATAAATCGCCCAAATTGAAATTCGCCGAAAAATTCGTCGGCTCGCGCTCCAGCCGCTGTCGCGCCAGCGCCTCTTGGAGCACCGCGCGCTGGTCGCCTTCCGCAACCGGCAGCACTTGCAGCCAAAGATTCCCCATTTCGTCGTTAGCCCGGCTGCCGCCCTTCACCCGCTTCGGCGGATTATTCGGATTACGCACATTCGCCGACGAATTGTCGTAGTGAAACCGCATCGAAATGACCGAGCCGCGCGGCAGCGTCACCGGTTCCTTCAAATGAAAAACTCCCTGCCAATTCAAGTCCCACTCCGGAATGCGGATCAGCGTTTTCCGCGTGCCGTCCGGGAGCGTGGCGTAACCTTCGAGCAGTTTGCCCAAATAATGCGCATGCGGATAGACCGCCAGAATTTTCACGTCAATCGGGCAACGAAAATCGTCCGCCACCACGTAATCGCGCTCGCCGGCCGGTATATCGATCGAAGCATCGCGCTCTAGTTCCACCAGCATCGGAAACTGCGTTCGAGGCTTATCTGTGAAATACAACCCGATCTGTGGACTCACCGTCTCCGGCCTCCCCGATGGCCGCAAATGCACGTTGAATACAAGATCCATACCGGGCGTAGCGAGCCACGCCATTCCCTCTGGCTCCGCAGCCGGCACGCTGCCTGGTTTCCACGCAAGAAACGTCCCATCCGGATCGAACGCCGTCTCTTCGATTTGAAGGTCCATCCCGCCGAATCCACTGCCCGGAGAAGTCTCCCGCCGGCGCGCCGAGCCGGAGCGATCGACGATGATACTCGCGTGATGCACCACGCGCGGCACACCTGGGCGTATTTCAACCGCTCGTACCCAATGCGGCCCGGTAATCGGAACCGGAATCACGAAATTCCAAAAAATCTCGGAGCCCCCGGCCGGCAATTGGAACGGTTTCACAGCGCGCAGAATGAGATCGGGTTTCCCCAGTTGCCACGTCGCGGCGAATCTAGGCGCTGGTGGCGCCACGCCCGGTCCCATCGCAGCTCCCTGCTGAACCCACCGCTGGATCGTCTCGATCTCGGCATCGGTCAGGCCGCGATGCTCTACAAATTCCGGCCCGCCTTCCGCTAGCCACGGCGGCATGAAGCGCCGCCGCGTCACGTCCGCAATTTGCGAAGCGTGACCCCTTACATCCGCGTAAGTAAGTAAAGAAAAGGGCGCCGATTCGCCCGGCCGGTGGCAAGGCGCACAATTCTTGTGGATGATCGGTGCCACGTCGTGGTTGAAAGTGACGCCCGAAGCCCAAAAAAACGCCAAAATCGGCAAGAAAATCATGTACCGGTAACCATTATCACTATCCTTTCTCTTCCGGAGGCGCTACTATATAAAACCTAGGGGGTCCGCAAGGAAATGAAACATCGCAGTAGGGGTTTGCTTGCTTGTCTTTTGGTTTCCTTTGTTGTTTGCTTGCTAACAACGAAAGTAGATGCACAGGTCTTATACGGTTCTTTAGTAGGGACAATAACAGATCAGTCTGACGCGGTAGTTCCGAAGGCTGACATCACGGCCACGAACATTGCGACGAATCAGACTTACCACGATGTCGCCGATGACCAAGGCCGATATAACATCCCGAACGTTTTGGCCGGAACCTACTCCATCAAGATCACCGCGACCGGTTTCCGCACTCTGATTCAGAACGATGTCAATGTTTCGATTAACAATGTAACCCGCGCGGATCTCAAGCTAGCGGTGGGCCAGGTCTCTGAGCAGGTGACCGTCTCAGGCCAAGCCGTAGCACTCCAGACGGACACAGCCGACGTCCACTCCGAGATCAGCCGGACCGCGATCGAAAGTCTCCCGCTCAGCAAGTACCGGAACTATCAGCAGCTCATCAATTTGGTCCCCGGCGCCGCTCCCGCCTCGTTCCAGAACTCCGCTACCGACACGCCCGGGCGCGCCATGTCGACCAACGTCAACGGTGTGAATCGCCAGAGTAACAACACGCGGCTCGATGGTGCAATGAACGTCAACGTTTGGCTGCCGCACCACGTCGCCTACGTCGCTCCCTCCGACACGATCGAAGCCGTAAATATCGCGACCGACGCGTTTGACGCCGAACAAGGCATGGCGGGCGGCGCGGCAGTCACCGTGATCACGAAATCCGGCACCAACGATTTTCATGGCAGCGCCTTCACGTTCTACGACAATCAACATCTAAAAACCCGCAACTTCTTCCAGCAGCCGGGAACACAAAAACCTTTCGGTACCACGTTAATTTCGGGAGGCACAGTCGGCGGACCCATCATCAAAAACAGACTGTTCTTTTTCGGCGGATGGGAACGGACCAATGAGCGCATCGGCGCCGTCGTTACCAGTAGCCTTGCTACCGCTAACCAGCGCAACGGCGACTTCAGCCCGTACAGCAATGCCAGAATCTTCGACCCTAACACTGGGAATGCCGATGGTAGCGGTCGCACTCAGTTTGCCAACAACATCATTCCCACTAGCCGCATCAGCCCGCAAGCCTTGGCGGTCCAAAGTCTTGTTTCTCTCCCCAATATCGCGGGCGCCGGCGCGGCAAGCAATTACTTCATTTCCGGCACGCCCAATCTAGGAAGAAATCAATACGATCTAAAAATCAACTACGCCCGTACTGACAAGCACACCATCTGGGGTAAGTACAGTGTGATGAATGCTAACGTCACAGCTTTGCCATCGCTAGGTCCCGCTTTCGGCGTCGGCATCGGCGGAGATGCCGGTATCGGCCACACGTTTGTGCAGCTAGGGACAATTGGCCATAGCTGGGTTCTCTCGCCGACTATGGTTCTCGATGGAACTATTGGCTACACCCGCATGAGCCAATACGTTACTGGCAGCGATTACGGCAAGAATTACGGTCTCGACACGTTGAAGATTCCGGGAACCAACGGTACCGACATTCGCCAGAGCGGTTTCCCCAGCTTCATCTTTGGTAACACCTACGCCACCATCGGCGAAACCAATACGTGGACACCCGTTTGGCGCACCGACGAGTCCTATGCTCACACCGACAATCTGACTTGGACACATGGCGCGCACGAGTTCCGCTTCGGCTTCGACTTGATTCGCTATCACCTGAATCACTGGCAACCCGAACTCGGAGGCGGACCGCGTGGCCAATTCACCTTTAACGGTGGCACCACCGGCACCACCGGTGTAACAACCACTCAATTCAATACCTATGCCGCGTTCCTCCTTGGCTTACCGGACGATGTCCAGAAGAGCTATCAAAATATTTTGATGACAGGCCGCGAGTGGCAGTTCGGCTGGTATGCTCGCGATCGCTGGCAGGTCACTTCGAAACTAACGCTCAATATTGGCCTGCGCTACGAGTTTTATCCGCGGATGACTCGGTGTTGCGGCAAGGGATTGGAGCGCTACGATCCGTCTACCAATCTTCTATATCTGGGCGGTCGCGGAAACGTGCCGGTCGACGCTGGTTTCTCTGTTAGCAAAAAGCTCTTTGCCCCGCGGTTTGGTTTGGCGTATAGGCTCGGCGAGAAGACGGTGATTCGCTCGGGCTACGGAATCAGTTACGATCCCATTCCGTTCTCGCGTCCTTTGCGTGGTTTTTACCCGCTCACTATCAACTACCAGTACGTGGGGGCAAACACTCTTCAGCCGGGCGGTAGTCTCTCGGCCGGTATTCCGGCTCCAAATTTCCCCGATCTCAGCACCGGTATCATCTCCCTTCCAGGCAACGTAACGGAACGCAGCCCCTGGGGTGGGCAAATCAAGCGCGGCTATTCGCAATCCTGGAATTTCACCATCGAGCGTCAGTTGCCCGGCCATGCGGTAGCTAGCATCGCCTACGTCGGCACTGGTACTACGCACCAGCTTGCCGATTACAACATCAATGCAGGATTCCCTGGTTCCGGAAACCTCAATGTCCCGCTGGCCAGATTTGGACGAACTGCCCAACTTTTGGAGTGGGGCGGCTATCTCAGCTCTCACTATCACTCGTTGCAGACTGCCGTGAATAAGCAGCTCGCCACCGGCCTGTTTCTCAAAGCCGCCTACACCTGGTCCAAGGCCATCGACTATGCCGATGACGATGGTTGGGTCAATATACAACGGACCTACGATCTCAAATTTAATCGGGCTCCCGCCGGCTATGACAGGACACATGTATTTCAGGCCGGTTGGGTCTACGAACTGCCTGTCGGGAAAGGAAAGACCTACGTTAGTAGCGGCCCGGCTGCTCACATCTTAGGTAACTGGAAGCTAAACGGCACGCTTTCGGCTTACACCGGTACGCCGTTCACCGTACTTGCGGCCGCCACGTCGCTCAATGCCGGCGCCTCGGCCACTACGGATAACATCCAGACCGCCGATCAGGTGAAAAGCACAGTCCAGCAGACAGGAGGAATAGGCCCAGGCCAGACTTTCTATGACCCGACCGCCTTCGCGCCGGTCACCGCAGTTCGCTTTGGCAACTCGGGACGGAATACCCTTCGAGGACCCGGCGTTTTCAATACCGATCTGAGCCTCTTTCGCGAATTTCCGATCAAGGAGCGGTTGCGTCTTGAATTCCGCACGGACTGCTTCAACATCACGAACACCGCCAAATTCACTAACCCAGGCGGTGGTAACGTGAACGGCAACAATACAACGAGCGTGAGCAGCGGAAACTTCATGCAGATCACAAGCACGATCTCGCCCACCGGCGGTATCGCTGTCAACAGCGAACGACAGTTCCGCTTCGGCCTGCGCTTGGTGTTCTAAGCAATGGCGCGGCGGCTCCCGAGCCGCCGCGCCAGTCACAGATCTTCAAAATATTTTTTCTGAATTGATCTAAAAGCCACTTAGCGGACTTTTCCACATGTGGAAAGTTCGTTTTAGCCCTTCGGCATGCTATGTTCTGGCAGGCTCGCCCGCAGATCCCTGCGCGGCGAGCATTTCTATTTCAGGAGCCTACAAAATGTCAACCTCCGCCCAAATCGAAGCCAACCGTGCCAACGCCCAATTGAGCACCGGTCCCAAGAGTGAAACCGGCCGAGCCAAATCCTCCCTCAACGCCGTAAAAACCGGTCTCACCGGCCAAACCGTCCTATTGCCCAATGAGGACGCCGCGCTCTACCAGGCCCACGTGGCCGAATGCCTGAAATCCTACGAACCGGTCGGCGACGACGAACTCCGTCTCGTCCAATCGCTAGCCGACACCACCTGGCGCCTGATGCGCATTCCCTCACTCGAAATGGGCATCTACGCTATCGGCCGCCTGGAATTCGCGGAACTATTCGCGAACGAAGAAGAGTCCGTGCGCAAACACCTGATCGAAGCCAAAGTCTTCCTTGCCTACCAGCGCCAGCTCAATAACCTCAGCATTCAGGAAAACCGGCTACGCCGCCAGCGCGAAAAAGACAGTGCCGCTCTGCGCGAGCTACAGGAAAACCGCAAGAGCCAGAAGAAAGCACGCCTGGACCAAGCCGCCCGCCAATACATCCAAGCCGCTCGTGAAAATCGGAATCACGAGTTCCACCCAGCCAAACTTGGGTTCGAATTTTCAATCGTGGCAATAGAACTCCGGGCCCTGGAACTGGAGCCCCAACTCTTCGCCGACTACTATCGTCAAATGAACGAGGCGGCCTGAGACCCAAAACTATACCCGTTGCAATTATATCCACTATGGATATAATGAGGGCATGTCCGATCCAGTTCCCGCGTCCTTGCTCCCGCTTCCGCCCGCGACATTCCACATCTTGATGTCGCTCGCCGAAGAAGACCGTCACGGCTACGCGATTATCCAGGACGTCGCCGCGAGAACGGAAGGCGCCTTGAAACTAAGCCCCGGCACTCTCTACCGCTCTATCCAGCGGATGCTCGAACAGGGTCTGTTACTCGAGACCCGCGAGCGCCCCGAACCTGAATTAGATGACGAACGACGCCGCTATTACCGGATCACGCCGTTCGGGAAAACCGTCGCAAAAGCAGAAACACGGCGGCTCACCGAACTGGTGAGACTGGCGCAAGCGAGCGGGTTCGCTCCGAGGAGAGTCTGATGTCGCTCTATCGCGCCCTACTATTTCTTTACCCCAAAGCCTTTCGCGCCGAATACGGCGAAGAGCTTTCCGCGCTCTTCGAGCGCCGCCTGCGAGACGCATCGGGCCCATTCTCTCGGCTCGCGTTATGGTTTGAAACCATCGTGGATGTTCTACTCACCGCGTTCCAGACACAGTGGGACATTCTTCAGCAGGACATTCGCTATGCAGCGCGCACGCTGCGCCGCTCGCCGGGATTCACCGTCACGGCGATTCTGGTTGCCGCTTTAGGCGTAGGCGCAACTACAGCCGCCTACACGATCGCCGACTACGTGCTCATTCGTCCCTTGCCGTTCCCGGAATCGGATCGCCTCGTGAAGGTATGGGAAGACATGTCGCCGGGCCAGTACAAGCAAATGGAGCCTTCGCCGGCGAATTATCGCGACTGGAAGCAGATGAGCAAATCTTTTAGCGCTATGACCGCCAGCTATCCGCTTTCCTTCGGCATGGTAGGCGCGGGAGAGCCCGAGGAGATCGAAGGCGCGAACGTAACAGCGGATCTCTTCCCCATGCTTGGCGCACAGCCCTACATGGGCCGCCTTCTCACGTCGGCGGACGACCAATCTGGTGCGCCGGGCGTCGTCGTACTGAGCTATGCATTCTGGCAACAGCGGTTCGCCTCCGATCGAAGTGTCCTCGGTAGACGACTCTTGCTCGGCGGCGAGCCTTACACCGTGGTTGGAGTGATGAACAAGAATTTTGCGTTCCCCAACCCGGGCGTGCGGCTCTGGCGAGCCATGCGCTTCTTGAACCGCGAGTTCGAAGACCGTAACGACAACTACCTTGAGGTAGTTGCGAAGCTACGGCCTGGCGTCTCGATAGAGCAGGCCCGCTCCGAAATGGCGGTTATCTCCCAGCGTTTGAAAAGGCAGTATCCGAAAGACAACGAGCACGTCGGCGTAACCATCAATCCTCTGCAAGGTGAAATCTCCGATCGCGCACGCTTGATGCTGATCGCTCTACTCGGAGCTTCGTTCTGCGTTCTACTAATCGCTTGCACGAATCTCGCGAATCTTCTGCTTGCCCGCGCCTTGGTCCGGCAGAAAGAAGTGGCCGTGCGCGGCGCCTTGGGCGCGGGCCGCGAGCGTCTTGTTCGTCAATTGCTGACAGAAAGTTTAATGCTCGCGCTGAGTGGCGGCATTGTCGGTTCGCTGCTGGCCACCGCTGCTGTGCCGGCCTTCGCGAAGCTTGTTCCGAATTCGCTGCCCCTTGCGGGCGATCCCTCGCTCGATTTGCGCGTCATGATGTTTGCGCTCGGCTTGACGCTCTTGACCGGCATCTGCTTCGGTGCAATTCCCGCGGCCCGGGCGAGCGGCGCCAATGCATCCGCTCTGCAAGAAGGCTCGCGCCAAGGCGTCGGCGGCAGAAAAGAGCGTCTCCGGTCCATTCTGGTGGTCGCTGAAGTGGCCCTCTCGTTCGTGCTGCTGGTGAGTTGCGGGCTGCTCATCCGCGCGCTCTGGCAATTGCAACAAACCAATCCGGGTTTTAAGGCCGAGAACGTACTGACCCTTCGGACTTCGCTTATCCTGAAGCAATACGAATCCACCGCCCGGCGCAACCAGTTCTATACCCAGGTCCTTTCAAAAACGCGCCAGATCCCCGGCGTCGTAAGCGCAGGATACACAGCCTTTCTGCCCATGCGTGCCGGAGGCGGCATCTGGCCCGTCACCATCGCCGGCCAGCCGCGGAATACCGATCGTGCGTTCCATCAGGCCAGCATGCGGTTTATCACGCCCGGCTACCTGGACACGATGAACATCCCGCTTCTTCGCGGCCGCGCCGTTCGCGAATCCGACACCGCTAAGACACAATATGCCGCGGTGGTAAGCGAATCGTTCGTGCGCGAATACTGGCCGCACGACGATCCAATCGGCCGTCAATTCGACTTCGGCATGGCAATGCGGACCGTGGTCGGTGTCGTAGGCGACGTACGCGTTCGCGGACTCGAGCAAACTAGCGAGCCGCAAGTCTATTTGCCCTACAATCAGGTTCCGGATGGGAGCCTGGTCTGGTACGCCCCTAAGGATCTCGCGATTCGCTCGAGCCTCGCCTCGGAGAAACTCGTGCCGCTAGTCCGGCGCATTATCG
>Ga0081455_10005899_pt1 | contig 13300 bp, 15 predicted proteins | sample TabmetS3T2R1_FD_70207 | JGI IMG/M metagenome (GOLD analysis project Ga0081455, IMG submission 70207) | Tabebuia heterophylla rhizosphere microbial communities from the University of Puerto Rico - S3T2R1 | ecosystem: Host-associated > Plants > Roots > Rhizosphere ... | reverse complement strand
AGAGGATTTGTTGATGGACCCCGGAAATAACCTGAGACGGGTTCGCGAGGCAAGAATGCTGAGCAAGGCAGAATTGGCCAGACGCGCCGGAATCTCACCCTTGACCATTGACCGGATTGAAAAAGGGATGCCGTGCCGGATTGCTACTCGCCGCAAAATCCTATTGGCTTTGGGACTCAAACTTTCTCAGTGGCGGAGAGTCTTTAAGGAGAACTGAAGCGCTTACGATTTTAAGATGAGCCGTGGGTGTTTAGGCCGTGGCCGGGTAAAATTTTAGCTCTGCCAGGTCGTCATCGAGTTCGCCGCAGAACTTTTGCGCGCCGAAGAATTTCAAGGAATAGTGTACGTGCTGCCTGTTCGGCTCTCGCGCCAGCCTGGATACTACGCTCGCTCCAATCGGACTCTACCGTAATGATGCGGGCTGCGAGAAGTATGGCTCTGTTCTTACACTCCCCTGTATCTGCTTGCACACTCCGTTTGGGATAACTTCCCTCCGGTATTTCCTCAGCGACTAACATCTAGTCCTTGGATTTGCTGCGGAATAGCACATCCGAGTTTCGTTTGTCGGATGGGCACGACGCTTGCTCGATTAACCGTAACAATTCTCGCAGCGAAAGAGATAAATGCCCACAAAGCCGTCTAGGCCGTTCAGCCAAATAACGCTGGAGCCAGGCGTTTCAGTTAAATACCAAATCGCTGCCGGTGAACCCCTCGGTTTCGATCTAAAGGCTGTTTGCTTCTAATATCAATCGTCTCTGCATCAATCGTCTCTGCATGAAGATGAAGTCTCTTTGCCTCTTCAAAACAGAGAGAGCAAACAACCATATCAAGCAGGGTGACGCCTGCTTCGTCGCTCGTAACGCGATAGGCGTTTCCCACTATCGACGCACCGCAATGTTCACAAGTGTGTTCCATATTTTTTTTTGCTGGCAAACAAGATGCCATATCGGGACTATTTTTGGTGCCAATACTTAGATGAGAAAATCCGCAGCCTTAACGGATTAATAAGGCATTGTCTGCCGAACAAATATGACTCTCGTCCATTTGGTAATAATAAGTGTAGGAAATTCCCATCGTAATCTAAATTTTTGTAGCCTAATCATGTACAAAAACTCTCTCGTGGGTTTCGAGAGGACTGTCGGCCCATTTCGCGGGTGCCCCTAAGGACTTCTTAGTGCAATGTGCGGCAAAGTCTGATCGCCTCTTTGATCTCAGCAACAGCTTCAGGCAGTACATCTGTTGACCCTCCACCAAGACGACGCTGAATTTCTGACATGTGTGGCCGCTTCACAGCTACGTTTGAATTTAGCCGCTCCGATGCCCGCCAGGCGAGCAGCGCGTCGGCACCTTGCATCATGCTTTCGAGTATCGCCTTCTGTTCGCTCTCGCTCTGACCGCTCAGGCAAGACTCGAAACAATCCGGACAGATCGACTCCACCCATTTCTCGCATCATCTGGCACGCCCCAGACCTTTCGGTAGTGGCAGAATGTTGATGACGCACGGAAACTCGACTGCCGCAAATGCAATTCGTGAAAGTGCTAGCTAGTCATTCATCGGGGCGGGCGGATGAAGCGACTATTCGGCACAGTTGTGGATGAACGGCGTCCCACCTATGGATTCCAGTGCTCACCTGGCCGACGAACGCAATGACAACGCAAAACCGACTTGAAAAGGCCCATTTTACAATTTGATTTTTGTATTGCGGTTGTACCTTGCCCAGCGTGGAACCTCTGATATTCACTCAGCAGACATCTGCGATTCGATGTCCTCTCGCCCTACGTGAGCCAGTCTCCGTCCCCGTCATGGTGCTCTGGTGTCTCATTTCGTGACGCGCTCCCAGGGCAATGTGCTTTCCACAACGGGAGGGTTTAGTTCTGGGGTGTCGATACGCAACGACACTCGATCCCGTCCCTGGAACGTAAACCATCGCTTGCGGATCCGACCGACATTATTGGGAACTTTGTCCACATCAACGTGGTGAAGAACGAACCCCTCATTTGCGTGGATTTCGACGGTCGCGCAGTACGCATTGAAGCCTGTGTTTCCCATCCCGGACAGTGCTTCCGTTTCGGTCGGGGCCGTTGCCGAGTTCCACTTGGGTCGATTCGGATTCATATTGACGTAGCACATGTGATTGGTATCCGTGTAGATGATGTAGCCGGCGCTCAGCGGGTTCTGTCTCATCGTTCCATCGGCGAGACGCTGTGGCCACGACACAAGCCGCCACATGCCCACAAATTGCTTGGCGATGTGGTCTTGAGACTGGGCATATGAAGTGCTACTTAGCGCGCCTAGCGCTACCACGACTGTCAACGCTATTTTTCTTTTCATAGTCTTCATCTGTATGTCGCTGCTTGGTTTTCTGCCATCATTTGATCACCTTATCCGCCCTCGCCAGCACATTCGTCGGAATCGTCAGGCCGATCTGTTTGGCAGTCTTTAGATTAATCACAAACTCAAACTTCATCGGTTGCTCGACGGGAATGTCGGCTGGCTTGGCTCCCTTCAGAATCTTGTCGACCATCGATGCTACACGCCGCTCCGTATATAGGCTGTCTCGCCCGTAAGACATTAGCCCACCCCTCTCAACGCTACGTCGATTAAAGTACATTGTGGGCAGGCGGTTTTTTGCGGCGAGATCGATGATGTTTGATTGGTAAGGCGAAAAATAGGTAGCTTGAGCTTGCAAGAGAGCACCGGTACGTTGTTTTTTCGCCGCATCAAATGCACCTTCCAGTTCATCTGCTTCCCTGATTTGGAGAATCTGAAGTTGCAAGCCCAACGCGTGCGCTGCGACTTCCGTTTCCCTTATACTCGTGCGAAATGCTTTGACCGCGGGAGTTAGGAAGGCCACGCGAGAAAGCTTGGGAATTACCTCCTTAAGCAGCTCCAAACGTTTTCCGCTCAACTCTGGCGCAAGAGTAGCTATGCCTGTGACGTTCCCACCTGGATGTGCGAGCGTAGCGACCAAACCCAATGCAATAGGATCAGCTACACCGCGCATCACTATGGGAATGGTTGACGAAGCATTCTTGGCAGCGCTGACCTCGCCCGCCGTGTCCGCGACGATTACGTCTACTTTCAGTCGGACCAACTCCGCTGCGAGTTCCGGGAGGCGTTCAGACTTGCCGCCCGTTGTCCGAAATTCAATCAAAATATTCTTACCCTCGACGTAGCCGAGGTCACGCAGCCCTTGCAGAAATGCTTCGCTAGGAGCTGAGCCAACGCCGGTCAAATAACCGATCCTCGGGATTTTCTTAGGCTGCTGCGCCTCGGCGAAATGAATGGTAGTTAGAATAAGAGCCGGGAGCGCATAGACAAGTATTTTTGTCTTCATAGGCGCCTCCGAAAACGGTTAGACTAAACCCAGGTGTGGTTGGCAGCTTTGCTTATTTCATCACCTGCTATGATCTGTCAAGTTCGCCTTGACTCGATTTCGCGATGTGGCGTTATAGGAGTGGGCCACGCATGAAACTCAAAGACATGACAGAATGGCCCAAGCGTTGGTCAATCCCTTCCGGCAGGGCGACGCAAATGCAGCCGTGTGCAAACGCTATGTGTTAGACCTTCTCGTGTGAACGTGCGGTATCGGGATGGCAGGCTCTGCGTTAGGACCAACGATGAGTACGGGACCGCTTCAAATCGTTAGCAAGGCCGAGCACCTCACTGATGCACTTCGTCGGTCGGGCACGCTCGGCAACGGTCGCGTTTGCAATGTTGTTGTGGAGAGTTCGCGGTCAACGCTGCTCTCGAAAATCATCCGGTTGCGCCTGACATACGAGGGCGCGGCCTCTCACGCGCCTAACTCCATTATTCTCAAAACCGCACTCCCGGAAGGTATTGGCGGCTTGTGGAATGCGGGCCGACAAGAGGTTGGTTCTACACCCAGGTCGCCGCGGTGATGTCGACGCGCCTTGTCCCGCGCTGTTTCGAAGCGGTTTGGGACACGGACACAAAGGCGTGGCACCTCCTGCTCGAAGACCTCACTGATTCGCACGTGATCGCGACTACCTGGCACTTCCGCCGACAATGGAGCAGTGTGAAAGCATCGTGCACGCACGAGCACGTTTACATGCCGAGTGGTGGGACGATCCCCGCCTAGGCGCTTCCATAGGTTGTGGAACGGTATAGTCACTGGCTAGACGTGAAAACCGCAGCAAGTGATGGCTAGCTACCTTAAAATGGAGGTGCAACGTGTCAGAGAACGAAACGGTGCTGTATCACAAAGAAAACGGGATCGTCCGGCTGGTCTTCAATAGACCGGAAGCTCTTAACCCTAATCCGACATTATTTCTAAGCAGCTCAGGCGATGAGCCCTGCAGCCCTGGGCAATGGGATACTACCTCGAGGGCCACTCCTCATCCCCGAGGGTGATGATTCCTGCGACCCGTGCCTTCCACCAAACTGCACGCTCAGGTGCCCACGGCTTCCGGTCCCACCGCCTGCGCTCATTACTCGTGCTGTGCAAGTATTGTCGCATTAGGGTTAACGCTATGGACAAAGAGCTACTTCAGCGGTTGGCGTCCCTTCTTGACACCGCGAAGGCAGATGATGCGGTGAAAGCTGTGATAATTACTGCGGCAGGGGAAAAAGCGTTTTGCGCTGGAGCTGACATTAAGTTCCTGAGTCAGGCCTCACCCCTTGAGGTGCGGGAATTGGCTCGGATGGCCGTTTCCGTCAACCACAAGATTGAAACGCTGGGCAAAGTCGTCGTTGCTGCAATTAACGGGTATGCGCTTGGGGGTGGCTTGGAATTGGCGGAGGCTTGTATGCTCCGTGTGGCTGTTCGGGATGCCAGATTAGGACACCCTGAGGTTCGTATTGGAGCAATTGCTGGTTTTGGAGGCACAACGAGACTTCCCAGATTGATCGGCAGAGGACGCGCTGCAGAACTTCTCCTTACAGGCAAACTCGTCACAGCAGAAGAGGCTCTGCGGATAGGGCTCGTTAACAGGGTCGTTGAGCCTGAGAACCTGCTTTCTGAGACAGAGAGTCTTGTCCTTGAAATCCTTTCACAGTCGGCCATCGCTGTGAGAATGACCTGGGAAGCCATGCATCGTGGCATGAATCTGACCTTGGAAGAATCAACACTTCTTGGCGCAGACTACTTTGGTTTGGTGGCGTCTATGGAAGATTTCCGAGCTTTTGCCTTTCAATCCTGCCATTCGTTGCGTCCACCTGACAGTATTCATTTCCCATAGTTATTTCGTTCTGGCAAAGTAATGGGAAAAATTCGATTGTGATTTCTGACAAATTAGACGTGCTACGAGGATTGCTAATCCTCGTGTCGTCTGTTCGATTCGTGGCCCGATACGGCGCGCTTACTTTCTGCCGATCGCATGCAGCGCCGAAGCGCGACCTTGAGTGTCGCCGCCGAGAAAGCAGTCGTAAGGTCCTGGCAAAAGCCCGAGGTAAGTGATACAGGGAAGACAATTTTCCCGTTGCGAGCGGGGCCCGATTTATTTAACATCTCTGGGGTGGTCGCTGCCGAGCGAAACCAAAATCGTAGCTCCCGCCAAATGAGACTAGTGTGAGCAAAGCTTTTCCGGCAAGTCTTCCAGCTTTTGTTCTGGGAAGCCCTGGAGCCGGGATTCATCGATCAGGGTGTGGGAAAAAAGTGAAAGTCGCCGCCGTCCTCTGTAGCTTCGTTTTTCTCTTCGTCCTTCCGTCGAAATCTTCGGGGCAGACGAACTGGAAGAGCGATTGGGAAAAGCTGGTGAAGGCAGCCAGGGAAGAGGGGCGGCTCGCCGTCTACGGCACGACGATCTTCGAGGACGTTTTCAGAAATTTTTTTCAGAAAGCCTATCCAGAGATCAAGCTCTCGTTCGTCGTTGGCCGCGGCGCCGAGATCGCGCCACGACTCATGCAGGAGAGGCGAGCCGGAAAATATATCGCGGATATTTACACCGGCGGCATGCACAGCGCCTACGAGCTGTTTTATCGCAACAAGGCTTTGGATCCGATCCCGCCCGCGCTCATCCTGCCGGAAGTGTTGGACGAGTCCAAATGGTGGCGCGGCAAACACCAGTACATCGATCAGGATAACCAGTATATTTTCTTGTTCGAGGGCAGCGTCCAAGGCGGCGGCGTCTCGTACAACAAAAACCTCGTCGATACGAAGGAGCTTAAATCTTTTTGGGATCTGTTGCAGCCGAGGTGGAAAGGCAAGATCGTGGCGGTCCACCCCCGCATGCCGGGAATGATCAGCCAGAACCTCACGTTCATCTACCATCATCCAAACCTCGGTCCGGATTACATCAGAAAGCTCTTCGGCGAGATGGACGTGACCGTAAGCCGCGACGACGCGCAGATGATCGATTGGCTGGCGGGCGGAAAATTCGCACTAAACTTCTTCGCTCGAGCGGTCGGAGTCGCAGAAGGCAGAGGGCTTCCCGTTCGCGAACTTTATGCGGGGAGTTTCAGAGAGGGCGCGTTCGTCAATCCTATGAACGGCTCCGTCAGCCTTCCCAGTCAAGCGCCGCATCCCAACGCGGCAAAGCTCGCGTTGAACTGGCTTCTCTCCCGCGCCGGCCAGATCGCTTTTCAAAAGGCCACTAACGAGCGCCCGGGCAACGAAGGGGCGGATTCTTTGCGAGAGGACATTCCCAAAGAAGATGTTTTCCCGGCGCAAAGGCGCGCTCCCGGAGTCGAATATTTCGTCACCGCTCGACCCGAGTTCATGAACATGAAACCGATCATCGATCTCGCGGAGAAATCATTGAACGAAGCGCAAAAGAGATGAACAGGGTGCGGCTAAGCCGCAACCAAAATTGAAACCTGGGATTCACCACAGAGACGCCGAGCACACACAGATTTTTCTAATAAAAACTCTCCTCAGTCCATTCAGGCTCACACAAGCTTCCGCCAATGATTACAAAAATAGAAGCCGCCGAGCGGCAACTGGATACAGCAATAAAACTTTTCTTTGAGAACGTAGACCATCTGTCATGCTATACGCTCGCGGCAGTATCGCGTGAAATTACGGACGACCTCTGTGAAAAGCAAAAGAGCGAACTTTATCGCGCGGAGCTTGAAAGGCTTGGTGATCCGCAACGGGTTCGACTTTCGTTTCGGGATGAAATGGAGATCCTGATTAAGCCAGAGCATCGTAAAGAAGCCATGCGTCTTCTGAAGAAGGCCCAAAATTTCTTAAAACATGCGGACCGTGATCACGACAAAGAACTTGAGGACATTTCAGCCGAAGAAGTATCCCTGCTGATTTTTTCCGCCATAAGAAACTTTGCACTTCTAGTAAAGCGAACGTCTCCGGCCATGGCTATTTTTCTTTCCTGGTTTACAGCCGCACATCCGAATCTAATCAACACTCAAAGCGTCGATTATCAGAGCCTGCTGGAGCTTGCCGCCAAAATGAAGAAGGCTTTTTCCAACGTTTACAGTGAACTAAGCTTTCGTACGATGTACAGAATACTACGGGCACATCCTCCTGGTTTATTCGCGCCAAACCAAGACTAACCGCCTTCGCAGTTCGCCCCGCATTCCGCTAACGGCGCCTTCTTAACTGCTCCACCACGCGTCCGTTCGTGAGCAATCAAGGGGAGGGTCGGGTCGGACCCAAGGCAAGGTATTGATTCAGCACTAAAAAATCGCAAAATCAGTGATGTTTTTTAAGCCTTAGACAGGCATTTTTGACCGTGAAAACGTCTCACATGCCGCTGTCGCGTTGACCGCGGTGCGCGGTAATCAGCGCCAGAAGATTTTTTCGCAGCACCGAGACCCGGTTGCAGGTTTGGAACGACTGGAAAAGACCGCCGGAATTTTGTTGCGAAAAATCTCCCGGTAATTCTTGCGCACTGGTTTTGACCTTCTCGGCAGTTCAAATGGCGTGAGAAATCTCGGCTGGTCAGTGTAGCGATGACTTCGATCGTGAACTGAAAATTGTGGTTTATCCCAGCTTACGAGCGGAAGTGCACCGTCAAATATTCATTCGGGATTGACTACGGAAGCGACCTTCACAAATCGGGACAACGCGGCAAGTACGCCACGCACTCACTTGGGTGTTTCAGACGATACAGATTACGTTTGCCATCGGTGTCATAGCGCACGACCTCAGCTAAACGTAAAGCGCTGAGCACTGTACTCACCCGTTGTACGCTCCTGCCGACTGCACGCGCGATCTCGCTCGGGTTCAGCTCTTTGTTTTCCGCCAGCAGTTGAACGACCGCGAACGCAATCGGATTTCCGAGCAGCCGACACAAACGTGATTGCCGGTAGCTATCCTCTTCCACGCGGCTTCTTTATCACGTTTCCGGAATTCCGGAAACGTGGAAACAGCCAGCCGAATAGGTCGTGAGGTTTTGTCGCCGCCAGATCAGATAGCGTCGTGGCTCAGGAATAATAAGTTCGGAAAGCTAACCATGCCGAGGCCCGCACTGTCAGTGTTCGGACTCGTCCTGCTGCTTAGCTCTTACCGCTCAGCCACGCCGCCGCAGTCAACCGTTCTATTGCCGCGTAATAACGCGCCTTCGATGCATCGGGGGTCTCATTATGCTTGAGAATATCGTAGATCTGTTCGCTTACGAGGTAACCGATCGCGTGTAGCGCATCGTGGCGGGTCAGGCCCTCCCTCATCAAACGGTCTAGCGCTTTTACAACCGGTTCGTCATTGAGCGCGAGTTGATTCTCCACGATGGTATGCATGGTGGCGTGAACGCGCCGCGCGCTTTTCGGGAGGCGAATGCGTGCATCTCGATGGTACTGCTCGACGAGCATAAGCCTCTCGTCTTCATCGATCTCAAGCCATTCATTGGCGACTGGCGCGTGTTCGGGATTGTAGCTGTCCATCGCAACCTCCAAGTAAGGCTGGACATCTGGAGTTAAGGTAATGAGAAACTATTCTTACCTGCGGACCTTGATATGGAGGCCGAAAATTCCCGCGTCGGGGGCCGGCTGATAGTCCACCTTCCCCGAGATGCCCCAGAGGAGCTTATGACGCCACATGAAGCAGGCCGGGGCTTCCTCGGTGATCAAGCTCATCGCCTGAGCGAGGTATCTCTTACGCTTCGCAGGATCAAACTCCTGCTGTTCTTTAAAGAGGATCTCATCCACCTTGGGATTCGAATAGCCGATTCGAGGCGTCACTCCGGTCCTGAAATACTGGTGAATCGGCGGACTGGGATCGAGCACCTGGCCTCTTCCCATGTAATAAAAAGGGACCTTGCCAGCCTGAACGTTGGCCCAAAGCGTGGGCCATTCGGGGGTGGCCAGCCTGGTGCGAATACCGACAGCGTTGAGCATCGGAACCATCGCCTCGGTGATCTGCTTGTCAAGGGTATAGCGTCCCACCGGCGTTTGCAGCTCGACATCCACGCCGTTGGAATAACCGGCTTGGGCAAGGAGCTGTTTTGCCTTTTCCGGATTGTATCCGTACCTCGGCTGTAGATTCGGGTCATAGCCGTATTGACCCGGACCGATCGGGCCATCCAAACGTGCAGCGAAACCCTCCAAGAGCGTAGCGATGATCTTGTCCCGATCGATGGCGTAGCAGACCGCCTGGCGCACCTCCTTTTTATCGAAGGGAGGCTTGGGCTGCATGGCGAGAAACATGAGCTCAAGCGAGTCCGCACCGACGACTTTGTGGTGGGGGGAAGCCTCCACGCGCTTCCGGAGATGGGGAGGTATGAACTGGGCGATCTGGATCTCGTTATTGAGGAGCGCGGTGACCCTTTGTTCCGGCTCGCGCATCGGCCGGAAGACGATTTCATCGGGGGCTTGAGGATTTTTTTTCGCTTCGTGATGGTCCGGCCTCTTGACCAAAACAATGCGCTGGCCGGGCACCATTTCCTTGCGGGCATAGGGGCCGCCGCCGAGCATGTGATATCTGTCCGCATCCGCGGCGCCGTATTTCTCGTAGGCAGCCTTGCTCGTGATGATGAAGCGATCGCAGATAAAATCGAGAAGCGGAGCTGTGGGGTTCTTGGTGATCAATTTCACCGTATATTTGTCCACAGCCTCGGCTTTAAGCATTGGGCTGGCCAGGGTTGTATGCTTGCTGTCGGGGGCGAGAACCCTGCTCATGGAGTGGACCACGTCGGCCGAGGTAACGGGGGAGCCGTCGTTGAATGTGTATCTTTTGTCCAGATAAAAGACCCAAGTGTTGGGGTCTTTGATCTCCCAGCGCTGCGCGAGACGACCCTCGTACTCGCCGGTCGCGAAATTGTATGAGCAGAAGGGCCCGGTGACCTCGCTGTACAAGTCATAGAGAAGAGCAACGCTATCGCCGTAGGGGTTGTACGTTTCCATCGTCTCTGTCACGCCGATGGAAACGCGTGTCTGGGCGACCGCCAAGCGCGGCATGCCGGCGGACGTCAGTAGGCTTGTGATTGCTATGGACAAAACGGACTTCCAGTTTCTCGGCATCATATAACCTCCCAATGATAACCTTCCACCGGCTAGTTTCTCCGTTCACGCAATGCCGTAAAGCCGCGCCGGGTTTTTCCAAAGAATCGTTTCCTTGATAACCTCACACGAAGGCATCGATGACGTCCAGCAAATCGACCTTAATAAATACGCTTATGCGGCCCATATCACACGTGGACTGGGCGTTGATTTTCTTAAAGCTGTTACGCGACAACAAAACACATCGCGCCCATGCATAGCTGGTGAATTCACAAACACGCACCGCCTAAGTTGTGGCCGGTCTAAACTTCGGCAGCGTAAAGTCCTCGCCTGGATGATCCTCGTAGACGATCTCAACCGGCATTCCGACCTTAACGTCCTTCGGATCGATATCGATGACGTTACTGCTGATGAGAGGCCCTTCGTTTAACTCGATCAGCGCGTAAACGTAAGGAACGTCCTCTTTAAAGCCGGGGTGCAGAGGCCAGTGATGGATGTTAAACGCAAACACCTTCCCTTTTCCACTCGCCTCGGCCCATTCCAAATTGCCCATGAACGGCTCGTTGTCATGGAAGCGGCAATAAGCTTTCGGCCAGTAATAGGCGCCGCAGGTCGTGCACCTGAACAAAAGAAACGTATGTTCACGCAGCCCATCCCAGAATGGCTGATTATCGAGATCTACATTCGGCAAAGGCTTTGTGAACGGTTCGAAAACAAGACGGACGTTGTCGATACCCATGCTTACCTCCCGAGTAGGGTGCACGAGTGAATCGAGCACATGCCCGGTGCAAGCAATTCTCCGCCGTGGCCCGTGCTCATCGCCACATCGCAGTTTGAGATCTGGCGCGCGCCGGCCTCGCCGCGAAGCTGACGCACCGCTTCGGCGAAGCCCGTCAAGTCAGCGAGGTGATAGCAGCTCAAGAGCCCGCCGCCTGTGTTAACCGGGATTGTTCCGCCGGGAGCAATCGCGCCGCTTTCCACGAAAGGTCCGCCTTCCCCTTTCTTACACCAGCCATAGTCTTCGAGCTGAAACAAAACCTCGCCGGTGAAGCAGTCATAGAGTTGCGCGCACTTCACGTCTTTTAGCTCCAGACCTGCCTCTTTAAATGCTTGCTCCTTTGCTGTCTTCACCGCCATATGCGTGTAATTTTTCTTTTCCCACCACAGCTCGCGAATGATTTCGCCAAACCCTTGGCCTAACACGTACACGGGCGGCTTGTGGAGATCGCGTGCGCGCTCGGCTGTGGTAAGGATAAACGCGACGCCGCCGTCCGAGATGAGGCAGATATCCAGAAGATGGTAGGGCTCTACCACCAAAGGCGAGTTTTGATGATGCTCGATCGTCATCGGCCGACCGTACATTTTTGCCTCGGGATTCTTATTCGCCCAGGCGCGCTCCGCCACAGCAATTGCGCCGAGTTGCCTACTCGTCGTGCCGTACTCCGCCATGTGCCGCGATGCCATCCATGAGTGATGGCTAAACGCGCGCAGATCGCCGACAGGTCTTCCCCAGGCGCCTTCCTTTTCTATATGGACCATGCCGCGAAGACCTTTGGCTTTCGTTTCCTGCGCTTTGGTCCAGTCATCGACTACACCGCAGAGCGCGACGTACTTGGCTATGCTGCGATCGAGAAACGACATTGCCGCGGAAATCCCCAGAGCGGCCAAGGCACCGCCGCGCTCGATCGAAAAGAAGAAATTGATCGGCAACGCCAGCACGCGCGGGAATGGGTCCGCGTAGGTGGCGCGCTCCCCTGCTCCCGCGCCGCGCACGACCTCGATCGCGCCGTCGATGTCTTGTCGCTTGAGGCCCGCGTCGGCGATCGCTAAACGCACCGCTTCCGCCGCTACCTGACGCCGGGTCCTGTTCGGTTGCGGCCCTGCGACAACTCCGAGGCCGACGACCGCGTACTTCCGGCTGGATGACATGCGTCTCTCCTCCCTTAGCGTTTTTCTGTGACAGTTTTATTTCATAAGGCCGGTTCTATACAAATGCCTGCGGTGCGGTTTACAGCGGAGCCACTGAGAGTACCAAAAAAACAAACAACCCCGCAGTGAATATCGGCTGCATACTGCAGAGATTTCAAAGAAACAATTCTATCCCACCACGAAGTGATTCATGAGCGCACGCTCACCCACAGACGATGAAATTTCCCTCACCCTAGCCCTCTCCCATCGGAATGGGCGAGGGAAATTCCTGGCCCGCGCCCGCCTTGTGAGAGAGAGTGGCGGTGAGGGTTCCGTATCGGCCCAACGCCGCACTTCAAAATAGCTCCCAGGGAGCAGCTGTGAAACACCGTTGACAGCCTTGGGGTGGTGTGTGTATAGCCCTTTTGGATCATCTACCTCGGAATTTCCAGGGAGATTTAACGTTTATGGCCAATCTGAGACTGAGCTTCATTACGGGGCCCCATGAAAGAGTGATGCCGTTGCTTGATGGAAGAGTAAAGATCGAAGGCGTCGAAGATCTTACATACACGATTTCTGATCCATCGGTCACATTCTGGCGCCAATTGACCTTCGGAGAATTTGAAATATCCGAAATGTCGCTGTCGAGCTATCTCATTGCGAGGTCCAAAGGGATGGATATGATTGCCATTCCCGCTTTTCCGGCACGCCGTTTCATGCACTCCGAGCTCTCTATCAACGTGGACTCAGGAGTCAAGAAACCACAAGACCTTGTTGGTAAGCGAATCGGTGTGGGGGATTACCAGCAAACATCAGCGCTCTGGACGCGCGGTGTTCTCGAGCACGATTTTGGCGTGTCTCAGCATCAAGTTGAGTGGTGGATGGAAAGGTCCGAGGACCTTAGCCATGGCGGCGCGACGGGGTTTGTCCCTCCTCAAGGGATCAAGTTCCAGCGCATCCCCGAGAATAAGAGTCTGGCGTCTATGCTTGTTAACCATGAGCTCGATGCCGCTCCCGTGGGCCGCGCTTTTAGAC
>Ga0081455_10005898_pt1 | contig 13300 bp, 9 predicted proteins | sample TabmetS3T2R1_FD_70207 | JGI IMG/M metagenome (GOLD analysis project Ga0081455, IMG submission 70207) | Tabebuia heterophylla rhizosphere microbial communities from the University of Puerto Rico - S3T2R1 | ecosystem: Host-associated > Plants > Roots > Rhizosphere ... | reverse complement strand
AGCTCTATGCGGAGATCATCACCTCGGCGATGTACGCCAATCTTTCCCGCGCCGATTTCGACGACATCATCGATTTCGTCGCCACCGGCGGCTATGCGCTGAAGACCTATGAGCGCTTCGCCCGCATCAAGCAGGACAAGCAGGGGCGCTGGCGCGTCGCCAACCCAAAAGTGCGGCAGAGCTACCGCCTCAACGTCGGCACCATCGTCGAGGAGGCGATGCTCAAGGTGAGGCTGGTGCGCTCGCGTGGCGGCGGCGCCGGCTCCACCGGCATGATCGGCCGTGGCGGGCGGATGCTCGGCGAGATCGAGGAATATTTTATCGAGGGCCTGGTGCCGGGCGACACCTTCGTGTTCGGCGGCGAGATCGTGCGCTACGAGGCGCTGGTCGAGGACCAGGTCTATGTCTCCCGTGCCAATGACAGCGATGCCAAGGTGCCGTCCTACATGGGCGGTAAGTTTCCGCTATCGACCTACCTGGCCGAACGGGTGCGGAAACTGCTTGATGACCGACGGCAATGGAATGCACTGCCGGAGCAGGTGCGCGACTGGCTGTCGCTGCAACGGGATTTTTCCCGCGTGCCCGCCGTCCGCGAGCTTCTGATCGAGACCTTTCCACGCGGCGGCAAGCACTACATGGTGTGTTATCCGTTCGAGGGCCGGCTCGCGCATCAGACGCTCGGCATGCTGTTGACGCGCAGGCTGGAGCGCGCCCGCGCCCGTCCGCTCGGCTTCGTCGCCAATGAATATGCGCTCGCGATCTGGGGCCTCGGCGACATCTCCTTCATGGTTCGTCATGGCAAGCTCGACTTCGAGGCGCTGTTCGCGCCCGACATGCTCGGCGACGATCTGGAGGCCTGGCTCGCCGAGTCCGCGCTGATGAAGCGCACCTTCCGCAATTGCGCGCTGATCTCCGGCCTGATCCCGCGCCGCTTCACCGGCGAGGAGAAGAGCCGCCGCCAGGTGTTGTTCTCGACCGACCTCGTCTATGATGTGTTGCGCAAGCACCAGGCCGATCACGTGCTGCTGCGCGCCGCGCGTGCCGATGCGGCCGCGGGCCTGCTCGATCTCAAGCGCCTCGGTGATATGCTCTCGCGCATCCAGGGGCGAATCACCCACCGGGAACTCGAACATGTTTCGCCGCTCGCCGTCCCCGTGATGCTGGAAATCGGCCGCGAGTCAGTTTATGGCGAAGCATCGGACGAGTTGCTGGCGGAAGCCGCCGACGAACTCGTCAAAGAGGCGATGGGATAGGCGGGAAGGCACGTGACGGCGGGGGCGCAATCTTCGGGAGACGATCAAGAGATGCGCGCCGCGAAGGTCATGGTTGCCGACGTCAGGTTCGTTGCCGACCTCTCCGGCGCGCTGTTCTGGCAGGAGCAGCGCCTGCTCGTCGTCTCCGACCTGCATCTGGAAAAAGGCTCGAGCTTCGCCAGGCGCGGCGTGCTGCTGCCGCCTTATGACACGGTGGCGACGCTGAGCCGCCTTGCTGCCGTGATCGCGCGGCACGATCCGCGCATGGTGATCGCGCTCGGCGACAGCTTTCATGATCGCGAGGCACATGAACGACTGTCTGAGTCGGACCGCGATGCGCTTTCGGCGATGCGGGCGGGGCGCGACTGGATCTGGATCTCGGGCAATCACGATCCCGCGCTGCCGTCCGATCTCGGCGGCACGGTGGCAAACGAAGTCGCAATCGGGCCGATTGCCTTCCGCCACGAGCCCACGGGAGCCGCCGGTGAAATCGCCGGCCATCTGCATCCCAAGGCCCGCGTGTCTACCCGCGGCCGCTCGATGGAGCGGCGTTGCTTTGCCAGCGACGGCGAGCGCGCCGTGATGCCGGCGTTCGGCGCTTATACCGGGGGCTTAAGCATCCGCGATCCGGCGTTCGCAAAAATTTTCGGGACGCCGGGTTTTATGGCGCATGTGCTCGGCGATAACCGGCTGCACGCGATTGCAGCGTCTCGGTGTTATTGAGAACCGTAGGGTGGGCAAGCGACCTGTCCGCCGTAGCTCAACGAGCGAAGGCGGAAGCGTGCCCACCATTCAAGAGCGACGTCGTTGATGGATGGTGGGCACGGTGCAAGCGCGCCTTTGCCCACCCTACGATTCCTCGAATCGCTACGCCGCCTTGGCTTCCACGCTGTCGCAGAACTCGGCCAGCCGATCCGCCAGCCGCAGCGTCGCCGGGCTCGCATCGGGCGAGGCCATCAGCGCGATTTCCGTCTTGTCGATCGGCGCAAAGCCGTCTTTCGCCGTGAGCACGCGATGGCCGGGCTGGATCGCGATGTCGGAGAGGATGCTGAGGCCCAGTCCGGCGGCGACCGCGGCCTGGATGCCGGCGAGGCCTGAACTCGTATAGGCCATGTGCCAGGAACGGCCCGTGCTTTCCAGCGCATGAATGGCGCGTGAGCGATAAAGGCAACCGGAGGGAAAACCGATCAGCGGCACCGAGCCGGAGTTGATGTCGACGGGATGGGTTTTGCTCGTGACCCAATGCACCTTCTCGGGCCACACCGCGATCGCGCCGTTCCCGCCGGCGTCGCGCTTGAGCAGCGCGAGATCGAGATCGCCGCGTTCGATGTCGCGCTTGAGATATGTGCTCTGATCGGCGCGCACATCGAGCCGCAGCCCGGGGCGCGAACGCGCAAAGGTCGCCAATAGTTTCGCGAGCCGATAGGCCGCAAAGTCCTCGGGGATGCCGAGTCTGACAGCGCCCTCGCTTTCGGGACGCGCCACCACGTCGCGCGCTTCTTCCGCGAGCGACAACAGCCGCCGCGCATAGGACAGCAGGCGTTCACCGGCTTCCGTCGGCGTCACGTCCTTGCCGTTGCGGTTGAGCAGCGGCTGGCCGACATCGTCTTCCAGCCGCTTGATCTGCTGGCTGACGGTCGATTGGGTGCGATGGACGCGCTCGCTAGCGCGGGTGAAGCCGCCGGCATCGACGACGGAGACGAAGCTGCGCAGGAGCTCCAGATCGAGCATGGCCATGCTCCATTTATAAATCCACTGGATGCCAGTTTATCATTTAATTTCCAAATATCAAGGCGCGGGCCTAGATCATGGACAAAGGAGACTTTCCATGTCGCTCGCGCCCTCGGTCGCGGTTCCCCGTACGACCTTCAACACGCTCCCGCTCTATATCGCGTTGTTCTGCCTGCTCTGGAGCTTTGCTTTCGTCGCCGGCAAGATCGGCGTCACGGACTGCCCACCGCTGATCCTGCTCGCCGCGCGGTTCTCGCTGGCCGGCATCCTGATCCTCGGCATATCAGCGCTGCGCCGCGAGGAATGGGACCTGTCGTGGCGCGACGTCGCCGTGTTCGCGGTGCTCGGCGTCGCCAACAACGCGCTCTATCTCGGCCTCGGCTATACCGGGCTCAAGACGGTATCCGCCGGTCTCGGTGGCCTGATCGTATCGGCCAATCCCGTCTTCATCGCGATGCTGGCGGCGCTGTTTCTCGGCGAAGCCCTGACCTGGCGCAAGGTGACGGGCCTCATGCTCGGCATGGCCGGCGTCGCTTTCATCGTCTGGCACCGCATGTCCGTCGGCACGGATGACTGGCACGGCATCCTGTTCACGCTGGCATCATTGGCTTCGATCGTCGCCGGTACCATCCTGTTCAAGGTACTGGCGCCGAAGGGCTCGTTGTGGATCGGCAACGGCATCCAGAACATCGCCGGCGGCCTTGCCGTGATGCCGTTCGCCTTCACGCTCTCCAGCGTCGGCGACATCGTACCCAGCACACGCCTGCTAGGTGCGTTCGCCTTCCTGGTGCTCGGCGGCTCGATCCTGGCTTACCTGCTCTGGTTTCATCTCCTGAAAGTGTGTGGCGCAACGGCTGCGAGCGCCTATCATTTCCTGATGCCGCCGCTCGGCATGCTGTTCGCGTTCCTCGTGCTCGGCGAGCACGTCGAGTTTCGCGATCTGCTCGGAATCGTTCCGGTCGCGCTCGGTATCTATCTGGTGACGCGGCCTGCGGCGTCAGCTTCGGCCAACAAGAGGAGTGCGACATGAGCCTATCCATCACGCTGATCGGCGGTCCCACTGCGCTGATCGAGATCGACGGCTTCCGCCTCCTCACCGACCCGACCTTCGATGCGCCCGGCGAAGATTATCAATTACCGCATGTGAGGCTGGAGAAACTCGTCGGCCCCGCGATGAGTGCGCGCGACGTCGGCGCGATCGACGCGGTGCTGCTGAGCCACGACCAGCATTCGGACAATCTCGACCATTCCGGCCGCGACTTCCTCAAGGGCGCGAAGCGCGTGCTGACGACAGAGGCGGGAGCCAAGCGTCTCGGCGGCAATACCGAAGGCTTTGCGCCGTGGGCATCGACCGCGCTGAAGAAGGGCGGCCAGGCGTTGACCATCACCGCGACGCCTGCCCGTCACGGACCGGCCGGCATCGAGCCGCTGTCCGGCGACGTCATCGGCTTCGTGGTGGAATCGAGCAGGCCGGGCAGCCGCCCGATCTACATCAGCGGCGACACCACCTGGTTCGACGGCGTCGCGGAAGTGGCGAGGCGTTTCAAGGCGGGCGTGGTGTTGCCGTTCGCCGGCGCGGCGCAAACCCGCGGTCCGTTCCATCTCACCATGGACACGAACGACACTATCGAGACTGCGCGCGCATTCCCGGATGCGGTGATCGTGCCCGTGCATACCGACGGCTGGAAGCATTTCCGCCAGAACGCGGGCGATTTGCGCGCCACCTTCGACACGCTGGGTTTTGGATCGCGCTTGCGGATCCTGGAGCCGGGCATGGCGACCGTCATCGAGCCGTTGCACGGCGCATGATGGCGTCGCCGGTTGCTTGTCTGCCACCGGATCCTCGGGCAAGTTCGTAGTCCGGAACCTGTTCCCGTCAGGTTCGTTGTTGCGGCAACTGGACCCGGCATGGCTGAGCACAACAAGTCGAAACCGAAGCATCACGCGAACAAGCATCCCGGCAGCGACAAGCCGGCCGCGAAGGCCAAGCCTGATAAGCCGTTTCGTTTCCGCGATGCGCTGGAGGCGCTCGGCCCCGGCCTGATTACCGGCGCATCCGACGACGATCCGTCGGGGATCGGCACCTACAGCCAGGCCGGAGCGCAGCTCGGCTACGGCATCGGCTGGACCATGCTGCTGACCTTTCCGCTGATGGCGGCGATCCAGGAAATTTCCGCGCGGGTCGGCCGCGTCACCGGTCATGGCATTTCAGGCAATGCGTGCCGGCATTATTCGGCGTGGTTGCTCCATCTGGTGGTGACGCTGCTGTTCATCGCCAACACCATCAACATCGCTGCCGACCTCGGCGCGATGGCTGATGCCGCCAAGCTGCTGATCGGCGGCCACAGCATCGTCTATGTGTTGCTGTTCGGCGTGACCTCGGTCGCGGCACAGATCTTCCTCGACTACAAGCGCTATGTCGCGGTGCTGAAATGGCTGACGCTCAGTCTGTTCGCCTATGTCGCGGCACTCGCCTTCGCCAAGGTTGAATGGGACCAGGCGCTCGCCGGCATCCTGATCCCGCGGATGAGCTGGAGCTTTGATTATTTCACAACCATCGTCGCGATTCTCGGCACCACGATCTCGCCCTATCTGTTCTTCTGGCAGGCCTCGCAGGAGGCCGAAGACCAGCGCGTCGACAAGACCAAGCGGCCCCTGATCGAAAAGCATTACGGCGCGCGGCGAGAATTCAGCCGCATCCGCGCCGACACCATCATCGGCATGGCGTTCTCCAACCTGATCGCGCTGTCGATCATCGTCACTGCAGCGGCGACGTTGCACGCGGCCGGCAAGACCGACATCAAAACTTCGGCCGAAGCGGCCGAAGCGCTGCGTCCGATCGCCGGCGTCTTTGCCGAGTGGGTCTTTGCACTCGGCATCGTCGGCACCGGCTTGCTGGCGATCCCGGTGCTCGCCGGCGCCACGGCCTACGCCGTCGGCGAGGGGCGGCGCTGGCCGGTCGGGCTCGCGCGCAAGCCGAAGGAAGCCGCCGCCTTCTATGCCGTGCTGGCGCTGTCGGCCGGGATCGGCATCGCGCTGAACTTCACGCCGATCAACCCGATCTCGGCGCTGTACTGGAGCGCCGTCATCAACGGCGTGCTCGCCGTGCCCGTGATGGTGCTCTTGATGTTCATGGCGCGCCGCAGGGACGTGATGGGCAGGTTTGTGGTGAACGGCCCGCTTTATTGGCTCGGGTGGCTGTCGACGGCGGCGATGCTGCTGAGCGTGGTGGCGATGGGCGTGGGGTTTTTTGTCGGGAAGTCGTAGCGCCGCATCCACCGACCTCATCCTGAGGAGCCGCGCAGCGGCGTCTCGAAGGATGGGCCACGGGCCTCATGGTTCGAGACGGCGCTTCGCGCCTCCTCACCATGAGGGTCGAAATCAATCCTTCCTGAACACGATCGACGCCATCCATCCCGTCATCAGCGCCATGAAGGCGGTGACGAGGCCATACACAAATCCGTTCTGCCGCGCGGTGGTGGCGACGAACTGTTCGAAGCCGACCTTGACGATCTCGAACGCGGTGTCGGTCTTGGCGACCAGCGCGCCCTCGGCGAACAGCTTGATCTCGACGTTATAGAGCCCGATCGGCACTTCGGCGGGCAAGGGGATCCCGGTGCGGAACAGCGTCGGCGTCAGGAACGTCACCGCCGAGGTCTCCTCGCGATAGAGCCCGTGCTGCTTGCGCAGCCGTACGAAGGCGCTGCGGAACACGTCATCCGGCACGACGTCGGCGTAGTCGCCGCCGACCCGCTGGGTCAGGAGCACGTTGTTGAGCCCGAGCTGCTGGCGGCGCTGCACCTCGGGCGAGGCGATGGCGTCGAACGGCCGGTTGGAGAACAGCGCCAGATAGCTCGGCACGCGCAGGAACTGCCGGGAATCGGTGTTGATCCAGATCCCGAAGCGTCGCTCCTTGCGGCGCGTCACCATGTCGGCGCGCGGGCCGGCCACCGTCACCACCAGATCGTAACTGCGATTGGCCGGCGTGTTGGCGTCCTTCTCCACCGAGCCGAACAGCACCAGTTCCTCGCCGGAATAGTTGGGCGTCACGGTGACGCGGTGGTTCGACACCGACACGATGAGCTTTTCGGCCTGCGCGGGCGTGGCCGCGAGCACGACGGCCAGTGCAAGGCTTGCGAGGATGAGCGAGGCGCGCGCGATCATCCGGCGCCCCCGGTTTCTCTGATGGTGAACAGCTCTTCGGGCCGGATCACGAGCTCGACAGCGAAGCGGATTCCGACGGCCAGCACCAGCAGACCGAGCAGGAGCCGCAAATGCTCGCCGCGGATCTTCTGTCCCGCGCGGGCGCCGAACTGCGCGCCGGTGACGCCGCCGATCATCAGGATCAGCGCCAGCACCGCATCGACCAGATGGTTGGTGACCGCGTGCAGCATGGTGGCGAACACCATGGTGACGAGGGTGAGCACCATCGAGGTGCCGATCACGGTCGAGGTCGGCACCCGCAGCACGTAGATCAACAGCGGCACCAGGATGAAGCCGCCGCCGATGCCCATCACCGCACCGATGAAGCCGATGATCAGGCCGATCGCGACGACGGGAATGATGGACAGGTAGATCTTCGAGCGCTTGAAGCGCATCTTCAGCGGCAGGCCATGGATCCAGACATGGCTGCCCGGGCGGCGCGTGGTGACCGGGCCACCGCGGCGGGCGCGCAGCAGCGCCCGCAGGCCTTCCCAGAACATCAGGCCGCCGACGGTGGTCAGCAGGATCACGTAGGACATCGCGATCATCAGATCGAGCTGACCCAGCGAGCGCAGCAGCGTGAAGGTCCCGACGCCGAGCGCCGTGCCGATACTGCCGCCGGTCAATAGCACCGCCGCCAGCACCGGATCGATGGCGCGCCGCCGCCAATAGGAGATCGCGCCGGAGAACGAGGAAGCCGCGATGTGGCTGGCGACGGAGGCGACCGCGACCGCGGGCGCGATGCCGACGAAGATCAGAAGCGGCGTCATCAGGAAACCGCCGCCGATCCCGAACATGCCGGAGACGAACCCGACCGCGGCGCCCATCGCCAGGATGAGGAAGACATTGACTGGGATGTCGGCGATCGGGAGGTAGAGCTGCACGCGCGCCTGCTTTTTGTAGCTTTGCCGCAAAGATGGCCGGGAGGCCGCTTCACGGCGTGGTTTGTCTTGTGTTTGCCGGCAGTGGGAGCCGGTTCGCGCATGCACCTTTGCGTGCGCAGGGCCGGTTCCCGCGTCTTTGCATAACTGAATTCGATTGCGTGAGGGACGAAAAATGCCCGGGAAGGCAAATTTTTGCCTGCTGTGCCCATGCGGGAACGCGCGGGCTTATTCCGAGGCCGTGACCCGTTCGGCGTATCAGGGAATTGGCCGGCTCAGGGCCTTCCGAGCTGCTCGGTGACGAGGTTCATCGCCAGCGCCTGTTTGGGGCTGAGCCAGCGAATATCCCGTGTCTCGGACATCGCTTCCACAATGGAGGACGAGACCCCCATTTTGGTCATGTAGCCCAGCACGGCGCCCGATATCCGCTGGGCCTCCGCGACGGGATCGTCCACGGGCCTGGTTGTGACAAACCGATGAACACCCAGTGCCGAGCCCAACACGCCGTAGCGGGTCTTGCCCCCGGCATAGGCGAGCACGCAGGCGCTGGCGCAATAGCCGGGCTTGATGCGGCCGGAGGCGTCGGCGCTGCCGACCGCGGTCGTCAGCGAGCGGGACCGGATGATCTCGCCCATGATCACGGCCTGGCTCAGATCGCCGCCGGGAGAGGCCAGCAGCACGATGTCGCCAGGTGCGAGATTGGCCTGCTCCAGCCTGGTGCGAAACCAGCTCGCGGCAGCGGGGCCGATCGTGCCGCTGACGAACAGCGCGCGGCGTCCGCGGCTCGAACCGTCGAGATAGAGCGTGTCGATCACCTGGGATGTCAGGCTTGGCGAGACGTACTGGTCCTTCCAGTAGTGCCAGGCATCCGGCTGCGACAGGTCCCGGTAGGCGCGAATGGCGACGCCGGAGACCAGCAGGATGAAAATGGCGACCGACCAGAGATGCCATCCGCGGCGCGGCGCCTGAACGGGTGGCGGCGGGACCTGACGAGGCGGGATGCGCGGCGGCACGACCGCAGGGCCTGTCGGCGACCTGCGGAAGCGGTTTTCCCCGTCCTGGCTATCCTCGGTTGACAATCGATCCTCTCTGCAAGCCGTCCCGTTTGGGGGCGGGCCGGCCGCGGTCCATTGTACGAATTTATGGTCGAGGATGTGGCGGCGACACCAGCCCGGCGTCGCGGCCTGGAATTAAATTTAATTAACGGCGGCGGTGCGCTTGGCCGGAGCCGGCTTGGTGGCGGGCTTGCCCACGTTGGCCGGGGCCGAGTCCCAACCGCCGGCGGGGGAGGCCACGTTGACGGCGTCTTCGGGCTGCGGCTCCACGCTGAAGGTCTGGATCGCGAGCCTGGCCGCTGCCAGCGACTGGGCGTCGAGCCGCTTGGCGATATCGTCGCGCTTGCGGCCGGCGTCGGCATCGCCCTGGGCGGCCGCGAGGCTGAACCATTTGAAGGATTCGGCGAGGTTCTGTTCGACACCGATGCCGCGGGCATAGAGGATGCCGAGGTTGAACTGGCTGTCGGCGACGCCGCGATCGGCGGCCTTGCGGAACCAGATCGATGCGCTCTTGTAGTTGGCGCCCTTGCCGCCGCCGTCGGCGTCGAGCACGGCCAGGTTGTGCATCGCCTTGGCGCTGCCGCGTTCGGCTGCCTGCAGATAATAACGCCGCGCGATGTCGACGTCCTTTTTCACGCTCAAGCCCTTCTCATAGAAGGTGCCGAGCCGAAACAGGGCGGGCACGACGCCGGCCTGCGCCGCGCGGTCGTACCATTTGGCGGCCTCGTCGAGGTTCGGGGCGACGCCCTTGCCCTCGGCAAAGCGCACGCCGATCTCGTAGGCCGCGGCCGGGTCGCCCTTCAGCGCGGCAGCGCGTAGCGCCGGGCCGCCGATCGCCTCGGGCAGCCGCTCGGTCGGCGGCACCACGGCCATCGCAAGCTTGCCGCCGGTTGCCGGCAGCGTCGCAATCGTGCCGGTGACGTCGCTGGATGCCGCCGGAGGCGTGATCGCCTGAGGCGGGGCCGATATCCGTGCCGCATCCAGCGTGTTGGGTGCGGAAGAATTGTTCGACTGCTTCTCGACCGGCGTCGGCGAAATCATCGAGGGCGCGGGTGCCGCGGGCATGGCCGGCGCGGGCCTGACGCTGCTTTCCGAAGGTGCCGGGGCCTGGGCCGGCGGCGCCGGCTCGCCGGACTGCTCCATCATCGGCAGTTGCAGCACGCTGCCGGTATCGAGCAGCGTCATCGCCATCTTGAAGGTGCCGAGCACGATCACGACCACGCTCGCGCCGACCAGCAGCGAGCGGATCTTGGAGGACATGGTCGAGGCGATCTTGTCGTCGGCCTTGGCTTTCTCGCCGCCCTTGTCCTTCGCTGCGGCTTTCGCAGCCGAACGTCCGGGTTTCTCGGGCGGGGGCGCCGCGGCAGCGGCCTGCGCGGCGCGGCGCGCGGCGGCAATGAAGCTCGACGAACTGACCGGCTCTTTCGGCCCGGATTGGATCTCGCTGATCGCGTTTTCGGAAGCGGCGATCCGTTCCGACGGCGAAGCCGCGCGCGGCGGCGGCCGCGTGCCCGGCTCGAGCGGATGATCGGGCGGCAATTCCGGTGCGATTGCCGTGCGCGGGGCGGCGGCATGCGGCTCGAGGATTTCGCTGATCGCGCGCGGCGGCACCGGCGCAGCAGCCGGCGCGATTGGCTGCACGGCGTGGAAGTCGCGCGGAGCGGCGTCAAAATGCTCTTGAGGATGTGTTTGCAGCGCCGCCGGATTCGGCAATTCCGGCTTCGTTTGCTGCGCATAGGTCATCAGCGGCGTGGTCGGGCGCGGCAACTCTATTTCGGCCGCTGCAGGCGGAGCGGCGGACGCCGCCGGTGTCGCGCGAGCCCCGCGCAGATCGCCTTCGATCATCGACAGGCGGTCGACCACATGGCCGAGGGTATTGTGAACGGTCTCCAGCGAGTCCTGCGTGCGGCGGTCGGTTTCCGACTGGCTGAAGCGGATGTCGGACAGTTCGCGCTTGACCAGATCGACGATGCCGGTGTCCGCAGGCTGCGATGCGCCGGCGGCATTGCGGTTGGAGTCGGCGAGCGCGACCAGGCTGGCGTGCTGACGTTCGAGCGAACGCAGAATGTCGTGCAGCCCTTCCTCGACCCGTCCGAGGTCGATGGCGGGCGCGGCGGAACGATCGTTGGAGGCTTCCAGGCGCTCCAGGAGATACGCGACACGTTGCTCGAGATGGGCGAATGCCGAGGCATTGTCGTTGCCGACGGGAATGCGGTCGAGGCGTTCGGACAGCGAACGCACGGCATTTTCGAGAAATTCGGAATGCTCGCTGGCGGCCGGCGGCTGCCTGCCTTCCAGCGTCGAGGTCAGCGCAGTCAGGCGCTGCTCGAGAGCGCCCCACGCATCGCTGTTGCCGTCAAAGCGGGAGAGCTGATCGACCTTGGCCGACAGCGTGTGCACGTCGTCCGCGAGGCGCGCCAGCGCGTCGTTGGAGGCGACGTTGGAGACGATGCCGCGCAGCGCCGCGATCGCGCTTTCGAGCTGCTGCACCGTCGACGGATCGTCGTTCGAGCGCAGGATCAGATCGAGCTTGGCGCCGAGATTGCGGATCGCCTCGTCGTAGCCGGTGAGCTGCTCGGCCGGTGTCAGCGAGCGCAGCACTTCGCGGATTTCGCCGAGCGCGCGCTCGATGCCGGCCAGCGTCTGGCCGTCGGTGCCGTTCTGCCGGTTGTCGTCGATGCGGCGGGACAGCGAGCGGATTTCGTTCTCGAGCGATTCGATCTCCCGGCGCGGCACCGCCTCGGTGATGGCCTGGCGGATTTCGGCGAGTTCGCTGCGAAACGCCGCAATCGACTGCTCGATATGATCGGGGCGCTGCAGCGCCTCGATCTGGCTGGTGATCTTGAGCAGGTGCCGTTCGAGCGAAGAAAAGTCCGGCCCCGCGGGCGCGGCCTGCATCGCCGGCTGCGCAACATGGGGCTGCGCGGAAGCGGCCGGGCCGTTACGCGGCGGCGCCTGGCGCTGGGGCGGGCCGTCGAGCTCGTTCTGGCGTGCGGCGATTTCGGCGATCGCAAAATCCATCGAGGCCGGGCTGAGCGGCGGCGCAGGGCGATAGACCTGGGCGGCGGCACGCTCGACCAGATCGGTCTGGCGCTGCTTTTCCTGCATCTGGACCTGACGGGCGGGTGCGGGATTCGAAATCTGCGACAGCCGCGCATCGAGGCGCGAAATGGCGTCGTTGAGCTGGCGGGCGACCGTCGGCTCGCCACGGGTGGCTTCGCCGCGCGGCGCGGGCCGCGAAATCTGCTCGATCTGCTTGGTGATGGAGTCGAGCCGCTGGTGAATGTCGGCAACGTCGGGGAGCGGCCGGCCGGCCGGCCGATGATCGGAAGGCGCGCCGAAACTGGGCGGGGCCAGATCGCCGACGGTCGAATTAAGCCAGTCGTTCAGTGTCATGCCGGCGCGGCGCGCAGCCGCCTCGGCCCTTTCGCGGACGGAAGGATCGATGCCGTCAACACTCCACGATACGCGCGAATTCATGCCTTGGTCCGGTTCCGCTACGGCGCCCCCACCAGCGCCTTCAGCCTCCCCGCGCGTCCCAATCGCATTTTCGCGCAGGTTGACTGTGTCGGAACTGACTTTTTCCCGTCACGGTAAATAACGGGTTAAGGAATGGACCGATGGCGCCAAAAGTTACCGGGCGACCGATCGGCCAGCCCTAACCTTTGTTTTCGCGCTGGTTTTCCTCAAGAGGCACGACGTTGGTCCGCTCCGCGCCGGAAGTGAGCGCCGACAGCGCCTCGATCGCCTCTTCGCACCATTCCGCCACGGCGCGCTCGTGGGCGAGGCCGATGCGAAGGCCGAGCAGTTTGCCCAAATCGGCCGGCGGCGAGGTGCCGTCAGGGAATCGTTTGTTGAGCAGGCGCTCGTAGCGGGCGAACCGGTCGCGGTGATGCTCCAGCCGCGCCATCAGGTCGGTCCGCAACGGTTCGACGTCGACGCTGTCGAGCGCATAAAGCCGCACCAGCAGGTCGTCCTTGATCGAAGCCGGAACGCTCGGCCGCGCGGCCCAGTGCCGCAGTGCAGCCCGACCATCCGGCGTCAGCGTATAGACCAGCTTGTTGGGCTTGCCTGACTGCACCACCTCGCGGCCCTGGATATGGCCACGGTCGCGAAGCTTGGTGAGCTCCCGATAAATTTGCTGGTGGTCGGCCTTCCAGAAGAATCCAATGGAGTT
>Ga0081455_10005897_pt1 | contig 13302 bp, 11 predicted proteins | sample TabmetS3T2R1_FD_70207 | JGI IMG/M metagenome (GOLD analysis project Ga0081455, IMG submission 70207) | Tabebuia heterophylla rhizosphere microbial communities from the University of Puerto Rico - S3T2R1 | ecosystem: Host-associated > Plants > Roots > Rhizosphere ... | reverse complement strand
CGGCGACGCGCACCGGCTGGTTCCACGCCACCTCGACGATGCGGGTTCGGGCGGTGATCGGTGTGGGTTCGCGGCCGATCACCGTGAAGCAGAGCGCCTGCGCCTCGTCCACGTCGCGGGCCGGACCGTCGATGACCACCCCGGCGACGCCGCACGTGCTGGCCGCCAGCGACAGCAAACCGCCCCAGCCGGCGCACTGCCCGCCCGGGTGGGACACGACGATCAGCTGGCCCGGGCCGGCCGCCGCCACCGCCGCCGTGCACAGGTGCCGGGCCGGGCGGTCCGGCCCGGCCGGTCCGAGCTCGACGGTGACCGCCCGCCCGGCCACCGGCCCGGCGCCGCTCAGTCGGCGCAGCCCGGTCACCACGCCGACGATGCCCAGCGTGTCCATCGCGTCCGACAGCGCGCAGGTCCCGCACTCGAATGCCGCGTCGACGGCCGCATCGGTCGCCGTCCGTGCTGACGTGGGATTGATGAGGAGCGCCGATAGGAGCCCTGCACAAACAACAAGGGCCCTTCCCCAACGAAGGGCCCCTGTGTCGTTTACGCGACTCTGACGTTCTTCCTCCAAGGTCGGCGCCTCGTGATTGCCCGATCACCCGCGCGAGTGTCGTTCGTTCATCACACCATGAAAGCTAGATTTTCGCAATCGGATCAATGACCAACTGAAACCAGGGCGCCACCGCCTTCTGACCGTTCCGCTCCTTGTTCTCTCCGTTCCAAACGGCGAAGGAGACCGTTTGCACACGGCCGGGAACCAGCTTGGCCTCGTTGTCCTGTTCCTCAGCCCCGAGCGGCCGGCGCATGACCACGTGCCAGACCCCGTCCTTCCAGGTCGCCTTGCCCTGGACGCGTCCCTGTTTCTCCTTGGTCGTGAGTGTGCTGAATCCGCCGCCAATCAGGTCCTCCACCGAGGACACGCGGCGCGGGATCACTTCGAACGTCCGCACGCCTTCCCGCTGTTTGTCGTTGCTGCGGGAGGCACGCCGGTCGATGTCGCTCTGCCAATCGGCCTTCCAATGCCAGATATTAATGTAGTGGTCGAGTTGGCCCATGCAAAAGAAAGCCGGCGCATCGCCGAGCGGCAGGCCGATGGCCACGCCATCGCGAAACGTGCCGGGCGTCAACCGGTCGTTCTTCGTGTTGTCCTGCCATTCCAGAAGAAACGCGATGTCACTCCCATTGTGTATAGAACGGACACTCAGCGCGCGGGCGGTCGGCTCAGGCCAGACGGGCCGGGTGATCACCTGGCCGCTCAACGGCAGCGTCATCGGAGGCACCTTCACCCAGGCGGGATCCTCCGGCGTCGTCGGCAGATCGCCCTCGATCAGATGGGAGCGGATCACCATGCCTTCGGAGCTGACGAGCGGAATGCCCACGCCGACTAACACCGCAGCGGACACGAGGATGCAGAAAAAGAGGAAAAGTAAGGAGCGGGAAGGTTTCTTGGTCGTCTTACGCAGCATGCTCATGTCCTGGTTGACCAAGTCGAGAGCCGGCTATCGAAAACAGCCTGCGGACCGTGCGCTGGCGTCCGCCGATGTCACCATACCACAAAACACTTAAGCGACCAATTGAAGCGAAGTGCGTGTCTACCAAAGACGCACGCGGCGGATCTTGTTTTCACCGCGTTCGCAGATGTAGAGATGCCCAGGTGAATCCAGCGCCAGCCCCACCGGCGAATTGACGACCGCCTCGACACCCAGCAGGCCGTCGCCGTGCTTGAGTGCACCGGCGGATTCCTTGGCGACGAACCGCGCCGCCCCGCAGCCGCCCATGTTCTTATCTTCGTAGCCGCTGTCGCCGTTCCCCGCCACGGTCGTGATGATGCCGGTCGCGGCATCGACGCGGCGCACGCGATGGTTCATCGTGTCGGAGACGTAGAGATTGTCCTGCGCATCGAAGACCACAGCTTCCGGCGCGTGAAGCATCGCGCGGGTGGCGGGTTTGTTGTCGCCGTCGTATCCGTAGCGACAGACGCCGGCGAGAGTGGAAATCACGCCAGTCTGCCGATCGATCTTGCGGACCCGGTTGCTGCCCTTGTCGACAATCACGACGTCGCCTTTCCCGTCCACGGCAATGCCGACAACATCGTAGAGGCGGGCTTCCATCGCGGGTTTGCCGTCGTCCAGATACATCGACATGTCGAGACCGTCCGAGCAGACCGGCATGAGCCAGCCATGATCGTCGCTGAAATCGATACCGATGGCGTCGCCGGAGAGGACCACGAGGTTGCGGGCGACGAGCGGCTGCTCGCGCGCGTCGTCTTCGGCCGACCAGGTGCCGGCGATCGTGGTCACCAGACCGGTGCGGGGATCGTAGCGGCGAATCTTATGGGCCTGCGTGTCGGCGATATACAGCACGTCGTCTTTATCGAAGGCCATGGCCGCCGGCCAGGTCAGATTGACCTCGAGCGCCGGCCCGTCACCGTTGAACCCATGCTGTCCGTTGCCGACGACGGTGGTGATCACCCCGGTGTCGCGGTCGACTTTGCGGATACGGTTACTGCCGGAGTCGCAGATGTAAAGGTGGTTCTGGGAATCGAAAGCGACGTCGAGCGGCAGGTACAGGCCTGCTTCGCCGCAAGGGCCTTCGTCGCCGCTGTAACAGGTCTCGCCGATGCCGGCGAAGTTGTGCAGCGTCCCCTCTTGAAGGTCGACGCGTCTAATGCGGTCCGACCCGGATTCGGCAAAGTACAACCAGCGCTCGTTCTTGTCGAGCGACGCATGGTGCGGCAACGGAATGCCGGCCTTGACGGCGCGTTTCCCGTCTCCGGTGCTCCGTGCTTTGCCGTTCCCCGCAAAGGTCTCGATGTATCCAGCAGCGAGCTGAAGTTCGGTGTCCATTGGCGTCCCGATCTGTCGCGAGCTCAGGCGCGCGTCGCGGGTTGCGCGGCCGGCTGCTCCACGGCCTGTGCCGGGGCTGCGTGTATCGACGCCTGAGGCGCCGCCATCTGCTGCTGGGCGGCGGCTTCGGCCTCGGCTTCGATGGCCTCCGCTTCGTGCACCGACTTCTTGAAGCCCTTGATGGCCTTCCCAAGTCCTTCACCCAGCTGCGGCAGCTTGCCCGCGCCGAAAATGATCAGCACGATGAAGAGGATCAGAACCAGCTCTGTAAATCCCATACTCCCAAACATGGTGTTCCTCCGTTCCTCCGGTAAGGGTAAATCAGGATGCGCTCGTTTTACTCCGTTTGGCAAAGCGTTCTTTCAACCGCTGACGGGCCTGCTCGGCCTGCTCGAACATCTTGCACTTGTCGTAGACGCTGATCAAATTGTAGTAGGCCAGCGGCTCGTCCGCGTTGTGCTCGACGGCATCTTCCATCACTTTGATGGCCAGATCCGACTTCTTGTGATTGAGCGCCAACTCCATCAGCTTGAAGCTGGCTTCCAGCTGTTTCGGATCCAGCTCGAGGGTGCGGAGATAGCACTGGATCGCCGCATCGATCGTGTTGTAGTCGGAGACCTGAGGATTGTCGAGCTCGACGTAGACGCCCGCGAGGTTGTACCAGGCCATCGGATCATCCGGGGTGATTTCGACCAACCGCTCATAAAAGCCCTTGGCCTCCATGTACTTTTTCTTGTCGGCGCAGAGCCGGCCCAGGTTGAAGAGGGCCAGGACGTCGTGCGGAAACACCTCCAGCGCGCGCTTGAACTGAGCCTCGGCCTCATCGGCCATGCTCTTGGTGGCGTAGATCGTGCCAAGATTCGAATAGTACATGGCGAGCGAGCGGTTCATTTCCGCGCGAATGCCTTCCGCCATTTCGATCGATTTCTTCACCTCGACCAACGCGTCGTCCAACCGGCCCTTGCTGAAATACAGTTCACCGAGTCGGCAACGGGCTTGGAAATCGTCCGGCTCGCCGGCCAGCAGCTTTTCAAGTTCGACGATTTCCTCATCCGGGTTCAACGGCTGATCTCCCGGATCTACTGCCGCTCGACTTTGTTCCGAAGATGGTGTTTCTTCCATGACAAGCCCCTATGGCAAAAGATTACACATGTCCGCCGACCAACGAGTCGGTTGTTCTCACGACCGGCTGGTCCATCACCGCGTCAGGCGCATCGCGCCGCGAACGGTCCATCGTCAACAACATCACGCCCAAGACGACCATGAGCGTCAGATTCGAATAGAGGAGCGCGTATCCTGCGATAAACATGAGCCCCAGGCCGTAGCCTGCGAGCCGCCCCATGGTCAGCAGCTTGATGACCGTGTAGGACCAGCACAGCAAACCTGCCATATAGAGCGCGAAGGGAAGATAAAAGGTGTATCCCATCCCGAACTGGAAAATCCAGCCGATGCCGTCCGCGGCTTTGCGCACGGTATTGGCGAGCGAGGGATTATACTGGTTGAGGATATAGTCCAAGAAGAACATCGAAACGAAGATCGCTGCGGCCGTGCCCCAGAACCAGATGGCGCGGTGCCGCTGGCGCTGGTTGCGCGACCGGAACGAGATTCCCCGTCCATAGGCCCAAAACACGAGGATGCTGGCCAGCACCATGAAGGCTTCACCGGCCCGGTGCGATTCGTACACCATCGGCGGAGCGGCCACGGTCCCTGCGAAGCTGAAGAGGGTCGAGACGATCTGGTAATAGAGCCACCCGCCTATCCCCAACAGATAGGTGACGCCGAGCAGCCGGTGCGACCGGTCGTGGTGCGTCGACAGATATTCGCTCATCAGCAGCACGATGGCCGCGAGGGCCACGCTGTTGTAGATGGCCGAGCCGAGCATCGACGGCGGAACGAACAGAAAGCCGACCGTCAGCAACAGCAAGAGGGCGATACAGGGCACGATGAAGCGGGTCAGACCGGTGAAGCCCCGGACGGAGACTCGATTGGCCAGGCCGACCGTCAGTCCAAGGAACAGCAGAATGGCGACGACGTTCAGGAGCCATTGCCCGACTTCGGTCAGTGCCGTAAAGGTCGGCACGATCCACTGATGATCGACGGCCAGCTTGCTGAGGTGCATGCCAAGCCGGGAAACCAGGCGGTAGAGGATCAGTTCCAGGAAGGCAACCAACAGCACGAGCTTGATCGTGTATTGGAAGAGGAGCGGTTGATCACTCAGTTTTCCGGTGATCCGTTCGATGGTGGTTGCGGTTGCCGGCACGAATGCTCCGACGATAGTTGTCAATGATATCGACCGGACAAAAAGCCGGTCAACGCTGCGCGCTTATGACTGTGCGGCGGTAACGGCGCCCCGTTCTTCCGCCTTGGCCCGTGCGATGTACAAGAGCCCGTCTGCCATTGAGTAGTTGAACGGCAGCTCGCATACGACTTCACTGATTTTTTCGTACACGTGTTGGTACAGCCGTTCCGCCTGGTCGGGCGTCATGCCTTCCTGCACTTCGTAGAAGAATCCCAGGCTCAGATCTTCCGCCGACGGCCGCATGATTCGCCTGATGCCGTAGCCGCCCGGATCGCTCATGATCGGTGCTTCCTTCTCGAGATCGAACAGGCAAGGCTGGCACGAGAACCCATAGGACTCGTTCAGCTTCTTGTTTTCGACGATGAAGTTCATCGTCTCCAGCGCTTCGTCTTCCTTCTCGGTCGGGAAGCCAACGATGATGTAGCAGTGGACGGCGATGCCGAGATCGACGCAGTCGCCCGCAATCCTCCGTACCCATTCTTGCTGGATGCCCTTTTTCATGAAATCCATGATGCGCTGATTGAACGACTCGAGGCCGAAGACGATTTTCAGGCAGCCGGCACCACGCATGGAGGCGAGCAGCTCGCGCGTCAGATGCTTCTCGAAGCGCATCTCGCAGGTCCATCTCACATCGAGCCGGCGTTCAATCATCTGCTGGCAGAGCCGTTTCGTCGGAGACAGCGCGAAGCATTCATCCGTAAAGAAGAAGCTCCGCACGCCGTAGCGCTGCTTGAGCCATTCCAGTTCCTCGATCGTGCGGCCGGGATCCTTTTGCCGAAAATTCTGGTGATCGAGCGTCAGCGCGCAGAACGCGCAATCCTTGTAGTAGCAGCCGCGCGAGAACTGAACCGGCAGCACCGGCTCCGGCGACAGATAGCGGCCCAGCGGAAAACCGTCGTAATTGGGCGCCGGCAGTTGATTGACGTTCTCCGAGTAGAAGGGCTGGTTCACATTGATCTTGCCGTTCTGGCGATAGATCAGATTGGGAACTCTGCTGAAATCCTTCTTCCCCGCCATCTGATTGACCAGCTCGAGCAAGGCGGTCTCACCTTCGAACACCACGATGTCGTCGGTGATGTCGAACAGGTTGGGACAACGGCGCAGATTGTCGACCAGACGCGTGAAGATGCTGCCGCCGATCGTCAGATGGATGTCCGGTGCCGCTTCCTTGATGAGCCGGCAGAGCGTGAGGCCAGGAATGATCTGCGAGGTGGCCGTGATCGAGACCCCGATCAGCTCAGGACGGTCGCCGATGATCGAAGGCAGGAAACGTTCGCGGAACAGCTTGATGTAGGGATTCTGCTGCTCGTCGCGTATGACCTTCATCAGGTCTTTGGAGGAGTAGATAGAATACGTGCTGAATTGGTTGTCGACCACCGTGAGCCGGGTCGGGAAATACACCGTGGAGAGGACTTCCAACCACTTATCGATCAAAAAGAGGCTTTCCCGGTAGGCTTCCATGTCGTAGAAGCCTTCCCCCCGAAGCGTCTCCTTGGCCAGTTCGATACGGTCGATCAGATAGGGAAAACGGTCGAGCGATTCGATGACTCTCGCCAGATGCTCGGCGCTGCCCGGTCCAGTCTCGCCGGCTCGCTGCCGCTCCAGGGCGTGTTTTTTGTCGAGCAGCTCCTGATACAGCCCTACGCCATAGGATTTCGTGACGACTTCGTCGAGGAGTTCGATGCCCAAGTCGCGTTGCGTCACGTTGGTGACACCGGCCTGGGCAAGGAAGCCGGTCAATGAAGGTAGACTCAGGTAGGGTTGAGACGGATGCCAAGTCGGTGGAAAAAGCAGTGAGACTTTCATGCCGAATCTCTACCGAGAGAATTGAAAAATAAGATAAATCTCGAAAGATAAGGACTTAATTTTATACACTCCGCCCCCGCTCAAATGCAACCCTCTCCAGACCCGAAAGGGCTCCCCATAAATAGAAAAGCCCCAGCTCTGAGAACTGGGGCTTTTCATCTGATCGTTGCTCCACCCCGGATGGGATGGGACGAGGTCACTCAGACCCGTTCAGCTCACGGAAGCTTGAGCGTGAACCAGGTGGAGAGCGCCTTCATGCCGTTACGCTCGATGTTATTGCCGTCCCACACCGCGAAGGCGATGGGCACGGACATTCCTGCCTTGAACTGGGTGTCATTCGCATCGCCTGTTTCCAGGGTCCGCTTCACAACGATGCGCCAGGTCGGGCCGCTGTAACCGCCGCCCTTGACGGAACCGGCAGGCTCCCACACGCCGTTGCCGATCACATCCTGATGGGCCTGAGTCGTCAATGTGCTGAAGCCGTTGGCATTCAGATCCTCAACGGAGCTTACACGCAGGGTCGGATCCGACATGATGTTGCCTGACCAAATGCCCGGGTTGAAGGGTCCAAGGCTGCGGCCGATCCGGTCTGGATAGGTCACGCCACCCGCGGGCTCTTCAAAGTAGTAGTCCCAGAAAATACCGGGATATTGATCGTCCACGTCCCAGAGACCTGCGCTGTCCTTCCCGAGGTCCTTCTGCCACTCCGCGTTCCACCGCCAGATGTTGGTGGTCCCGCCGGATTGGCCCATGCACTGGAACGGCGGCGCACCGGACGTGTTGACCGGGAACATGATCGCGGCCTGGTCACGGAAGTCTTGTGGACCGATCGTCGTGTCGTTCTTGGTCTGATCGCTCCACTCGACGCGTAGCCCGAGCTCCTTGCCGTTCGACATGGCCTTCACGAAGACCGACTTGACCGAAATGTTCGGGTGCATCGGTGTGGTGATCAGCTGGCCGCTCAATGGCACGATCACACCGGGGACGCTCTCCCATACAGGGTTCGCCCCATCCATCGGGATGGGTCCTTTGACCGCCTTCGCCGGGATGGTGACCGGCTGGCTGACGGCCAACGGCACCTGCCCAATCGTCAACATGATGCCAACGATCAGGGCAGAGAGAAGAATGCCAAACACCACAGACTTGTTGTGTGTCTGCACTACTCTCATGGACTATGCCCTCCTCTGATTAAAAGATTAAAAATCTGACCCAAAATTACTGCAACAAACAAGTATAAAAGCGACCACGGACACGAAACGGATCTCTAGGCGGTCCCGACCGGCCCCCCTTCCTCCTTGTCCTTTTCCTTTTGATCCATGAAGTTCTGCGCGCCTGTTTCGTTCAACAAGAGATTCAATTCGTTGCCTTGGTCCTGCGCACCGCACTCGTAGGTCTGTCCTTCGGGGGAATTGAAGGTGGCCGGACGATAGTCCGCTTCAGAGTAGGGCTGCGGGGTGACGCCCAGGAACGCTGCCTCGAAATCCATCCAGTCAGAGGTCATATCTGCCACATGTTTGAAGAGCCCGGAGTCGGCCTTCTTGATCAGCATCCGGCAGAACAGGGGTACCCATCGACCGATGTGGTTCTTGACGAACTTCTTTTGGGCATCGACGACGATTTGAGTCTTTTCGGCGCTGTCGTGGCAGCGAGAGTAGGATTCTTTGTAGGCCAGAAAATGCATGAACTCGAATTCAACGCTCAAGTGGTCGAGCCGCTCATGGATGTCTTTCGACAGCTCGACGCCGAAGGCCTTGTAGAATCCGGCGATGTCGCCCATGACGTGAGATTGTGCGAAGACGTGATCGTTACCGAAGAGGGTCTCGTAGGGAGGACAGTCGAGCGTGATGACATTGCTAAATACGCGCCGGTGTTCGGCCTGCAGTTCGCTCAATTGCCAGTTGACGCACTCGGAGGCGATCAGCTTTTCGATCTGGTCGAACTGCTTGCGCATCATCGCCAGCTTCTGCTTCCCCCGGTCGCCTCCGATCCCATCGAGGGCAGTTTCCAGGGCATCGAGCGCGGCACGACCGTCTTCCACGAACTCGCCGCACTGCAAGTAGTCAAGGAACTCTTCGTCTTCGGGATAGAGCAGGCTCCAGGACACGAGGAGGTAGAGCTTGCTGCGATTGAGTGCACGTTCGACTGCGGGAGAATCTTTGATGGGAGGATTCGAAATGACGGCTGTTGCGGATTGAGTAGAGCTTGGTACAGACTGCTTACTCGTCATGAGAATATACTCCTCACTTTGACCTGTTGCCGCAAAACAACTCATCGGCAACTTTAGTCAAACCCGTGGCGAAAGCCTGGGTATGATAGGTAAAGGTTAAAGGCTTGTCAAGCACCGAATCTGTCCTCTGGTTCACACTAATTTGCGGCTGGTTCTCTTAAGAAATCGACCGATAACACTGTAAGCGATCGCTTACTTTTCTGGTTCATTTCCACCATTGGCCTGTTAATGGGGGGTCGGTTCCATTGAGCGAAAGGGTGTAACCCTGATAGCGATGTGATCGTTCACGGTGCGACATATGTGCTCGCACATCCCGCATCCTACACAACGTTCGACCGTCACCACAAGCCGTTGGGCATTAAAATCCATCGAGAGCGCATCCGTGGGACATTTCGACACACAGGCATGGCACCCCTGCCCTGCCGTGCACAGCCGATGGTTCACGACTGCCACCCCCATCCGAATGTCCTGCATTCCGGCAACCGGCAGCAACGCCTCGGTCGCACAGGCCGCGATGCAGGGGAGATCGTCGCAGAGATAGCAGGGGACCTGATCGGGGAAAATCACGGGCGTCCCGTCGGCGTGCGAGACGATCGAGTCATGCGGGCAGGCTTTGACGCAGTCGTTGCACTTCGTGCAACGCTCCAGGAACAGCGCTTCGTCAACTGCGCCGGGCGGTCGCAACCAATCCGTCCGTACGGGAGAGGCTGGTTTCTCTGGTGGCGCATCCGCATGGGCAGCATATTCTTTCGCTGCCTTCGCGACCGAGAGAACGGAATCTTTGAAAAAGTCCCGACGCCCGTATTTCGGTTCGTTCGCCATGGCTCAACTCAAATCTCACATCTCAGATTCAAATCTCAAATATCGAACCAACCTAGAAATGAGGAATTTCGAAATTCAAACTCGTATCCCATATCTGTGTATTTGAGATCTGAGATTTGAGATTGTTTCAGGTTACATCACGCCGTCAGCGCGAAGTTTGTAGACCTCAACGCAGCGGTCACAGGCGCCGAACTCGACATCCCATCCCGGATGATTTTCGCGGATGAAGTCCAGCACGTAGGATTCGATCTTGTTGCCCATGTCCTCGACCCAGGAATAGGTCGGGAATCGGCAGAGCGGGCATGGGAACCCGGGCATGAGCATCACCTTGTTTTCGGTTTCCGGTACCTCGCCGCCCTCGACGTCGACGGCGCGGTCCATCACGCGCAGCGTGTCCGTCGCCATTTCGATCAATTCCGAGTGTGTGAAGAAGCTCGTCTGCCACAAGCCCTCGAACACCGATTTGAGCTGGACTGCTGGGATTTTCCGATACCAGGATCGGAATTCCTTGAAGCGGTCTTCTTTCCGTAGCATCGGCTCCTTGCCGGCGGCCATCAACCGGCTATCGATGCTCAAGCTCCAAAGAATGCGGTAGCGGTGCAGGATGAGGGTTTCTTCGCCGGGATTCAGTCCCACCTTGGTATCGGGATCGTAACCGAACACCGGATCGAGCATGTCTGAAATGTGCATGAGCTCATGCCGGCAATAGCGCGTGAGGGCCGGATCGTAGAATCGCCGTGGAATGAGCTTGATGCCGATGCCCTTCAAGCCCTTTTCCTCGAACTGCTTGGCAAGATCCTGTTCGACGGAGCCCCACTTGCGGAGAATGTCGACGCCTTCCTGGTCTTCCTTCAACACGCCTTTGACCAGGACGATGCCGATCTTTTCCTTGACGAGCGGATATTCGCCGAACGCGTCGCGGATGATGTCGGAGAACCCCCAGGTGCCGAACAGATACTGGTAGAGTTTCTTGAATTCGCTTTCCCGGTCGTCGAGGGTGAACTTTTCGTAGATCGGGTCCGCCAGCTCGTGGAACTCCTTATAATAGGTGGGGTCTCCTTCCCGCTCGGTTTTTTCGACAAACGAGTCGATCACTTCCTGCAGCAAAGCAGGCTGAAAACGCAGTTCCATGTCAGCCTCGGTTTTTCAATTCCGGGAGCCGCTTTTCCCGGTCGTCATGCGGTGTTTCCGGCGCTGCGAGCGGCTTGACTTGGCGCCGTGGCATCTCTTACGATCACCAAAACGACCGCAAATTATACTGGCCAGAAACGGCGATTTGCAATCAAGCCTGTCGTCGCCGGCCACTTGACCACTCAGGATTTTCGCAAGGTACCATCGATGACACAACCAAGTGCTCCTTCGACCGTTTCTGCACAGCCTTCAACTCTTTCTGCCGGGACGACAACCCCCGTTGACTCGCTCGCATACTGGACCGCGGGCGCCCGCGAGGTCAGAACATTCCGCGGCCATTCGCACGGCGTCTGGACCGTTGCCTTCTCGCCGGACGGCTTGACCCTCGCCAGCGCCGGTGTCGATCGTCTCGTCCGGATCTGGGACATTGAGACCGGCCGGCTGCTACGGTCACTTCGCGGACATACTCATGACATCCGCTCGGTGCTCTATACGCCGGACGGCCAGGCGTTGGCCACAGGGAGCGAGGACCGGACCATTCGCTTGTGGAATCCGAAAACCGGTGAGCCTTTGAAACTTCTGTTTACCCGTTACGACCACAACATCTGCAGCCTGTCTTTGTCTCCCGATGGCTTGATGCTGGCCCGGGGCAGCCACAATAAGGATATCAAGATCTGGGAAGTCACGACGGGGACGGAGTTGATGACCTTGCTTGGCAAGGATGAATACGATCACCACTGGTCGGTCTGCGTCGCATTTTCGCCCGACGGCCGCCACCTCGCCAGCGGCATGGATATCGGCAAAATCAAGGTCTGGGAAGTCCTGCCCAGCGGCGAAGAGAAAATCCTTCACAACGGACATTGGCAGGAAACCGAGGAAGACTCGACCGAGACGCGCGGCTATTTCATCGAAGACGACGGCGGTTTTCAAAAGCCAATGGACTATTGGATCGGCGCCATGACCTTCACGCCGGACGGCAAGTACCTTTTTACGGGCAGCCGCGATCAGACGATCAAGATGTTTGAAATGCCTGAGGCGCTTGAACACCGTACGTTGAAGGGCCACGGCGGCTGGGTCCGCTCGCTGGTCGTCACGGCGGACGGCAAAGTCCTCATCAGCTCCGGCGACGACAATACTATCCGGTTCTGGGATCTGAAATCCGGTCGCTGTTTCCGCACAATCAAAGGGCACACGGGCGGTGTTCGGGGCGTGGTCCTTTCGGCGGATGGCCTGCGGCTGGCGAGTGCGTCCTGGGACCGGACGGTGAAGTTGTGGGAAGGCGGGGCGGAGCCGACGGAATAACGCGCTCGATAGACTGCACACGGTAAGCATGCGGAGGGCTACAGCCCTCCGCATTAAAAACCTCAACACTGCCCCTTATATCGATACAAATTGTAAAGGATGGTAAGCCAGCTGCTTCGGCGATGGGTGAAACCGCATGCCCTATCGCTGCTCGGCTCCGCAAACTTGGTCCGTCCTGGACGTTGTCCGAACGGACCTTCGAACACTGCGTCTCGCCATCGCCGCCTGGGAAAAGGGCGCGTCTTGGCGCGCCCAGGGTTGGGCGGGTGAGAATGGCGACCACAGCGACAGGCCATGCGACCCATCGCAAGTCGCAGCTAACCTCACCACCCTTTCACCTGAAAACATGAAAAGGCGACAGGCTGCTTTAAAGCCTGTCGCCTCTCTATTTCACATCTCAAATTTCAGATCTCATAGAACTTTGAGATTTGAGATCTGAGATTGCGTTATTCTTCTTCCTCGGTTTCGCCCTTGGCGGAGGGGATGCCGTAGCGTTTGCACTTTTCCCAGAGCGCCTTGCGCGAGAGGCCGAGAATTTTCGCCGCTGTCGTCCGGCTGCCTTCGACACGCTCCAGCACGGAGAGAATATATTCTTTTTCGAATTCTTCACGGGCTCCCGCCAGCGAGTTCAGTGGACGCTCCTGCCGTTTCTGTCCCGTCAATCCCTCGCTGCAAAAGCCGCAGGTCTCCTGGGGAACACCGCCGGTAAACGGACAGGATTGAAACCCGCACAAGTCGGACGGCTGCACCGCCTCCCGTTCCCGCCCCAGGGCCACCGCCCGCTCCACCATATTTTCGAGTTCCCGGACGTTGCCCGGGAATGAATAGCGTAAGAGCAGCTCGCGCGAGACCGGCGAAAACCCTTTCAG
>Ga0081455_10005896_pt1 | contig 13303 bp, 12 predicted proteins | sample TabmetS3T2R1_FD_70207 | JGI IMG/M metagenome (GOLD analysis project Ga0081455, IMG submission 70207) | Tabebuia heterophylla rhizosphere microbial communities from the University of Puerto Rico - S3T2R1 | ecosystem: Host-associated > Plants > Roots > Rhizosphere ... | reverse complement strand
GGCCGGGCCTGGGCTTGATCAGAAATCCATCGGCGGCGGGGCAGGGACCGGTTCCACCTTCTTGGGCTTCTCCGCTACCAACGCCTCTGTCGTGATCAGCAGCGCAGCGACCGACGCCGCATCCTGCAACGCCGTGCGCACGACCTTGGCAGGATCGACCACGCCGGCCTTGACCAGATCCTGATACTCGCCGGTAGCGGCATTGAACCCCCAATTGTAACTGGAGTTTTCCAGCAACTTGCCGATGACCAGTGAGCCGTCCTCGCCCGCGTTCTGGACGATCTGGCGCGCGGGCACCTGGATGGCGCGGCGCACAATGTCAATACCGGCCTTCTGGTCGGCATCGTCAATTTTGATGCCGTCGAGTGCCTTCAAGGCTCTCAAGAGCGCAACCCCGCCGCCGGGCAGGATGCCTTCTTCGACCGCCGCGCGGGTTGCATGCATGGCGTCATCGACCCGGTCCTTGCGCTCCTTTACCTCGACCTCGGTGGCGCCACCGACGCGGATCACGGCTACGCCACCGGCGAGCTTTGCCAGACGCTCCTGAAGCTTCTCGCGGTCGTAATCGGAGGTGGTCTCCTCGATCTGCGCCTTGATCTGCGTGACGCGTGCCTCGATCTCCTTCTTGGCGCCGGCGCCATTGACGATGGTCGTATTCTCCTTGTCGATGACGACCTTCTTGGCGCGGCCCAGCATCTTGAGCGTGACGTTCTCCAGCTTGATGCCGAGATCTTCCGAGATCGCGGTACCGCCGGTGAGGATCGCGATGTCCTCCAGCATCGCCTTGCGGCGATCGCCGAAGCCCGGCGCCTTCACGGCGGCGACCTTCAATCCGCCGCGCAACCGGTTGACAACCAGGGTCGCGAGCGCTTCGCCCTCGATATCCTCGGCGATCACGAGCAGCGGCTTGCCGGATTGCACGACGGCCTCAAGCAGCGGCAGCATCGGCTGCAGACTCGACAGCTTCTTCTCGTTTATCAGGATATAGGGATCCTCGAACTCGACCCGCATCTTCTCGGCATTGGTGACGAAGTAGGGCGACACGTAACCCCGATCGAACTGCATGCCTTCGACTACCTCGAGCTCGGTGTTGAGGCTCTTGGCTTCCTCGACGGTGATGACGCCCTCGTTGCCGACCTTGCGCATGGCATCGGCAAGGAAGCGGCCGATCTCGGTATCGCCATTGGCCGAAATGGTGCCGATCTGGGCGATCTCCTCATTGGAGGTTATCTTCTTGGCATGTGCCTTCAGGTCCTTGACGATGGCGTCGACGGCAAGGTCGATGCCGCGCTTTCAGGTCCATCGGGTTCATGCCGGCGGCTACCGATTTGGCGCCTTCCTTGACAATCGCCTGGGCCAGCACGGTCGCAGTCGTCGTGCCGTCGCCGGCGAGGTCACTGGTCTTGGAGGCGACTTCGCGCACCATCTGCGCGCCCATGTTCTCGAACTTGTCCTCAAGCTCGATTTCCTTGGCGACGGTGACGCCGTCCTTGGTCATGCGGGGGGCGCCGAACGACTTGTCGAGCACGACGTTGCGGCCCTTCGGACCGAGCGTCACCTTGACGGCATTGTGGAGAATGTCGACACCGCGCAGCATGCGGTCGCGGGCATCTACGCCGAATTTGACTTCCTTGGCTGACATGATGATCTCCGTATTCCCAGATCCCGAGGTCCCACGCGACTGGCCGGATTCCTGAGGGATGAGATTTGGATTGCAGGCCTCTTCCTTCGAAACGCCGGCTGCGCCGGCTCCTCAGGGTGAGGGAACAGGCTAAGCGCTTAAGCGGCCTTCTTGGCGACGGGAACGTCGGTGAGAACGCCCATGATGTCGCTTTCCTTCATGATCAGAAGTTCCTGACCATCGAGCTTGACCTCGGTGCCCGACCACTTGCCGAACAACACGCGGTCGCCGACCTTAAGGTCGATCGGGATCAGCTTGCCGGCTTCGTCACGGCCACCCGGGCCAACGGCGACGACTTCGCCCTGGGAGGGCTTTTCCTTGGCACTGTCCGGAATAAGGATGCCGCCAGCGGTCTTGTCTTCGGCATCGATGCGCTTGACCACGACGCGGTCGTGAAGCGGGCGGAACTTCATGCGATCCTCCATGGCTTTTGTGATTATTTCTGGATTGGCAGTCGCAATGAGCGAGTGCTAGCCGCCCTTCACATAAGCCTGTGACATGGGGGCGCAAGGGCTTCGGCCCACGATGTCCGACTGCGGCTTGAGTTTCCGGAGGAGGCGACTGGTCGCAGGTGAAGTAGCATGCTGCCAGCGCGTTGACTGCTATGACCTATTGAACGTTTTGGTTTTTGGCGAATTGAGTATCACCCATTGCCCTTCGGTTGCGCTGGAGGTTGGCATGGTCGAGAAAGATGCGGTTTCCAGGGATTTCAGGAAGCAGGTCTTAGGCTACGGACTGACAACAGCGGAAATCGTTTACCGCCGTCCGGATCGGCGCTGGCTGCTGCAAACTTACGTCTGGCAGGACTACGATATGTTTCCGGATTTCCCGGCGTTGAAGGATTTCCTCGCGTTCTGGGAAACAAAGCTCGAAGAACATTGGGTCCTCGTCAGCCGGGTAACAAGCCCGCAAATGGCCTGAGATTTGCCGTCCCTATCGCTTGCTCGGGGAGACCTTTGCATCGCGCAATGCAGGAACCGCGGCGCGGGATGATGCGGCTCGCGCGGGATCCCCGGACGGGTCGCGGGCGAGGTTTGACTGCAACCCTACGAGATCCGTGAAGACGTCGGCCTGGCGCCGCAGTTCGTCGGCGATCATCGGTGGCTGGCTCGATATCGTGGAAATCACCGTAACGCGGACGCCGCGACGCTGAACTGCCTCGACAAGGGAACGGAAATCTCCGTCGCCGGAGAACAGAACCATCTGGTCGATTTGACCTGTGAGATTCATGGCGTCCACGGCCAGTTCGACGTGCATACTTCCTTTGACCTTGCGGCGACCGCCGGCGTCCGTGAACTCCTTCACCGCCTTGGTGACTACGGTGTAGCCGTTGTAACTGAGCCAATCTGTTAGCGGGCGGAGCGAGGAATATTCCTGATCTTCGATGACTGCCGTGTAGTAGAACGCGCGCAGCAAAGAACCACGTCCTTCAAATTCTTTGAGAAGGCGCTTGAAGTCGATATCGAAGCCGAGCGTCCTCGCGGTCGCGTGCAGGTTGGCGCCATCGATAAAAAGCGCGATGCGATTTGATTTGGACGGCATCGACGTTGACCAGCGCATTATTTGCAAACAGCGGCGATGCGCGTTCTCGCCTCAAGCTCTGGTTGGCCTGAATTGGACAATAAAATTTAGATTGTGGCGGCATTCTACCAGAATTGAGCATCAAGTTATGCCCCATTACTTTGAGGTTCAAATTGTTTTTTCGTAATGTTTCTGCTGACTTACCGAAGATGCTCTGATGATGTCCGTCATGCGGGGTGGATCGGAAGCGGTTGGTTGACCGCCAAACCGATGCGCTTGACCCGAATCGGACGAAGATCGCCTTTGTCTACGTCGGCAGCCGTGTTACATGCGACGCGCTATGGGTACGTGGGGTCCTGGACCGTTCGCCAACGACGCGGCTGCCGAGTTCCTCGACATGCTGCGAGCGTCTTCCGCACGAGTGGTTACGAAGGTTCTGCGCGAGATCGCTGCAGCCCCAGCATGCAAATACATTGACGTCGACGATGGCGGCGCGGGTTGGGCTGCCTGTGAGATGGTCGCTCTTGCATTTGGTTATGGCGACGACTCCGAGCTGCTCGATGATCACGTTCTTGATCTCGCGGGAAAGCTCCGGCCAAACGAAGAGCACAGGCTGCTCGCGCTGGAAGTGCTGCAGCGAATTGCTGATCGCGAACATTCCGAGCTGTCGGGCCTCTGGCATGAGGGCGGCGATGGGGCGAAGTTCGACACGGCCCTTGAGCATCTACGCGTCCGACTGCAGGCCGCAAGTCAAGGCGCGCGCCAGCTGCCCAAGCCAAGACCAGGCGACGTGATTGCTCTGCCGGACGCCCCCTCAACCGCACGACTAATTGTGGTCCAGGTGGTCGGGTCTGGGGAGGTCGCAGTGTTTGAGGGAACGTGCGCCGATGACAAAGCAGCGATCGACTGCGTAAGGGGCCGGTCGGCGCGCCGCGTACCGGTTTCGGTAAACAAACTCGTACGCCGCGCTCGGGTGCTTGGCAATGTACCGCTCCGGAAGGATCTGAGGGGAAAGAGACTGTACGCGCGTGAGGCTGGCGCAATCGAGCAATACATCCTGATGACTGCGAGCGCTGGCGGCGTACGACAGGTGCCCTATGAGGAAGCGCGTGAATACGACGAGCACCGCCACTACGATAAGGATGCGATCTGCGCGATCGCCCTCGGCACGCAGCAAGTCGCGCGCGTTCGATCGCCCGACGAGCGCGAGACGGCATTGCGCGTACAGAACGCTGAGAAATGGGCCACGCGCCGTCATATCACCACCCCCGGCCCCTTCGGCGACGTCGTCCTTCTCGGGGGACTACTTCAATGGATCGAGCAATATGGCATCGACAACGCTGTGAAGCGGCAGCACGATGTGGCAATTGGCATGCAAGGATACGGACGTCCCAACGAGAATAGCGAACGTTACTCCTATGCGTTTGCCGGCCTTGTCGCAATCTGGCGCGGAACGTGGCCACGCGACATGTGGCCCGCTGAACTCGCCGGGCGCCTCCCCTCGCCGCCCAGCGACGAGCTTATGACGCAGGCACTCGATGCGGCGCGCCTTCTCGCCGGCCTTGTGCTCACGCGCGATGCCGAGCTGAAATTGATATGGGACGACGCGCCCGACAACGGCGCCGCACTGCGCAAGCTCATCGCGTCACTTCAGAAGGCGCTCGCCGAGTAAGGGCGTCCGGCACCGGATCGAACGGCCTGCCCGGCGTCGGCTGGCAGAGAGCTCCGAGCCCCGCGTATTCTCCACTGGCACGTCAGGAAGAGCGCGGGGCAGTCGCAACATATACACTGAAGCGACCGCCGACGTTGCTGGCAAAGCGTAAAGTCCCGGTAGCATAATCGCGCCAGCCGTGCACGTTCTCGATGTGCCTGCCGGGTTCGGATCTCGTGCAAGTTGAAGCCTGAGGCGGTTAGGAGGGGCCAATGGCCGCAAGATGTGAAACGGCGCACATTTGATGCGGGCGGGTTAGACTAAAATTTCGCTGGAAGTCGTGGTGCGAATATCCCTTTCTCGCAGGGAGCTTGCCATGCACAAACTCGTCTTGATCGCACGACTCGCATTTGCGTTCGAAATGGCAGAGCAACAGCCAAGACGCTTCCCACTTGCCTTCGCCCGGAATTGCCGGAACTCAAAGAGCCATGTCGCGCTCTGAAGGTTCGCTCTTGGAGGGAAACCGATGAGAGCTCATGTAGATCAGCAATTTGATCGGGTGCGACATGGATTGCCCGAACTGCGGCAGAGTCAAGCCAGAGGGTAGCAAGATCTGCGGCGACTGCGGCGCGCCGCTGATCTTGCGCTGTCCCGCGTGCGGAGCGGACAACCCGTCGGGTAAAAGGTTCTGTGGCGACTGCGGCGCAGCGCTCACCTTGACGGCAGCCGCGCGACTATCGGCAGGGGCTCGAGCGTCGACATCCGCCGCGATGCTGGTCACGGAGCCCTCTGCGTTTTCATCCACGCCAAGTTCTTCCGCCGAGCGCCGCCAACTCACAGTGATGTTCTGCGACCTCGTCGGCTCGACGGCGCTGGCGACTAAGCTCGACCCGGAAGATCTACGGGAGGTCATCGCCGAGTACCGCGATGGCGCGGCGGTGATCGTCCGCAAGTACGGTGGCACCGTCAGCCGCTACATCGGCGATGGCATGCTGATCCTGTTCGGTTATCCTTCAGCGCACGAGGACGATCCCGAGAGTGCGGTGCGCGCTGCGCTTGAGATTGCCGCGGCCCGGCACGCGCCGAGCGCCCCACCGGATCTCGAGCTGCGGGTTCGTCTCGGGCTCGCGACTGGACTCGTTATCGTGGGCGACCTCATCGGCAGCGAGGCCGCCGAGTCGCAGGCGGTGCTCGGCGAAACGCCGAACCTGGCCGCCCGACTGCAAGAGCTCGCCGGGCCCGACGGGGTGGTAATCGCTGAGGATACGCGACGGCTCATCGGCGGGCTCTTTGATTACGAGGATCTCGGCGCGGTGACGCTGAAGGGCTTTGCCGCGCCGGTGCGCGCCTGGCGGGTGCTGCGTGAGGGAAAAGCGGAAAGCCGCTTTGAGGCGTTCCATGCGGCAGCGCTCACGCCGTTGGTTGGGCGCGAGGAGGAGCTCGAACTGCTGGTGCAGCATTGGCAACGGGCCAGGACGTGCAGTGGTCAGGTCGTTTTGCTGGCGGGCGAACCGGGAATTGGCAAATCGCGCCTTGTCGCGGCTCTCCAGGAGCGCATCGGGGGCGAGCCGCACACCGGCTTGCGATATTTCTGCTCTCCGCATCATCAGGACAGCGCGCTATATCCCTTCATCGCTCAGCTCCAGCGAACCGTCGATTTCGAGCGTGAGGACACGCCGGAGCACAGGCTCAACAAGCTGCAGGCGTTGCTGTCCCCGGCTTTGCCGCCCGACGAAGACATAGCAATTATAGCCGAGCTGCTATCTATCCCGACGGGCGAACGATATCCGCCGATTGCCCTCACGCCACAGCGAAAGAAAGAAAAGACTTTCGATGCCTTGTTTCGGCAGCTTGAAGGTCTTGCCCGGCGGCAGCCAGTCTTGATGGTCTTCGAGGACGCGCAATGGATCGATCCGAGCTCGCGCGAGCTGCTGGACCGGACCATCGATCGGGTGGCCACCCTGCCGGTGCTGGCGCTGATCACCTTCCGCCCCGAGTTTCAGTCTGTATGGACCGGGAAGTCACACGTCAGCACGATGGTTCTGAACCGCCTTGATCAGAAAGCGGGCGCCGCCTTGATCCGGAGCATGACTGGCGACCGGGGACTACCGCCCGAGCTCGTCGCTGAGATCGCCGAGCGAACGGATGGTGTACCGCTGTTCGTCGAGGAAATGACCAAGGCTGTGCTCGAAGCGGGTGCCGCGGGGGTCGAGCGCGCCGTCACCACTGCGCCGCTCCCGGGTCTCGCGGTGCCGCCCACGTTGCACGCTTCGCTGATGGCAAGGCTCGACCGGCTTGGCCCGGTCGCGAAGGAGGTCGCGCAGCTCGGCGCGGCTATCGGCCGGGAGTTCTCCTATGATCTGCTCGCCGCCGCCGCACGCCGAAGCGAGAGCCAGCTGCGATTGGCGCTGGACCGGCTGATAGGGGCCGGGTTGGTGTTCCGGCGCGGCGAACCATCCGAGGCCAGTTTCCTCTTCAAACACGCATTGGTGCAGGATGCGGCATACGGCACGCTACTGCGCGGCCAGCGTCGTGAGTTGCATGCCCGTATCGCTGGCGCACTGGAGGAGAAGTTCGCGACGAGCGCCGAAACGCAACCCGAGATCCTCGCGCACCATTTTGGAAATGCCGGCCTGATCGCGAAGGCAGTTTCCTATTGGCAGGAGGCCGGCGAACGCTCCAAAGCGCGCTCAGCCATGGCAGAGGCGATCAGACAGATGCGGAAGGCGCTCGATCTGCTGTCCCATTTACCGGACGCCGCCGAGAGCCAACGCACCGAACTCCAACTTCAACTCGCAATCGGCGGCGCGCTGATCGCCGCGAAGGGTCATGCGGCCGAGGAGACCGGAAAGGCCTACGCGCGGGCGCGTCATCTCTGCGAGCTGCTGAACGACACGCCGAATCTGCTCAAGGCATTGTGGGGCGAGTTCGTCCATCACCATGTGCGCGCCGAGACGCAATTGTCGCATCGTGCCGCCGAAGAACTGCTCGAGCTGGCCGGACGACAAAACGACAGGGCCGCCCTGGTCGCCGGGCATCGGGCGGTCGGCGATAGCTGGCTGCATCGCGGAGAGTTGCGCTTGGCACGCGCCCATCTCGAGCAGGGGCTCGCGCTTTACGATCCCACGCGGCATCAATCTCTGACGGTTCTGTTCGCCGAGAACGCCAGCGTGGCGATGCTCTCCTTCCTGTCGCTGACGCTCGGGCTTCTCGGCTTCGTCGATCAGGCCCGGACGCGGAGCAGGCAAGCCCTGGCAGAGGCGCGCGAGCTGTCGCACCCGATCAGCCTCGCATTCGCATTAAGCGTCGCCTGCCGGCTGTATTTCGTGCTCGACGATCCCAGGACCGTGCGCCGGTTCGCGGATGAGCTCATTGCGCTTACTACCGAGCAGGGCTTTGCCTTCTTTCTCGCGATGGGAACGGCGTATCGCGGCTGGACCATGGTCGAGGCCGGCGAAACCGACGCCGGGATGGATCTGCTGCGGCTCGGGATCGAAAGATTCCAGGCGTCCGGCGCGGCGTGGACACTTCCGTTCTACCTCGCGCAGCTCGCCACGGCGCACGTGAAGAAGGGAGCACCCGAAGACGGGCTCGGCCGGCTATGTGAGGCTTTGTCTCTGACCGAGAAATCGGGCGTGCGGTGGTTCGAGGCCGAATTGCGATGCCGCCGCGGCCAGCTGTTGCGGACCACTCGGCAGGGCGTCGAGGCCGACGTGGAGGCCGACTTTCGCCACGCCCTCGCGATCGCGCGCCAGCAGGAGGCAAAGCTCTGGGAACTTCGCTCCGCCATCAGCCTCGCCCGGCTCTGGTGCGACCAGGGCAAGCGCGGCGAAGCACGCAGTCTCCTGGCGCAGGTCTACGGTTGGTTCACCGAGGGCTTCGACACACCCGACTTGAAGAAAGCGGCGGCCCTGCTCGACGAACTCAGCGCATAGAAGTCGAAGTCAGGGTAATCATGATTGCCAGCGCGGCCCTGCAACTGGTTAGCAACCGAATCTCTGTGCTCGCGAAATCACTATCGCTTGTTATCCATCGCACTCGCTGTGCTGACCGGCCTGTCGTTTCCGGGGGCGACCAGTGGAAGTGTCATATGGATCGAAGTACCCTTTCCCGGGGCGGAGACCAGCGCGATACGGCCGCCCAGTTGCTCGGTCACGAGATTGTGGACGATGTAGAGGCCGAGCCCGGTACTGCCTTTCGCCCGCCGCGTGGTGAAGAAAGGATCGAACACATGGCGCTGGGCGTCTTCTGAAATTCCTCCGCCATCGTCGGAGAAAGTAATTTCGACGAAGTCATTGATGCGAGTTACCTCAAGCAACATGTTGCCAGCAGGTCGGTCGGCAAAGCCGTGGATGACAGAATTGAAAATCAGATTGGTCAACACCTGTCCGTAGGCGCCTGGGTAGCTGTCCATGATAATGTCGGCGGGTATGTCGAGTGTGAATGGATTACGAGGTTTAGGGAGGCCAGGTATTATGCTGGCCACGATTTGCTCGGTTGCAATCCGAAGGTCAAAGTTGCGGCGATCTGCAAGACTGCGATCGGCGGCAACTTGCTTGAACGCCTGAATTAGCTCGCCGGCGCGCTCCAGATTTGCAACCAGCTGGTTGGCGGCGTCTCGGTTGCTCTCGACGAATGCCGAGAGGGACGAGCGCCGCACAGGACCAGAGACGATTTGATGGGCGAACTTTGAGCAGCGCTGCGCGAGTGTCGAGGCGACCGTCAGGCTAATGCCAACGGGGGTATTGAGCTCATGTGCGACGCCTGCAACAAGGCGTCCGAGTGCGGCTAGTCTCTCAGTTTCAATAAGATAGCGCTGGGTTTCGCTGGCGTGCAGCGCCGCTTCGGTGACTCGCCTCTTCTCCCGGATTTCGGCAAACAACGCAGCCAGAAGCGATGCGCCGATTGTCACAAGCAGGATGCTGACCTGCGCCGCAACTACGCGCTCCTCCATCGAAAGAATGGGATTGCCGAAGTATCCGATGCCAAAGGTCGTCGTCCAAACGATTGAAAGACTGACAATGAAGGCCGCAGCGGCGGCAAAAACCGGCCGGCATCGTGCCGCGAGCCATAGCAGTGGCGCGAACAGGATAGCGACCGGGCCTACGTTTGCCAGAAGATCTGAGCGCAGAAAAATGGCCAGCGCGCTCACAAGCGCCAGGATCGCGACGGTCAAGACGCCCTCGAGCAACTCGGTCAGAGGCGGCCGGTCCCGCGCGGCCGAGGCGAACTCGATCAGTAATGGCGCAACGACGATGATCCCCAGTCCGTCGGATATGAACCAATGCTGCCAGGTAACCCATAGCGGGGTCGTCGCGCTGTGAAACAACTTGAATGCAATGGCGCCGCCGATGCCCGACACGGCAGTCCCAACGGTTGCTGCCCCGACCAATGCCATCACGTTTCGCGGCTTTCCCAACGTGAAGTCGGGACCATGGAAACGTTCGATCAACCAAGCGGTAAGCACGGCCTCGCCAGCATTGCATAGGCCGAAGAGAACAGAACCCCAGAGACTTCGGTCGCCAAGCAGGTTCGCCAAAATGGTAGCAGCCATCGTGCCGAAGATCACCGGCCATCGCGCGCGGAAACCCAGTGCGATCAAGGCACCCGCCGACACGCCTGCCGCCGGCCAGAACACCGCTACGCCCTCTGGCTTGGTCAGTAATTCGAGGCTAAGCCGCGCCGCGATGAAATACGCAACAGCGGTCGAAACCGTGAGCGTGATTGCACCCACCCACCTTGTAAGGTCGAAAGCGGTGGACATCTCTCGATGAATGCCGGTGAATCCCATTTGCCGCCAGGTTGGATGCGAGCAGGTTTACCGATATTTCCCGACACATACTGGCGGAACGCACCTCAAGCCTCAAGCGGCTTGAATAGAACGAGCGTCCGGTATTGGCCCAAAGCAGAACAGCGCCTAAGCCGTTGTCATGTCGGCTAATAGAGGCAGACCGGACCCCGGTCCATGCTCGTCTCGACCGCCGCTTGTGACCCAACCCAGACATATTCGGTGTCGTGCTTGACCGAATAGAGGGTAGTAAACAGTACCGACTTTCGCGTCATGAATGACCCTGGTCGCGTCGAACCCGGCGGGGCTTCACAGCAACGCCGAGATCAAACGTCGCAGCTGAATGACTTGCCCGGAGTTCATGGGTGAGGCAAGCTCCCCATAGCTGCCGGCCCGGACACTCGGGAAACTGAACATGAGGATTGTTCCCGCGCTGCTCTCGTCTGTGATCGTTTGTGGCTTACTCGCGATACAGATGGCGACCGCCGCAGACCGTCCTCCCGCTTGGGCCTATACGCCGAACAATCCCGACTACAAGCCTCCCGTCGATGACGGAAAGCCAGTTCGCGTGCCAGACAGCACGGCCGGCTATACCTGGAGCCAGTTGCGTGATCGTTTCATTGCGCCAGTTTGGCACCCCAACGACCACGGCGCGCTTCCGGACATCGTCGCGAACGGCCGCAAACCCGGTGTGTTCGCATGCGGATATTGTCACCGCGCCACAGGGCCTGGTGGTCCGGAAAACGCGGACCTTGCAGGATTGCCGAAGAGCTACATCATCCAGCAGATGGCCGACTACAAGAGAGGGGTGCGTGGTACAGCTCTCCCCGAGCGAATTCCGCCAAAGCTGATGATCGAGCTTTCTAAGCCGATCACTGACGCCGAAATCGAAGCCGCGGCAGCCTACTTTTCGGCCTTGCAGCCGCGCAAACGCATCAAGGTGGTCGAGAGTGACACCGCGCCAAAGACCTATGTGGCGGGTCTGCTTTGGGCTGCGGTGGAAACCAGCGAGCGCGAGCCGATCGGAGCGCGGATCGTGGAGGTCCCCGACGATTTGCTCCGCTTCGAAAGCCGCGACCCTCGATCAACCTTCACAGCGTATGCACCAATCGGGAGCCTCGCCAAAGGCGAGGCGCTAGTCGTGAAAGGTGGGTCGGGCAAAACGATCCAATGCGCGCTGTGCCATGGCGCGGACCTGAAAGGGCTTGGACCGCTGCCAAGCATTGCTGGTCGTTCACCGAGCTACATATTCCGGCAGCTCTATGACTTCCAGCACGGCGCCCGAACGGGAGAATGGAGCCCGTTAATGGCCCAAGTTATAGCCAATCTCGACGAGCAGGACCTTCTCGCGATTGCAGCGTACCTCGCATCTCGCGATCCGTGAGCGGGCACGAAACCGCGCCACGCCATCACCGGGACAAGGTCATGCTCAGGAGCGTCGGCTCCAACTCCTGAATGTGCTTTGAGTAGGCATCGGAGGCGTCGGCCGTAGGCGAGCCTGAACAGCTGGCGGCTCGTGTCGCATCGCTCTCTTCATCGAAGGGCATATGAGGTTCATAGAAGGGCATATGAGGTCCGGTTCTGGCCCTCAATGGACCTCCTGACCGGCCCGGCCGATGTACGCTGCTGGGGGACAAGCTGAAGTAGCCCGGTTGCCGCCTGAAGTCTCCTTGTGACCCATACCAGACGATTCAGCATTCCAGAGCGAGCTTCTGCGGGTGGGATAGACGCGAAACCATCTCATAAAATTGCTTGCAATTTTTCGTTGAAAAATTTTCAGCATGGGCCTTACTCCTGCCGTGAAACTGTCGGTAGCGGGGAACCATCTAAGTGCGCACGCTCTTTCTTATCGCGCTCGGATCTGCGGTTGCAGATGGTGCGTTGTCGCTTTCCGCTTTCGGTGCCGATCGCCACGTTGTAGCAGCGCCGCCACTTGAGCGCGTTAATTCTAGCCCTCTGGACAGAGCGGTAGGTATAGGTCCGCGCTTCAGGTTTTCATCAACGCCACAAGAATTGCCGCAAACCTGCGCGCAGTCGGTTCGAGTGCATGTCAACGAAGCTGAGTTTGTTGATTACCCCTCGGCGCGTACTTTGAAGGAGTTCCGCGCGAAGGTGGCTGGTGCGGTTCAACTTAGCCCGAGCGAAGCTGAACGGAGAGCCCCCCACGAAAGCTTTGCCTTAAGTGGCAAAGATCAGATATCCGGAGCCATGTGCGCCAACCTCACGTCTGGTCCAAAAGCGCGTGGGCATTGCTTCGGATCGATTTCGGCCGGCGGGTACACTATCATCTACCGCTTTGATCCCGTGGCCTGTCGGTACGATAACATCGCAGTCGCCAAATCGCTCGAAGTGCGACTTTCCGTTGGCGCCCGAACTGACAGTGAACCGGAACTCGATTGTACGACCAAGGTTGAAAGATTCATCGTCGATATCGACGATCTGCTGACGAAAAGTCCACGCAATATCTCTGACGTCTTCGAGCTACTGAACCGGTATTTCCCGCTTCACGGCTGCAGAGCGGACGCAGTTTCCGATATCATGAAGAAATCCAAGTATTTTCGGTCCGTAGCAATGAATGGCCCGAAGATGCACGTGTACTCGCTAAACAGCGAGACCGCGTCTTCACGTGGGGTGTTGGTTAGCTTTGGTCTCACAGACACTG
>Ga0081455_10005895_pt1 | contig 13305 bp, 12 predicted proteins | sample TabmetS3T2R1_FD_70207 | JGI IMG/M metagenome (GOLD analysis project Ga0081455, IMG submission 70207) | Tabebuia heterophylla rhizosphere microbial communities from the University of Puerto Rico - S3T2R1 | ecosystem: Host-associated > Plants > Roots > Rhizosphere ... | reverse complement strand
AATCCGCTCCCACTGCGCATCGGAAAACCAAAAGAAATCAGACATCTCACTGCCTCCCCACAGAGGCAATGAATCACAATTCTGTCGCGGAAGGAATCCGGTTATTGGGTCCGGACCCTAAAGCGTTTGAACAAGGCCATCGCCGGACAACTTGCTCGTGCGCGCATCGTCATCACCACTAGGCCCGTTGCATTCGATGAACAGCTTGTCCGTCGCCTCCTGCCGGTCCCGATCCAGGCTGATACGGCGGCGACCGGAGACACCTTCGCGCAGATCGCAATGCACGGGCGCGCAAATCAGCAAAAAGCGGAACAGGACCATATTCCTGCAGATTGGCGCACCGTGGCTCTCATGCCGTTGTCGGATGAGCAGATAGCCGAATTTGCTCGTGACCACGACGTCGATGATCCGCAGGCATTGCTCACTGATTTGCGACAGCGAAATGCTCAGGAATTTGCGAGACGACCTCAGGATCTGCTCGAGCTTTGCGCTGACTGGCGGGATTTCAAACGCATTCGCACGCATCGCGAGCAGGTGGCTTCCAATATCCGTATAAAACTGAAGCCGCGTGATGATCGGCCCGAGCCTGCAGAACTCTCAGTTGATAAGGCGGTCGATGGAGCAGGTCGCTTGGCTCTAGCGATTATGACCACCCGCCGTCTTACGCTTCGACACAGTGTGGAGGCCGACACGGGGGCAGAAAAGCCAGCCCTTGATCCAACTATCATCCTGTCCGATTGGAGCGCCGACGAGCGTAAAGCGCTGTTGGAGCGTCCGCTCTTCGGTTTTGCCACCTATGGGCGGGTGCGTTTCCATCATCGGTCGGTTGCGGAATATCTCGCTGCCGAGCGCATCCGGGTGCTGCGAGCACGTGGTATGACGACGCGTGCATTGAAACGCCTGATCTTCGAACAAACACGGGGCAAAACCATCGTGCGTCCGTCCATGCGTCCGATCGCTGGCTGGCTGGCCCTCGCTGATGACGTTATTTTCGAGATGCTGCGTGACCATGAACCTGCGGTATTGCTTACCGATGGCGACCCCGAATCGTTAACACTGGCCCAACGCGCGCAAGCACTGCGCGCATATGTCGAGCGTTACAGTCAAGGCGGGTGGCGCGGCATCAACGTCCCTCACATCCAGATTCATCGCTTTGCGTCGGCAGAGCTTTCCGACGAGATCAATCGCCTCTGGACTAACGGCATCGAAAATCCCGAGATTCGCGAGACTTTGCTAAATCTCATTGAAACCGGCCGCATCGCGGGATGCGCTGACATCGCTTACGCAACTGCACTCAACATGACCGCTACTCGAACCGAAAGGATTATCGCCATCGATGCGCTTATTGCGCTCGATGACTCGCGCATGGAAGGGTTGACGGCCAGCGTTGCGGATGATTCCACACAATGGCCGGACAGTCTGACGCGAGCAGTGCTGCTGCGGCTTTTTCCGAAGCATCTCAGTGTCGAACGCCTTCGCAAAATCCTTGACCGGGTGAAGGAAGAAAAACGAAGCGTAGGCGATCTGAGCTGGCAGTTGCCTAGATTGATCGCCAGCGTGGAACTGGACCGGTCTACGCTGGAAGCATTGCGCGATGGCCTGTCTGAATTGCTTTCTGTGGGCCTGCGATGGGAGACAACATGGCCGCACATCACCAGCGACCGACCGCATCTTGCCAGTGCTCTGGCTGCAACCTGCGTTCGCGGGTTAAGCGGCGGCGTCACGAGCGAATGGTTACGGGCGAGCGTCCTCGCTATGCACTTGCCCCATCGCAATCATGGCAGCGACGAGGGGTTTGGTCAGCTCAAGGGCATCCTTGCTGATTTGTCGGCGGCTTATAGCGAAGAATTATTCTGGGCCGACGACGCGTTGATCCAGTCGCTCCATCCGACGATCGATGCTTGGAAGCGCTATGCGCAGATCGTCATTCATGATGGTCCCACGCAAATAGATTCAATGCGCGACGGGAATTGGATCAAGGCGGCGCTCGGTGATGTGAATCGCCCAGCGGCGGATCGAGCAATGCTCTTGGAAGCTGCTACGCAACTTGCTCCAAGCCGGGAGGCGTGGCGCGATCACATGCTTAGCCTGAAAGACCTGGTTGCCGACCAGCCCTCGCTCCTTGCCAGGATCGACGAACGGTTGAAGCCGTCCAAAGATGAAAAGGCGCATAAACGCTGGGAGGTCGAGGCCGAAAAACGCAAGCAGCAACAGGAGCGACGGGAAGCAAAAGACCGCGCAAGCTGGCTCATGTTTTGGCGCGACGTATCGGAACAACCAGACAAGGCGTTTTCCGCCGAACGTGGCGGCGACACGGCTTGGAACCTATGGCGTGCCATGAGCCAAACAGGTGATGATAGTCGCGAGTCCGGCTGGAATCGGCGCTTTATCGAAGCAAACTTTGGTAAAGAAACGGCGGACCGATTGCGGCTTACGCTCATGGAGCAATGGCGAAACGACCGACCCACACTTGCCCGTGAACGCCCGGACGGAGAAAAGAACACTTATCTCGTTCGTTGGCAATTAGGTTTGGCTGCGATTTACGCCGAGGCCGAAGATCCTACCTGGGCGACGAAGCTTTCCGACGAGGAGGCGAAGCTCGCGGCGCGCTACGCTCCAATCCAACTTAACGGCTTGCCTTTGTGGATGGAGGCCCTTGCAGCGGCCCATCCATTAGCAGTGGATGCTACTCTCGGAGAGGAACTCAGCTTTGAACTCAAAGGCGTGGCGGGCGAGCAGTGGAACTCGATGTTACTGCAAAGTGTCGGCCAAGCAGCCGACGCAGTGGTCGCCCTCTTTCTTCCCCGTCTTCGGACTTGGCTGGATGAGCACGGCGATCTCGTCCGTGATGGTGAACACGAAAATGGTGCGGCCAATCGTCTTGGCCGAGTCGTGAATATGCTCATGAAGCATGGTGACGACGAGACACGGAAGTATTTGCGTAATCTTGCGGAACAACGGCTGCGCGAAAATATTCCCAAACCCTTCGCGCATGTCTGGTTACCAACCTTATTGCGTCTTGATGCCAAATCCGGGATCGCGGCGCTGGAGGGGCTTGTCGTTGACGTTGAACCGTCCGCGCGAAGCGAGGCGGTGGGCTGGTTGGGCTCGTTGTTTGGCGAACGGCACGACGGTATCAACCTGTCCTACCCGCAATTCTCACCCCAGTTGCTCCTGCGATTGCTTCGCCTATCTTATTCACACGTCAGGCTGACCGACGACGTGCAGCATGAGGGCACCTATTCACCCGATGCGCGCGATGATGCGGAACGTGGGCGTAACGCCATTGTGAATGCGATCTTCGAGGCAAGTGGCGAGGAAGGCTGGGCAGCCAAGCTGGAAATGGCCGCCGATCCGCTATGTGCACATTTCAAGGATCGCATCCTTGCGGTCGCCGAAGAGCATTGGGCCGGTGAGATCGACGCAGTGGCGTTTGATGATGCCCAAGCCGTTGCGCTCGATAAAACGGGAGAGGCACCTCCCGCCACCAATGGAGCAATGTTCGCGATTATGGTGGATCGGTTGGATGACATAGACGACCTGCTCTTACGCGATGTTTCCCCGCGCGAAGTCTGGGCGGGCATCACTGAAGAGAGAGTTATGCGTCGCGAGATTGCGCGCGAATTGAGCTACCATGCAAACGGGCTTTACAAAATCGATCAGGAGGGAGTGACGGCGGACGAAAAGGAAACGGACATCCGATTGCGATCTACTATATCTGACCATGAGGCTGTCATCGAACTTAAGCTCGCCGATGGACGTAGTGCCCGCGATCTGCGCGATACTTTGAAAGATCAACTCGTCACGAAATATATGGCGGCCGAGACGAGCAGATCAGGCTGTTTGATGATTACCTTGGCGAAAGATCGACAGTGGGAACATCCGGATAGCGGTGTGCGGATCGGTCTCGATGAGTTGACGAAATTGCTCAAGAATGAGGCTAATCGACTTATGGAAAGTCTAGGTGGAACAGTTCGTTTGCAAGTGCGTGTTTTAGATCTACGCGCTCGCCTGCCGACTGAAGAAGCGCGCAGCGGGCGGAAACGGTGAAAACCTGCCAGTGAGCGCTGCGATCAACAAAAGTCTCGCGATTTTTTTGTGCAAAAGTGTAACCTGATCGGCATTTTGCGCGCAAAGTGGGTGGTCGATGCACGATACTTCATCGTGAGTTACGGTCTCGTGCGCGGCACCCAGCGAGAAATCAGAAAAATTTGATTGGCCGACATGTGATGACCACGCTTACAACGTATGGCAAAGTCGGGCGATGATAAATCTTCCGCCCATTATCGAGCGCATCAAAGCGTTGCTAAACGACGACACCGAAGCGAGCGTGACATACGCGGCACTCGAAGCTCGATTGGCTCTAGAGAAAGTTTGCTATGACCGACTTCGTCAATGCCACGACTATATTTCGCATGCCCAGCTTAAGAGATGGCAACCACGACAGGTTGTAAATACGCTATTGAAAGAGGTGGACCAGCACGCCACGCAAACGCGCACCCTTCAGATTTCGAAGAATCCCGTCCGTCCAGACGTAAAGCCTGAGGATGATGAATACGTTGAGATTGGAACCGAGATAGGTTTCGATCCGAAATATGTCGAGAAATTGTGGAATGCGCTGGCAAGACTGGCGTTACACGTCCGGTTGCCGGAGCATAAAGATGATCATATTCCAGCCTACGGAGATAAGGTTGAGACGCGCGCTAAGGTTGAGGAGGTGATTGTAGAATTGGAGCGCTTATCAAAAACTACGATGACATTTTCTGGTATCGGCGAGGGTGTTTCATTTGTCTGCGAGTGTGGAGAGAAAAACATCCGGCGAGTGGCTTTACTGCGGGAGGGACAGTCTGTGTCCTGTGTCAACGCCAATTGCCAACATACCTACATCGTTCATATGGATGAAAATGAAACGTTGTTTGAGCCGGACATGTTCTCGATCAAATGTCACGAATGTGGCACAGTAGTTCATATTCCCCGTCGCGGTCTAATGACCTTGAAGTATGACCAGCTTGGCTCATGTTTTTGCCCCACCTGTAACCGCAAAAATTTTTTCCAATGGCGACTGATGCAAGTTCGTCCTCGCAAGGAAGGCGAGGGCGAGGCATGACGATATGCGTTACGGTGCCTTCGTGCTTTGACGGCTGGTGATCGCCGTGGGACGCTGCTGGGCCGTCTCCAAAGCAGATTCTACTCTACCTTGCTAATGCTTGCCTGCAACGCCACTGGCGCACAGGTGGCAGTCTGGCGGATTGCGAATAAGTCGGAATAGAACGGCATTGTCGCAGCAGCAGGCATGGACAATCGCAAACTTAGCGTTAAATGTCTGGATACCGCTCGGGTCTCGTAAGCCTTCGCGGTGCGCATGAAGCGCTGAGCATGGGTCCGCTCTGTCGGGCGGCCCGCGGAATACAATAGCCTCACGGCAAATACGTGGGGCGTGCTGCACCCGTGCTCGCACGTTACGAACCACCCGGCTCCAGCCGGGTGAGCGCGGAGAGATTATGCGATTGACCATCGCCGGTGCGGTGCTAGCTTTTGTCGTAGCGGCCCCGTCAGGTGGCTCAGCATCAGATTTTGACTGGACCTCGTATCCTGAGATGTCGCGGGAACGAGCCCTACCTCAGATAGCCGCATCGCTAAGGAACTCCCTGTTCGACGCTGGATCTGTGACGAACTTCATGATCTGCTACCCGCCGGTTAAAGTGAAAATGAGGGATGGCAAGCCAGTGCGCTGGACTCTGCTGCTTTCGGTAAATGCCAAGAACCAATATGGTGGCTACGCCGGAAATCAGGGGATGGCGGCTGTTTTCTATTCGGACCGGCCGGTTTGGACGTTCTCGATTGGTGGTCCGCTCGACACGAAAACATCAGCTGGATGCGCGCGCGTCCCTGATGTCGAGATCCAACAACTCATACACGCGCAATGAACAGCATTCTTTGGAAGTTCATGGTGCGAATAACTCATTGCGTTATGACGTTGCTAGCGCTGCTTTCCCCTCCCTTGAATGCAAAAATGGCCGAACGGCCACCGATGCCTGCTGGATACAATGATGCTGGTCCTTCACCGGACAGTGTATTGCCGAAAATCATTGCCCGACTCCAGACAGAATTAAAGGACCCCTATTCCATCAGAGATTTCACGTTATGCCAACCAAAGCGTATCGAAGCCTATTACGGCCTCAATTGGGTTAGAGCGCACTGGAGCGTTACAATATCATTGAACTCAAAAAACGGCTTTGGTGGTTATACCGGATCGACGGTGTATTATGCGGACTTCGAGAATGGCGAAGCAACCAAGATTACCCAATTCAAAGGAATTGCTTACGTTCCTCAGAATGTGAATGTTCAGGTGCTGGCTCAATTGCGCTCCTGCCCAAAAGTGCCCGATTCTGAAATACAGAAGCTGCTTCAATAATGTGGGGCGAGATCGCCGCCGCGCGCTCTATCGACTTTTCAATATAAGTGCGGCCGTCGCCCAGCTGCTCATTAAGCTGGCGCTAGCGCGGGGTCCAGACCATAGATAATCTTGGCGTTGCGGCGCATTTCCCCATTAGCTTGCGCCTCCAGTCCACGCAGATAGTCCAGAAACTCGTCCCGGTTAGTCAGCGAGAAAATGCGTGCCCGGAAATCTAATTCTTTCCCCGGCCGCCCTTGCGTGAGCAGTAAGGCGCATTCCTTATCGATGAACATGGCATCCACGAACGGCGCATAGGCAGCGACAGCCTCAACATCATTCACAAAGCCCGGCGAAACGCCTTTCTTACGGCCGGCTTTTACCTGTCCCCCTAGTGCGGCAAACATATAGGCCAAGATGCGGCCGAATGGCATTTCCTTGTTACGCTCCCATTGCCATAAACTGTTGCGCGCAATGTCATTGCTATGCTCCGGGATGCCCGCCTTCTTGAACAAGAGATCTAGCATAGAAAGCTCGCGGCAAATGTGGCTCATGCTTTGGTTCATGATTGCCATCATGTCGCCAGCGGCTTCGGCCCGCTCATAATTCTCGCGCCATGCCTTCAATGCTTCGATCCGGCTACGATAGTAGGCATTCAATTCGATGTTCAGCACTTCATCAAACCCAAGGCCCCGAGCGCGCCAGTTTTCCATTAATTCATTGACGCTTGCCCCAGCGCTATCCCGTCGCTGCCGCGTCCCAGCTGCGAAGCGGCTGTAATCCGCGCCGACGACCACGCGGATATTCGGAAGCCACTTATTCCGCTCTCCGCGCAAAATGTCGTCCACGTCGAAACTCACTGCCGGCTCGCGCTGTTCAACATATGCGGACGCGAACTCGGTTATCTCACGCATTTGGACATCATTAGTATCCTCAAAGCGCAAATCGCCACCCATTGCCTCATAGGTTTCGCGCAGTTCGCGTGGCCATGCTGAAACTACCGTTTCGGCATGATGGATATTGGAATGCGGCAGGACGGCTTGTTGAAGATGGACAACCCTATGAAGGAGAGTATCGACCTTCTGCCAGAACGGCGTCAGCTTATCCTCTCGACGCGTCCCCGCCTTGAGCTTGAACAGTTCGCTGAAAACAAATTGATCAATATAGATGACTTTCTTGTCGACCTCGGCCAGCGGTTCATCGACGCGATACTGACAGCGCGAACAGCGCCATACGATGCTGTGGCCTCCACCGCTAAGAAAGCCGAAGGTATTCTCCTTGCAGCGAGCGCATCGCGACCACGGCGCGCGTTCCCACGTGAAGCCCTTTTTAAGCGGCACCTTTGCCTCGCTCAGCCTCCTGTGCCAGCGTCAGGGCGAGCCATTCGCGCAAACTTGCCGTCATTTACACGTATCCATCCACTCACTAAACGATACGACATTATGACATGCAAAGACACGCTCTTTGTCATTTGCGTTGTGTTCGGAGCTGCTGCTGCGGATGCATCCGAATATCTTGCTTCCGTTACAAGTGAGGTTTACCGGGCAACCGGCACGCCAAAACAAATTGCCACAAGAGCGAATACGTGCATCTCTCAGCTTCTCTCCAGCCGTAGCGCGGACGACCCGCTGATAATCAGCAGCAATCTGGAAGACGGTGTGATCGTCGCTCGGAACTCTATCGAGTATGGTTCGGTCATGCGCTGGAAGATACGTAGCCGTTTCACCTTAGAGGCACGAGATGGCCGGTTTCGCGTCGAGCAAACGAATCTCGAACGCTATAACACCAATATGCTCACAGGAGAGGATGGTTGGGGGCCAATTGGCAAATGGCCAGGTTCAAAATGGCAAGAGGTTCAGAGTAAATTCGAGGCATCCGCAAAGGCGGTCGCGGATTGCGTGATTAATGGAGCCAACAGGGACGATTGGTGAGGCAACAATGACCGTCAAGTTCACCCCCATTCTATGGCAAAGGGGGCCTATTTGGGGGCCTGGTAGATAAGTCATAATATTTTATCATTCAAAAACAACGAATTGATCGAGTAATTCGAGTCCTCTTCTGACCAGTGACCTTTCCGGGAACGTCCGAAAAGGTCCAGCAAGCGGCTGGTTTTTCAGCATTTTTTCAGAGAGAATCGCCGAATGGAATCCGGGTTCATCCACCCGGAACCATCGGCATACCATCAACTTTGATGGTGTTTTTGATGGTTCCGGCGAGCCCTTTGGAGCTGGTACCATCATGGCACTGAATCACATCCAGATCACCAACGCCAAGCCCCGGGACAAGGCCTACAAGCTGGCCGATTCCGACGGGCTGTATCTTTTCATTCAGCCGAACGGCGCGAAGCTGTGGCGCATGAACTACCGGCACCTCGGCCGGCAGAAGACGCTCTCCGCTGCCGCCGCGATGTCGCGGCAGACCTGCGCGGCGCCATCACCGTCCCCAAGACCAAGCACTACGCCGCGATCACCGCTCCTAAGGAAGCCGGCGAGCTGTTGCGCTGCATTGAGGAATGTTCCGGTCAAGCGATCACGCGATACGCGCTCCGGATGACGCCGCACGTGTTCGTCCGGCCGGGCGAGCTGCGGCACGCCGAGTGGACGGAATTCGACTTTGAGCGCGCGGTGTGGTCGATCCCTGCCGAGAAAATGAAGATGCGCCGGCCGCACAAGGTGCCGCTGTCGCGTCAGGTGCTCGCCATTCCCGAGGAACTGAAGAACTGGTCGATCAAGGCCGTGTATTTATTCCCGATCGGGAAAATATTGACGAATAGGTGCCGCCAAAATAGAAATATTCCCGATCGGGAACAAATGAGTTGCCGACCAGCGACAAACGTTCTATATTCCCGGTCGGGAACATGGATACGCACACTCTCGGTAGGATCGTTCGGGAAGAACGCAAGGCACAAGGGTTGCGGCAGCAAGAGCTCGCCGCAGCCTGCGGTGTCGGGGTGCGCTTCATTGTCGACCTCGAAGCAGGCAAGCCGACGCTGCAGTTGGGCAAAGTCCTTCAGGTCCTTGGGACCCTCGGCTGCAATGTGTCGATTACAACGCCCGCGAGCAACCAATGAGCGATCAGCTCTCAGTATGGTGGAACGGCAAGGTCGCCGGATTCCTGCGGCTCGACAGCCATGGCGACATGGAATTCGCCTATGCCCAGGAATGGCTGGAAACGGCTGGAGCACCCGCGCTCTCCTTTTCTCTCCCGAAGCGGCCGGAGCCATTCGGCAGGCGGGAATGCCAGTCCTTCTTTGGAGGGATTTTGCCCGAAGAGGGCCAGCGCGGCGCCATTGCCAAGGCGCTGGGCGTTTCCGCGGGAAATGAATTCCGACTGCTGGAACAGCTTGGCGGCGAAGTCGCAGGGGCGCTGATGTTACTGCCGGGCGGCCAGTTCCCACCGGCGCCTGCGAGCGGAACGCCTGATATCCTCGATGACGAGCGTTTGCTGCAATTATTGCAGCGACTGCCGATCAGGCCGATGCTTGCCGGAGAGGGCGGCCTGCGCCTCTCGCTTGCGGGCGCCCAATCCAAGCTTCCGGTATTGTTGGTGGATGATCATATCGCACTGCCGGCACCAGGGCAGCCGACCAGCCATATTCTCAAGCCGCCCATTGCGCGGTTCGAGCAGACGACCGAGAACGAATATTACTGCATGTCCCTTGCCCGCGCGATCGGGCTCGATGCGGCATCGGTTACGATGCGGAGGGTTGGTGGCCAACCTTTCCTGCTGATCGAGCGCTACGATCGAACCCGCGATGCCAGCGGTCAACTCGTCCGCCTGCATCAGGAGGATTTCGCACAAGCCCTAGGTGTGCCGTCGCAGCGCAAATATGCCAGTGAAGGCGGCCCCACCTTCAGAGACAGCTTCACGCTGCTTCGTCAGGCGGCAACGCGGCCTGCGCGTGACATATTGAAGCTCGCGGATGCGGCCATCTTCAATCTGATCATCGGGAACGCCGACGCTCACGCCAAGAATTTCAGCCTGCTGCACATCGATGGGGCAATCCGGCTTGCGCCGCTCTATGACCTACTTTCAACCGTCGCCTATCCCGATCTGTCGCCCAAGCTGGCAATGAAAATTGCGAAGAAGGCAACGCTGGAAGAGATCGAGCCGCGCCACTGGGATCGGTTCGCGGAGGACGTCAACATCGGCGCCCCTTATCTTCGGCGTCGCATACGGCAGTTGTGCGAGGCGACTTTGGCGCAGATGAATGCGCGCGACAGCATCTTGAGCCAGATGCTGCCTGGCGGCGAGAGCTTCGTTATGTTTACGGATCTGATTGCTGATCGGTCTAGGCGCCTGCTCATCAAGGCGGGATGACCGCCCCGGTTTCTGTGCTTGGGTTGACGCCTGAGACGTTCAGATTTTAGGTTATTGTGCCGCGCGAAAATTAGGTTTTTGTGCTGCTCGACACCTGCACCGAAGCAAGGTGCTGCAAGGCGAAGTCCGCCTTCGGGTGCGCGAATGGTCTCATCGGTGATGTTGCCGCTGGTGAAGGCCGGCCCATCCCAGAATAGAGCTCCGAAAAATCCGCTGATTGTGTCTCGAGCGCCTCGTTCGCGATCCTTCGGATCACTCGCAGCGGATGCTCCGCCGGCACCCGATGTTCCAGATCGACATAGGAAAACAGTTCACCTGTCCGACCGTCCGTACCGCGCATCCAGTCCTCGATGATCATCCAACCCGAACGGCTGAATCACATCTCCCACCGCGACACCAGCGACTTCTTCAACAGCCTGCTAGGGCATTAGCATGGCGACGGCCTGGCCTATGCGGCATCTTTATTTCGGCAGAGACGTTCGACGCGCCGTATCGATCGCGGATCTTCGCGCGATGGCGTTGCGACGACTTCCTGCTTTCGTCTCGGAATATCTCGAAGGCGGTGCTGAGGAAGAGGTGACGCTGGCGGCCAATCGCGCAGCATTCGACACTCAGGCTTTTGTTCCGCGCGCTCTGGCTGGCCACGATCTTGGAGCTGGCGCAGATTTATTCGGGCAAACACTTTCCTTGCCGCTCATCATCGCGCCTACGGGGCTTTAGCGGTCTATTTTGGCGCGACGGAGATCTTGCCCTCGCCAAGGCCGCCGCAGCCGCTGGAATTCCCTTCACGCAGAGTACGGTATCGAATGCATCCATTGAGCAAGTTACCGACATTGCCGGTCTTAATCATTGGATGCAGCTCTATTATTATCGGGACACCGGAGGAATGGCTTCGCTGGTGTCGCGTGCGATAGCGCAGGGCAGAGCTACGTTAGTCGTGACGGTGGACGGTAGCGCGATAGGAAACCGGGAATGGGACCGTCGTCTCTATCGTACCGATAATACACTCCGTTGGCTGCCCAGAATAGATGTCTTGGTACATCCTCGGTGGATGATCGGCGTCTACGCACGAGGCATTACCGGCTTTATCAATCTCTATGATTGCCTGCAGCCTGACCAGCATAATCTTATGGCGTCAGGCCGGTGGGCACGTGGACATCTCGAAATGCGATTGGGCTGGCGCGAAATTGAGGAACTGCGAAGGCGATGGCCGAAAAAGCTGATCGTCAAGGGTATCGCGCATAGCGAAGACATCGCCCGCGCGCTTTCCGTGGGGGTGGATGGCGTCGTGATAAGCAATCACGGACGGCGACAGTTGGACGGAACTCTCGCGAGTTTTGATCTGCTACGCCGGGCGCGGGGATCGGTTGGGCGATAGACCCGTGCTACTGGTTGATGGAGGTATTCGGCGTGGCAGCGACATCCTCAAGGCTATTTTGAGCGGAGCAAATGCAGTCATGGCTGGTCGCGCCATGCTCTATGGGCTTGCTGCAGCCGGTGAAGCAGGTGCCGCGAGGGCAATCTTCATTCTCAAGGAGGAATTTTGCCGCGCATCGATATTAAACGGGGGTGGCGAACTCCCAAATCAACATCAAGCGCACTCAGGCTGGAGGAAAGACACCGTTTCGTGAGATCTTAGACCTCAGCAATCGCCGATATAATAATATGGAGAAAAATGATAGTACGCCTTATTGCTCCTTCGACTGAAACATCTGAACATTACGGCCTCATTGGCCTGAAACCGATATCTGGATTTATTGGTTGTGAGATAACAGGCGTCGATCTCTCGGAAGTATCCATGCCAGTTATGGCCGAAATTAAGGACGCACTTAGCGAGCGTCTCGTGTTGATTTTTCGGAATCAAAACAAATTGACTCGCGATGGCCACATTAATTTTGCTAGGAATTTTGGCGATGTCTTACACCTACCTCATTTCCCTTCACTCCAAAACCACCCCGAGATAGGTTTGGTCCACCGGGAGGCCAGCGATAAAACGAGTTTTTTTGGTGAAGCATTTCACTGTGACAGCACCTTTCTTAGGAAGCCGCCCACGGTCATCGTGATGCGTGGTGTTGAGCTACCCCCTTTCGGCGGAGATACGGCGTTCAGCAATCTTTACGTGGCCTATGAATCGCTATCCGAAAGAATGCGCGAATTAATCGACGGCTTAAAGGTGGTGCGCAGCGACGGAAGAATTAGAAGTGATCCGGAAGCCTACGAGAAAATTGGATCCGACGAAGGCTACCGGGAGGCAATTCACCCGTTGGCGGTTGCCCATCCTGTCACCGGCAGAAAATGTCTGTTTCTCAATCCGAAACTGAGCGTTCGTTTCGATGGAATGACTGAAGAGGAAAGTGCGCCATTGTTGAACTTTCTTCTACAGCATTTGCAGTTTCTTCCGTTTACGACGCGAGTGCGCTGGGAAGCTGATACAATCGTCATGTGGGACAATTGGGCCGCTTCGCATTGTAAGCGTGGGCTGGAGGCCGCAGTTTAGGCGGCTGCGGCGATGGGTTGCTGATCTGGCCGCCAGTTCCACGGCATGAGTTCATCCCAGCGGGCAGCAGGCCATTCGCCCGCGATCTTGGCGA
>Ga0081455_10005894_pt1 | contig 13308 bp, 13 predicted proteins | sample TabmetS3T2R1_FD_70207 | JGI IMG/M metagenome (GOLD analysis project Ga0081455, IMG submission 70207) | Tabebuia heterophylla rhizosphere microbial communities from the University of Puerto Rico - S3T2R1 | ecosystem: Host-associated > Plants > Roots > Rhizosphere ... | reverse complement strand
AGTCGGTCGCATACTGAGCGCTCGTGAGCGCCGGAGGTGGTGGGGGTCCGAACTGGTGACTCTCTGTAATCGCGAAGGGGACCACGTTCGCATAGTGTGTGAATGCGGCTGGGCTGAACCCGGGTGGCGTGGGCTGCCAGAAACCCGGCTCGGGTGGCAGGACATAGGGCGGAGGGGTCGCATCCCAGCGATCCGTACGGCGCCAGTCGAGGATGGCACTGGCGACAGCTTGCCCCACAGCGATACCCTGGTCGCGCCCTTCCGGCGGCAGGCCGTCGAGCGACGTGGCCAGCGCGGTATCGAGCGTATCCTGTTGTTGCAGGTAGAGCGTGACGAGCACGTCATGCGCCGCCTGCGCGGCGGCAGCCTGCTTCGATGCGCCTCGCGACGCCTTCACTTTGATGAAGTATGGCGTGAATGACCGCTCAATGGAGTTCACCGCGTCGAAGAGGGCGATATGCAACATTGAGAAGCTGCGCGAAGGGTGGATGGTCGGCGGTTGCGCGCCGGGAATCCGCAGGATCTGCCGGAGCATCTGATTCCATTGGATGACCTCCTGCCCTGACGCTGCTCCATCGGCCGGCGGAGCGGCCGACACGTGTCGTGGAGCCGTCCAACTCACGCATGCCAAGACGACCAGCAACGCCAGAAATCGGAAGCTGACGCCTCGATGAGGCGAAGACGGGTTGATCCGAGGCGTGGCGCGCTCGACCCGCCAGAAGTGTGGGGAGGTGATGTGGTTGAAGCTCCTGTGCCAAGCCTGCCACCGTGTGAGACGCATGGACGTGCTCCTTTCGTGTACGCTGCACTGCACCGCCCGAGCGATCTTTTACTCGGCTCCGCAGAGCCATGCCCTCGGGTAATCCTGGATCCTACCTATCCAGAGGCCTCTACGCGAAAGCTGTGGCCCCAACGCGGCGTATCTGGACGCCTGGCGCGTGAGTGTGGTATAAGACGGGCAACTGGAACGGCTTCCCGCAGACTGTATCCGGAGGGGGTGCGGTAAGTCTTTCAATTACTTTTCAATTACTTTTCAATTACTTTGCACGTGTGGTGTGATAGGGGACGCAGATGCCACCAGAGCCCCCCTCCTTGCCGATGTGGCTCGACCTGGCCAGCGAACGCCTGTGGTGCGGCGATCAGGCACTGGCCCTGCGGCCCAAAACCTTCGCCCTCCTGCGCTATCTGGTGGCACGCCCTGGCCAGTTACTCACCAAAGCAGCCTTGCTGGAGGCCCTCTGGCCGGAGACGATGGTGAGCGAGGTCGTCCTGGCCGTCTGTCTGCGCGAGCTACGTCAGGCGCTGGGCGACGACGCCAGGGCATCCCGCTTTATCGAGACGGTGCACCGGCGCGGCTACCGCTTCATTGGCCATCTCCCTACGGTGCCCCTGTCAGCCCCTCACACCTCTTCCCCTGCTCCGCAACCGCTGCTCGCCGGGCGTGAGCGCGAACTGGACGCGCTGCACCGCGCTCTGGCCACTGCCCTGACGGGAGTACGCCAGATCCTCTTCGTCACGGGGGAGGCGGGACTCGGCAAAACCACACTGATCGATGCGTTCCTCACGGCCTTGGAGGCATATGGGCTGCTCTGGATCGGGCGCGGCCAGTGCCTCGACCATTACGGGGCCGGGGAGGCCTATCTGCCAGTGCTGGAGGCCCTGGGACGCTTGTGCCGGGGACCCGGTGGGCAGGAGGTGGTGGCACTCCTGGGGCAGCAGGCCCCGACCTGGCTGGTGCAGATGCCGGGCCTGATCCGTGCCGCCGACCTGGAGACGTTACAGCGCCGCAGTGCCGGTGCAACCCAGGACCGGATGCTCTGTGAACTGGCGGAGGCCCTGGAGCGGCTGACCGCATGCCAGCCGCTGCTGCTGGTGCTCGAAGACCTGCACTGGAGCGACGCCTCCACCCTCGACTTGCTAGCCGTGCTGGCGCGCCGGCGGGAACCAGCCCGCCTCCTGCTGCTGGGCACGTATCGGCTCCCCGACGCGCTGCAGCGGGGCCATCCGCTGCATACCGTGCACCATGAGTTGCAGCGGCATGGGCAGTGCAGGGAACTCCCGCTCTCGTTGCTCTCCGAAGCGGCCGTGGCCGCCTACCTGACGACGCGCTTCGCAGACGCCGGCCTCCCGGCAGGGCTGGCGCACCTCGTGCATCAGCGCACCGAGGGCAATCCGCTCTTCATGGTTATGGTGGTGGAGGATTGGGTGCGCCACGGCTGGCTCATCTCGGCAGACGGAGGATGGACGCTGCAGGAGGATCTGACCGCCGTCGCCGACACTGTGCCCGAGAGCCTGCGGCAGATGCTGGAGCAGCAGCTGGAGCGCCTCAGCCCGCTGGAGCAGCGGGTGCTCGAGGTGGGGAGCGTGGCCGGGGCCACCTTTTCGGCGGCGGCCGTGGCGGCAGGCCTGGCGCACGAGGTCGTCGAGGTGGAGGACTGGTGCGCCGGCCTTGCCCGGCGCCAGCAGTGGCTAGAGGCGTGTGGCGAGCAGCGCTGGCCGGAGGGGACGGTGGCGGGGCGGTACCGGTTTACGCACGCGCTCTACCAGGAGGTGGCGTACCACCGGGTGCCAGCGGCACGGCGGGTGCAGCTCCATCGCCGCATTGGCGAGCGAGTGGAAGCTGGCTATGGCCCCCAGGTGCGGGCGCGGGCTGCCGAGCTGGCCATGCACTTTGTGCGCGGGCAGGACACCCGCCGGGCTGTGCGGTATCTACAGTATGCGGGCGAGAATGCCCTCCAGCGCTCGGCCTACCCGGAAGCTCTCCGGCACCTCACCCAGGGTCTGGCCCTGCTCGCCACGCTCCCCGAGACACCTGCACGGATGCATCAGGAGCTCGACTTACAGGTTGCCCTGGGGCAAACGTGGAGTGCGACGAAGAGCCATGGAGCCCTGGAGGTAGAGCAGACGTATGCCCGAGCACGGGCGTTGTGCACCCAGGTCGGCGCGACGCCCCAGCTCTTGCCGACCCTGTGGGGCTTATGGCGGTTCTATAATGCCCGCCTGGCGTTACTGACAGTGCGGGAGCTCGGGGAACAGCTCGTGCAGTTGGCGGAGTGCGAGGCTAATCCGACACATCGCATGGCGGCCTACACCGCGCTCGGGCAGACCTTGCTCGGATTTGGCGAATACGCTGCGGCCTGGAGGTACCTCGAGCAGGGGATTGCCCTCATCGACCAGACGACACAGCCGACCCTCGTGCTCCGCCACGGCGAGGCGCCTGGGGTGCGGTGCCTGGCCGTGGTGGCTTCCACGCTGTGGTGCCTGGGTTTTCCGGCGCAGGCCCTGCGGCGGAGTCAGGAGGCGCTGGCGCTGGCCCAGGCACTAGCCCATCCCTATAGTCTGGCGACCGCCGAGTTCTATGCGATCGGCCTGCATTACTGCCGCCGCGAGGCATCGGTGGTCCAGATGCATACCGACGCCCTGCTGACCTTGGCAACGGCACAGCAGTTTCCGCAATGGATGGCGCATGGCACCTTCTGGCAGGGCTGGATACTGGCGGTGCAGGGCCAGGATCTGGCGGGCATGGCGCAGATGCACCAGGGCTTGGCCGCTATTATGGGCACGGGGCAAAGGGTGACGCGGCTGCGCTATCTGGTGCTGCTCGCCGAGACTGCAATGCACTCCGGTCAGGTGGCGGAGGGGCTGCGTCTGCTAGCCGAGATCCGGGCGACGCTGGAGGAAAGCAAGGAGGACACTTGGCTTATAGAGGCGCATCGGATCCAGGGCGAGCTGCTGCTGTGGCAGGCCGTCCCGGACGAGTCTCAGGCGGAAGCCTGCTTCCAGCGAGCCCTCGACATGGCCCGTAGCCAGAAGGCCAAGTCGTGGGAACTGCGCACAGCCATGAGCCTGGCACGGCTGTGGCAGCGCCAGGGCAAGCGGGGCGAGGCTCGGGAGCTGCTGGCACCGATCTATGGCTGGTTCACCGAGGGGTTTGACACGGCTGACCTCCTGGATGCCAGGGCGCTGCTCGACGCACTCCTATGAGCTTGCAGGGCTTCCCCGATCGAGCACGCTCATTCCACCCGTTCTCTTGAGGCCTCTGATCTCCAGGAGAGGCCCAATCCAGCTAACAGACGGCGAATGCTGACGAGGTCAGGCTCTACGCCCATGATCATGTCAGAGCGGACGTATACCTTGAGAAAAAATCGCGATGGCAGCAAGGGCACAGCGGCCAAATCGACGCGAGAAAACCGCACCAGCTCCGTGCGTTTTCAGCTCGCGCACCCCTGAGCGTGCAAATCTGTACTCCTGCTACTCATAAGCAACGGTCACTTGCCATGACGGGCGTGGACGGCCATCCACAAACCATCGCGGGGGCGGAGCGTCACGGCCAGTTCGGGAACTACAGGGTGCTCAGGCACCACCTGAAGGGTGTAGGCTTGGGCAATAGTCGCCAGGACGAGATGCATTTCCATGAGGGCGAAAGCTTTGCCGATACACATCCGCGGGCCTTCGCCAAAAGGGATGTAAGCGAAACGGTGCCGCCTTGCTTCTTGTGCAGGCGTAAAACGCTCCGGCTCAAACTGCTCTGGCGCAGACCAAAAATCCGGGTGCCGATGGATAATGTACTGACTGATCACCACGACGGCATCCTGCGGGACGGCATAGCCGCTAATCTCGTCTGCGGCATTGGCCTGGCGCGGGAGCACCACCGAGGGAGGATAGAGACGCAAGGCTTCATCAAGCACCATGCGGCTGTAGGGGAGGTGAGGCAGGTCGTGCAGAGCGGGAGGCCGTCCGCCAAGTACTGTGTCCAGCTCGGCATGCAGACGGCGCGCTATCTCGGGATGTTGTGCCAACAGATACCACGTCCAGCTCAACGCATGTGCCGAGGTCTCTGCTCCAGCGCCGATGAACGTAATGACCTCATCCCGGAGCTGCCGATCGCTCATGCCTTCTCCTGACGTGTCGTCGCACGCTGCCAGTAGCAGTGCGAGCACATCCGTCGCCGGCGCCCGTGCGCTCTGCAGGGCTTGCCGACGGGCTGAGATGATCTGCTGCACGAGGGCGTCGTAGACGGCAACCGCACGGCGAAACCGCCGATTCCGGGGGGTGGGTATCCATCCAGGGAGCGCCCACAGATGGGTGGCACGGTCATTCATATGCTGCAAGAGCCGCAAGGCAATGGTCTTGAGCTGACGACTATACTCATCCAGCGTGTCAGGAGCGACCCCGAGCAAGGCACGACCAATCACATTGAAGGTCAGCCGATTCATCCGTTCGGCGACATTGATTGGGGTCCCTGTCTGCTCAGCATGACGCCATTCCTGCACTACCGCTCGGGCTTCGTCAACCATGACCTCGGCAAACGTGGCCATCTGCCGCCGGTGAAAGGCAGGCTGCACCAAACGACGCTGGCGCAACCAGTGTTCCCCCTCGCTGGTCAGTAAACCTTGGCCCTGCAAGGCAGCTATAGGTTTAAAGAGTAGACCTTTCCGGTAGTTGCCAGCGTTATCCCGCAAGACATATTGCACGGCGTCTGGGTGGCTGAGGAGATAGATAGGATGGGGCAAGATGGACAGCCGTACGACGTCGCCAAACTGCGTGCGGAGTGCCTGATACTCTCCCAGCGGGTCACGCCGCAGACGGCGTAGGCTCTGCCAGAGCGCCACACCGCGAGGGCCAGGAGCACGAGGGCTATGCTTGTCGCTTACCATGGCTATACTTCTCACCTCGTACCGTTGAAAAACGGCGCCACGTTATGCGTGTCGTTTCTGAAAAAAGGAAAGCCAGCAGGGCCAGGAAAGACACGCTAGTCAAGGATGCTTACAAGAGGAGAAAATGTCAAGAATTCAACGCGTTCGGATTTTCGGAAAGGACAGCCCACGATGGACCTTCAGCAGGTACTGCATGATTTCTAGGCTCCCAGCTTCCTACTTGCCCTGCGTCGCCTGGTATGTTATGAAGAATGACTTAGCCGACAGACACGCTTGCATGTGTTAACGGGTGACATGACTATCTCAAAGGCCCCGGTCAAGGAGGGTGAGGCATGAGCGAGGCACAAGACACGCTCGAGCTGAGTGAAGCGCAGATTGCCGTGCACTGGAGGGAAGAAGAGTATATTCATCCCCCAGCACCATTCATCGCGCAGGCCAATATGACGGACCCGCAAATCTATGAGCGGTTTAGTTTACAGCATTTCCCAGAGTATTTTAAAGAATACGCGGATTTACTGAGCTGGTATCAGTACTGGCATACGACCCTGGACACGAGTGATGCCCCATGTTGGAAATGGTTTGTTGGGGGCAAAATCAACGCCGCCTACAACTGTGTGGACCGCCATTTAGCGCGCTATAAAAATAAAGCGGCCATCGTCTATGTCCCGGAACCCGAGGACGAACCGCACGTGGCCCTGACGTATCAGGAGCTCTATATACGAGTGAACGAGATGGCAGCGCTGCTACGCGATTTTGCTGGGATTAAGGCCGGCGACCGCATCACGATTCACATGCCCATGGTGCCGGAATTGCCGGTCACGATGCTGGCCTGTGCCAGACTGGGCGCCATTCACTCTGTCGTCTTTGGCGGCTTCAGCGGGCAGTCGTGCGGCGAACGCATTGCTGACTCGGGGAGCCGCGTGCTGGTCACTATGGACAGCTATCACAGAAATGGCACGCTGCTCGATCATAAGGAAAAAGCCGATGCTGCCCTGCAGACGGCTACCAAAGAAGGCCAGACGGTCGACAAGGTGTTAGTGTGGCGGCGCTATCCTGGGCGCTACGGCTCGGCGACGCCGATGGTGGACGGGCGTGATTACTTCGTGAACGACGTGTTACAAGATTTTGCCGGAAAAAGAGTCGCTCCCGTGCCCATGCCAGCGGAGGCACCGCTCTTCCTGATGTACACCAGTGGCACCACGGGCCGACCCAAAGGCTGCCAGCACGGCATCGGGGGATATCTGTCCTATGTTGCTGGCACTTCCAAGTTTGTCCAGGACATTCATCCTGAGGATGTCTACTGGTGCATGGCGGACATCGGCTGGATCACGGGGCACTCGTATATCGTGTACGGTCCGCTATCCCTCGCTGCGACCACGGTGATGTACGAAGGCGTACCCACCTACCCGGATGCGGGCCGTGCCTGGCGCATCGCCGAGCGTCTTGACGTTAATATCTTCCACACGGCACCCACGACGATCCGCATGCTGCGCAAAGCCGGGCCCGATGAGCCACCGAAATATAACTACCGTTTCAAGCATATGACCACGGTAGGCGAGCCCATCGAACCGGAGGTGTGGCTCTGGTACCACAAGGTCGTCGGTAAGGGACAGGCGGTGATTGTGGACACCTGGTGGCAGACGGAGACGGGAGGCTTTCTCTGTAGCACCATGCCGGCCCTGCAACCCATGAAGCCTGGCAGTGCGGGACCCGCCATGCCGGGTATTCATCCAGTCATCTACGATGAAAACGGCGATGAAGTCCCCCCAGGGTCAGGGAAAGCCGGGAACATTTGTATCCGGAACCCGTGGCCAGGGACCTTCCAGACTATCTGGGGCGACCGGCAGCGTTTTGTCTCAACGTATTATGCCAAGTATTGCAAAAACCCCAACAGTAAGGACTGGCGCGACTGGCCATATTTCACTGGTGATGGCGCCATGCAGGCGCAGGATGGCTATTATCGCATTTTGGGCCGCGTGGATGATGTCATCAACGTAGCCGGTCATCGTTTAGGCACGAAGGAGCTGGAATCTGCCAGTCTCACTGTCGAGGAAATCGCCGAAGCGGCCGTAGTTCCCGTTGCCGATGATTTACGTGGGCGGGTCCCTGACATGTATGTGTCCCTCAAGCCTGGTGTCGCCGCCGACAAGGCAGTTGAACAAAAGGTGGTGCGGGCCATCGAGACGATCATTGGTCCAATCGCCAGACCCAAGCATGTGTACATTGTGCCGGATATGCCTAAGACCCGCTCCGGTAAGATTATGCGCCGTGTCCTGGCGTCGATTTCCAATACGATGAATATTGGCGATGTCACCACCCTGGCCAACCCAGAAGTGGTGGAGGAGATCCGCAAGATGGTGCAGGGTGAGGGCGTCGTGGCGACCAAAGAGGGTCCGGAAGACCTGAAAAACTTTGGCGAGGAACGGTAGTCAGGACGGCCGCCGTGGCACTGGACGGGCAGCAGAAGCGTGCATTTCAGCAACGCTTGAGCCAGTGGTATCGCCGTTCCTTGTGTTCCGAGTTTCGCCGAGTGAGACCGGTGCAAATCCGGTGCACTCCGGTGCAAGTCCGGTGCACAAGGGGATACCATGGCGACCATCGTGAAACGTCCTGAAGGGACCTATCGGGTACAAATTCGGCGGAAGGGGCACAAGGTTCTTTCCGCCACGTTTGGTAAACGGCAAGACGCCGTTGACTGGGCACAGAAGACTGAGGCTGCGCTTATTGAGCGGCGATTTTTCCCAGAGAGGGAGAGGCACACGCTGTCAGAAGCGATAGCCAGGTACACGAAAGAGAGTTTACCCAAGTACAAACCAGGGACGGCAGAGAAGAAACGTCAGGTGCTAGCCTGGTGGGAGAAGCGATTTGGGAAGGTCTACCTATCCGACATCGACACGTCCTTAATCTTGGGGGAGCTAGCAAAAGCAAGCTTCGCTCCTGCCACACACAACGCCTACGCTGCCCACCTATCAACCCTCTTTACTACCGCAATCCGTAAATGGGGGTGGATGCAATCCTTCCCCCGCATTGAGAGGTTTCATATACCCAAACGACGTATCCGTATATTGAACTCAGACGAGCGGCAAAGGCTTTTAGCAGCATGTAAAGCTAGCCGCAGTCCGAACCTCTACGCTGTCGTGTTTCTGGCGTTAACGACAGGAGGTAGATACCGGGAAATCCTACGGCTTCGGTGGGATGATATCGACTTTGACAGAGGATACGTGACGTTCTGGGTTACAAAGAATGATAGGGTAAGGTCTGTCCCTATGCCTGAAATTGCTAAGAAAGTCTTGAGAGAACACAAACGTAATGGACCCTGCTTGTTTCCTAGCGCAGTCAATGAAAGTCAAAGTAGCTTGTGGCATGCCTGGGATAACGCTCGTAAACGGGCTGGGTTAAGAGATTTCCGGTTCCATGACTTACGGCATAACTTTGCCTCATCCCTCGCATACAGCGGTGCTAGCCTGTTCGATATAGGGGAATTGTTAGGGCATCGTAGGATGGAAAGCACGCTTATCTACGTCCACATGATTGAAGGCCATACGCGTAAAGTCGTAGATCGGATGGCAGAAGAGTTCTTTGAGTGAGTGTAACTCCCTTGGGCGCTAGAACCAGAATCAGGTCAAGGCACTAAAGATTGTTGCAGAGTTGGCACAGAGGGGTGTGGTAGGAAGAACCAAAAAGCCTCTCGACGTACCCACGTACACCAAGCTGTGGTGAAGGCATAAAGGAAAACCTTCAGTGTGGCAGCAGTCCACAAGATGGTTAGGGCAACTCTCTAACCGATTGGTGTAATGCTTTAAGGTGTATAACTCTATCGTGTCAAACGACTGGAATATGTCAAGTGGGGATAAATCTGTTAAACTTCTTCTAGTTTTCTCAATGCATCATCCATAGATTGTGCTGCATACGTTGGATAGATAGACTTTAGATGTTTAGCGCATCCCCTACAAGTGATCCAGATTGAGGGACCCAACGGTCTCGAATCTGTAGCGCCTGCGTTCCATCCAACAACCACATTTTCAGGAACTACTTGAGTTCCACAATTAGGACATTGATTGACAATTCCCATCGGTATACGATCAGGACTTTCACCGTTTTGCGCCATAATTTAATCTCCTTATACCACGCCCTATATACCAGGGGTACCACTCAAATAGCTCGAATGTTTCTTAACCCATTCATTTATAGCATTAGTTACAACTTCGCTGTCTTTTATAAACTCATTAACTGCGGCAGCATCATAAAAAACCTTTCGGCCTTTGTATTCAGCATATTCGGTGATTCCTGTGAGTGCTTTTCTATGCAAAACTGAATTGCGAAGCCTCCCAATCTCTTTGATTATTTTTACTTCTTCAGAAGAAAGAAGATTTTTCTCTTTCAGCTTTTGGGCAGCTTGATTCAGAGTTGTACGTTCCTCATATTCCCAAAATTTATTGGGATCACCTTTTTCTGATACCAACAGCATCTTTATAGAGCAGTATTCTAACTGGCTTGCAACAACTATAATATATTTCCAAATGAGTTCATGATCAATACTATTAAAAGCAAGCATAACTTCGAGCCACATACCAATCTGACTTCTAAGTTCCTCATCAAGTAGCACAGGATCGTCCTCCTATTCAGAGTTCCAGAGAAACCCTTATACTACACCCTCTGTACCCAGTTACCTTCTAGGGTAAAACCCATTATCATCTAACTCAGATTCGTCTACTTCCTGTGCTGTATCCATCAGTGGCTTAGCTCCTACCCCAGACTTCCTAGCATCCTCGATACACGCAAGAGTTGCAGCCCGTAGCGCTCTTTTTGTTTCGCCATTTTCAAATACTGTGAAGTTATACACTATTACTTTTGCCATACTGATTCATTTCCTCAGTTGGTTCAGGCATCCCATGTCGGAGCCCATTATACTCCCTCTCCCCTCACAGGGTTACAAGTTTATTCTCGACCAATTGCGGGGGTTTCTTTGGGCTGGAATGTGTCAAGGAGGGATAATCAAATCTTTCTCCTTTGCTTGTATAAACGTTTGTGCTGATTGATAATCAAGAGGTTGTTGTATATTTCTGTACCAATAGAAAAATCCAAAATACATAAGAATTATTCCTAATACTAGGCCAAAAAATCCCCCTGCCAAATAAATCGTTAGTTCTGTATTAAGAAAACCAATTTTCTTAGAATTTGTAGTCGTATTTAGCTATATTTTAAAGAGTTCTGTTTTACTTTTATAAAGATCATCACCTAGTAGTTGTCTTTTCTCTGTATCATTTTCTGTCTCCAACCGCCCTTCGATAAATTTTGTTCTCCCTTCCAGATATGATTCATGAAATTTGAATAGTTCAGATTCACCCTCATTTTCGATCAACAAAAGACGCAATTCATGGTACTTTTGGAAAGGATAGTAGATACTAAATAATGCGATTATGAGCTCAAAAATTGCGACAAATTTGTAGAGATTGTCGGTTGGTAAGTTAAACATGCCCCCCTCTTCTCGTGGCCCCATTATACTCCTTCTCGCTTCAGAGGGTTACAAGTTTGTTGTCTACGGGAGTTTCTTTGAGCGGGAAGGTGTCAAGCTGGGGATAACTTAATGGGTTGGCGGTGAAAGCTGTCCGCTATCAATAAGTTTTTTGCCCTCGGCCAAACCGAATTCGATTGCTTCTTCCCTGGTTTCAAATGTCTCCTCAAATGTAGGAATGTGATGCGGTGCTATTTGTCTGCCATCATTCTCAAAAATTTCAACTCGAAGACCATACCCCCTTTCCAACAATATAGTCACCGGACGTATTATGAATCCCTTGTATTGCATGTCAGTATCCATGTTACTATCCCTCCTTAACCTTTTTTGTTTGAGTGGATTCTGTTCAAAGCTCTTGACTCATTGAATCAAGGAGATGAATAAGTTTCATTGCATCGCTATCAGAAAGCGTCAGTTGGAGTGGCGGCTCTCCAGCACCAAAGGTCAGTAAGAGCAGTTGGACATCAGGGTCTGTGGCACTCGGGGTAGCCTGTGCCCATAAAAGGTTGCCGATGTTAATGAAGTATTCGCCCACTCGCACAATTTTAGGTTCCATCAGTCTCAGTCCTCCGTAATGTGCCTTCTTTATACCACACCCTCTGTACCGACGCCACACAATCCATTCTCCACCAAATAAATCACCATCTTGGCGCGACTTCGGTATCAACATCAATTTCTGAGGCATTCACAAAGGGTGTCGGCAAGGATTTTGTATTGAGACTGCGATGTACCACAGGGGCATAGAATTGTGGCTAAGGCATTAGAGGAAACTCTTCACTACGGAGCCGTAGGAGTTATTGCCGTACGTAGATGGTTGTGGTTATTTTTTCATTTCTCTCACCATCATGGATGGAGGTACCAGAAGATCAAAATCTCTTGGCTCTCTCTTTTCTAATTCTGAGAGCGTATTTTCTAATTGGGTCAGACGGTCGTGTAAGGGAGAAAATTCAGATTCCCACATCATCTCAACTTCTTGCTTTGTTTTATCCTTTTTATTTTTGCTCACATTTTTAGCTGCTGCCTCCACAATCTTACTCTGCTTTCTATATACGTCAAAGACGCGAAGAAGAACAGCCTCAATATCATTATGAATCTCTGATATCTTTGCTGTGTGAATCTCGGCTGTCTTTGCTGCCTGTTCCTGTCCAAATTTTGTTTTGGCAAGATCAAACCTTATGCGCTCTAGTTCAGAGGTTAACTGGGGAACCTGGCTGTGCTGAGAACCCCACCAATACCCTGGCAAGGCACCACAAAGAAAGGTGAAGATAGCAAGACCTATCATGAGGACCTTTTGGCGTTTCGCAGCCTTTTTCCGATGCTTCCAAGTTGTCATTGTCTGCATACCCATCCTCCTCTCTCAACATCACCCCAGAATCATGCGCTCCTCTCCAAAAGATTACCGCCAAAAAACTTAAAAAAACACTTGATACCGATCTCACACCCCCTATACTCATCTCCGCAGCATATTTCCATACTCCCACTGGCCCTAGTCACTCTCCCACGGATTAGGGGCGCCCCAAAGAATAGTAGTAGCGCATAACTATCCCCAATGCTAAGCCTCCAGCTATGCTGGAGGAATCCCGGTGTTTTACATATGCGGAAGATCTCCCAGAATGTTTCGACCGCTCGAAGCATTACCAAGGAGACCTTCCATGTCGACAGACACCAAGAACCTGAACCATAGCACATGGGAATGTCAATACCACGTAGTTTTTACACCCAAGTATCGCAAGAAAGTCCTCTATGGGATGATCCGTCGGGACTTGAAAGACGTGTTGCACCGGTTAGCGAAGCAGAAGGAGTGTGTCATTAAAGAAGGCTCTCTGATGCCCGATCACGTGCATATGCTCATCTGCATTCCACCCAAACACAGTGTGGCAAGCATATTGGGTTTTCTGAAAGGAAAGAGCTCGATATGGGTGGCTCAGAATATTGCCAACAAGCAGCGCAACTTTGTCGGGCATAAGTTTTGGGCCAGGGGCTACTTTGTCTCGACGGTCGGCATCAATGAGAAGGTGATCCGAGTGTATATCGAGAATCAGGAGAAAGAGGACAAGCGTTTGGATGACCTGTTTGACAGGTAAGAAATAACCCTAACCGCTTCGAGCGGTTCCCAAACAAACTCCCACTTGAAGT